>JAEHJW020002401.1_pt1 | contig 13570 bp, 24 predicted proteins | sample 9271431 | NCBI WGS metagenome assembly JAEHJW02
CCCCCCTCGGCCCCCGCGTGGCCCCTCCCACCCACCAATAACCATAAACACCTACTCGGCACAATGCGTGACCATAATCATAAATACATAACAATAATTACTTATAATGCTATGTGCACGGAAAAAGAACACATGACATAAGGGCAGCTTCGGGCATCAGGAGGAAGGTGTACGGAAAAGGAACACCGCTAGATGTGGGGGCATGGCGAGCTGCTTTGCGGTACCACATCTAGCGGTGTACGGAAACGGTACACGTGACAATAACGATTATTTTACTCTGTCGCTAATCCGAGCACATTTCGTGTATGCTGTCCATTCGTTTTGAATGGTAACATACATTCAACAAGTACCTTTCGCGCTGTTCCGGGCGATAGGTACACTTTGATAGTGTCCCATGCCAGGCACACCGTTTGCCCTTCTCTACCATGAAACGCTGTCACTGTAACTAATCCATGCATTGTGCTTTCTCCTTACCATGTTATTTGTTCCCATGAGTCCCGTATATCTTCATTCTGCTCGATTACAAATTGAGCAAGGGAACTGCTATCTATCCATGCAATCGGGTACGGCGTACTATAACAGTCATATTCATTGATACATGCCGGGAGATGTTCAAAGCGGATATGTGGCCGCGCATGGCGATAATCAATGGGCGCATGTTTCGCGTTCAGCCCGGTAATATCTATTTGTCGTTCTACCGGTAGCCATGCACGCCATGTCCTAAAACGTTCTCGACTAGCCAAAGCGGCCCCTAATGTAATAAATCGTCGAGTCATTTGTGGAATGACAGGCGCCTTGTTTTGCCAAGCTAACAGGATAGACTCAACAAATTGTTTATTAGCATCGGCCTGTGTAGGTCTCTCCAGTCCCCTACTCCATACGTGCCAGGAACCATCATACAGTGTCGCATAAAATCCCGGCTGTACGCTGATCATGTCGTCAACGCTAGACTCTTCCCACTGTCCAAGCTCTTTGCCAAGTGTTACCGATAACCGTTCGTGTGTGAAAATGCCATCCGTGGCAAAGGCTATGACATTATCAATTGACGTAGCGCTTGCTCCTACCAGCTTAGCGCGTGTATATGCAGTGATATATCCGGCTGCAATAATCGAGAAAAAGGGCGGTAGTCGCTCGGGAGTCCCGCCGATCTGTTGCGCCATTTTTCCATATAAACTGTTTAGACCCAGTTTTAACACTTTTTCAGCAGGATTCCCCTGTGCTCGCCAGATAGCGCGTTGCGTGTACACACCGTTTATCCATGAAAATGGTCTACAGTCCGTCAATGACTCCAATTGATATGCTTCTAACAATTCGACCGTGCCGCCATGTACCTGCATATACAGCAATGCTGACGAAATTTCGCATGTATGGTACCACCCTTCTCCTGTTTGCGGAAAGAGGATAGTACCATCAGGACATCTATAAAATAAGGGGTACCACAGGCGAGTAGGGAAGGAAAAACGCACATGCCATAGGCCGAACACTGAACTATCAAACTGTGGATAGCTGGAATGTAACCATTCGCCGCGCAGGTCTGGCAGTACCGCCATAGCGGACGGATAGGCGGACCTAACATCATAGTCGTAGCACGTCTGGTTAGCATGGCCGATATGCAGAGCTTCAATACGTCCGCCAGCATACGCGCATTGCGCCGCATAATGCACATGTGGCGGCGGCGTTGACAGGTACTCTTTCGCGCCATGTTTTTGCAACAATGCCGCAGCAATGGCCCCCGCTCCATCCCACCTGTTAATGGTAATATCTGCCGTCTTAAGCGCTTCTCTCAGTTCGTCGCACAATTCCGCTAATAGCGTGCATTCCGATAGACAATACTCTCGTATCTCGTCAATTTGTTCCACGTGAAACATTGACCGCTGTGCTTTCATGCGTTCAATGGTGGTTATAGCCTCTTTATTCGTGGTAGGCATCCATTGTTCCAACGCATGCACAAACGATGTTTGAAAGAACCCGAGCACATCATAAATCGTGATACGGAATCGGGTTTTTTCAAACGCGGACCACTTTTCGGAATATGTGATACGTGCGACGCTCAGCCGCTTACGTGGCATGTACCGTATTCGGTACCAATAATCGTCTAACCGGATAGTGGTACTCTTCCCGACCTTGCCACGTGCATGCAAGAGGCTGAGTGTATCATATGGTACATCCGCCAGTATCATGTTGGCATCGTATGAAAACCCAAAGGCTACGTGAATAGCGCGTTTACTGGCTGCAGCCGTCTCAACAAAAAAATCTAGGCATTGTTGCGTTGACAGACCACTAGCGTTATAGCGATGTTCTCCCTGGCTATTACACAAAAGGATGTATCTGGAGCGTTCATTCTCGTAGGTCCCTTCCCCGTCCCATGCACAAAAATGGCCTGTATCGAACAATGAATGATGTTTCCCACCATCCCTGCCGACTCCTGCTAGTTTGCGTGCAGCACGACGTAACCGTTGTTGTTCGGCGTTGCGGGCTTTGGCGGCTGGCGATTTACGGGGCATTTATTCTGGTTCTTCTGCTTCGTATTCCGATTCGTTTGGCGTAGTATCGTTTATTAATTGCCCGGCTGCACGTAGCTCAGCAGTCATGCCGACTTCATGCGTCCATTGTTCGTCACGATAGCCGAGTTTCACAAGCGCGCGTGCCTTACGGCCTGTGGGGGAATTAGACTTGGTGCGTAGGTCCTTGCGCAATTGGCGGAGTTCCGCAGAAGTACGTAATTCGCCCTTACTGACGATGATTCCTTGTTTTGCCTTTTGCTGTTGTAATCTGGCCAATTGTTGGCTATAGCGTTGCATGGGATTAGGTATTCCGGCGAGTCGTCTCTCGTGCGCATATGCCTCGTTCGTGGCCCCCCGCCGGAGCGTGTCGTAGGACCGTTTTGAGATAGTCCGCCCGGTAGACTCAACATAATACTCACGTTTGGGGCCAGGGAGACGGGAGATACCAGGGAGTGAGGAAGGAGTACGACCGTTGGCCATACGTTTACCGCTTTCCGCTCTAGGGTCTAGCTAGGGTATCAGTATACACCCCTGGCAGGTAGCAGTCAAGCGTTCTACCCCTTGACAAGGCCGTACTAAAAGCGTACAATAGCTATAGAAATATATACGGTTTGTGGACAGGTGGGGGCATGACACAGATTATGAACGGACAGACGCAGCAGGCGAGTGTGTACAAACAGTTTCGCCAGAGCATACCGGCAGCGTCCTCGGTAACATTGCATTTTGACGACATGGCCGATTATGTCCATATTATCAATTTATCGGCTGTCTTGCTCCGCGTGCATAGCATGCCATATATTACTGCTAATAGCTATATTTCGCTGGAGCAGTACGGAGCGGCCAAACTACCGTTTCTAGCCGGTTATTTAGTAATTGAAAACACGTCGTCTACTACCGCAGCCGTCGTCGAGGGAGCCGTTTACACCAAGGACCTTGAATACTATCGCGCGTCACGAATCAGAAGCGTTAACATGAGCGCTCCGGTTTGGCTATACGAGACGTGGCAATTGAGCGGTGTGAGCGCTGCTAATACAACCCTAACACTGACCAAAGGGGTGGGTGGTACAAACCATCTCCTAGTGACTGGATATTTGGTTATCGTTTCGGGCGCTTCCCCCGCTAACGATATTACTATATCGCTCAAAAATGGTGCTACCGTCGTATGGAGAGACATTATTACCGCTGCTGCAGCAATCGGCACACGAGTCGCAATGAATTTTTTGAACCCTATACCCGGCGGATACGGTATTGATATAACCCTCGAAATATTAGCGGGTGGCGTGGGCGTAGTAACAACTGCCAATCTCTGCGGTTATACAGCCGTGTAACTGGAGTAAACGTGTATGGGCGAAGTGAGCGAACAAACGCAATTAGCAGACTCGTTGGAAAATACGAGTGAGTCTCTAGAGGAAACAAGTGAGCATATTAATGATATAACCGAAAAAGAGGAGGTATGGCCATCATGGGTCGAAAAATTGCAAACGGACATGAACCGGATATTGGAGATGCAGGCGGAACTACTGGCGAAAGCGCCGCAAACGGTACCGGCGACGGAACCAGCGCAGACAGTGGAGCTGATAGCGGAAACGGTGGAAACGAACGAGCCGGCGAAAACCGAGCGCAAACGGAAAAAGAGACTGTTCTGACCGTTGAACAGGCAGAACCGGTCAAGAAGCGACGGGGACGAAAACCAAAAGTTGCCGCAAAACAAGAACCTGATGCAGCAACCGCACAATTATTGCTCACTCTGGTAGAATCGCTTGGAGTGAGCTACGCGGGGGATAAGGCCCGTTTTAGCGCATTTGAACATGTCCTGCTAGACGAACCTTTTGCGCGTACACTCACACGCTTGAACTTGCAAGTAACGCAAAATCCTATCGTTGACTATGTGATGATAGGGATAGGATTAGGCATGTATGGCTATAGGGTCATGCGCGCGCATGGAGCGAGTAAGCCGACTAAGGTTGCGCCAGAGAGTGCACCGGTAAATGAAGAGATTGTGCCGACAACGTCCCCTGATATTACAAAATGGTTAGCGCAATGAATGAGACAGTAACGAACAAAGAAAGGCTTGCCCGCCTTGCCGATGCTATCGGGGGTATGCAAGGGAAAGTCCTGAAACTTTCGATTAATGCGCTTAGCGACGAACAAGCGGCTGCAATCGTGCAAGAGTTATTGTCCATACACGAAGACTTGCAAAAGGGCAAAAGCACAGAAACGATACTGAAGGAAAAAGGCATCGATGCAAAACGTTTTGCAAAGTTCTCCCGGTAGCATGGGAGCCTTTGCACTGGCTACTACTAACCGCGTCGCTTTGTGCGGAAAAACAGGGAGCGGCAAAACGTTTCTTGTTAGGGCTTTGTTATCCACTGTGCAGCGAGTAGTGGTAGCAGACCCGAAAGGCACATTAACATCATGGGGCTTGACAGATTGGAACGGGAACCCCAAAGCGCTAAAACAAGATATGTACCGTTTGCGTATTCCTGCCCCTCTAGATGGTGATTGGGAACCCTATTGCGCCGCCATCTATCAGCAAGGGGACGTATTGTTGTACATTGATGAAATGTACGGTGTTGTGCCCCCTGGCAAACGGTTGCCGCCATACCTGAATGCGCTGTATACACGGGGGAGAGAGCTAGGTATCGGCGTTTGGGCTGCAACACAGCGTCCGGCATGGGTTCCGCTCGTTATGCTTTCAGAAGCAGAGTGGATAGTAACATTCAGGCTACAGTTAGAATCCGACCGGCAACGGATAGCAGCTATTGTCGGAGAAAAGGTTTTAGCTCGCGTGCCAGACAAATACGGGTTCTGGTTGTATAACGCGGAATGGGATAATCCAGTTTATTGCAAACAATTGCACGTTAGGTGAAGGATGAAATGGAACTAGACTTCGCAACCATTAAACCGAGTATTGCCAACGCGCTAATACTGTTTTTGACGCTGCTAGTGACCATTGCAGCGGTAAAATACACATTGAACCGTTGGAACCCACTCGGCAAAAGCTTTACTGCTCTGGTTAATTACACGTTTGGAGGAAGATAGCACATGAGTTTTGAGACAGCTACTCGACGTAAAGTTATTCAATTGCCCGCGTTAACCAGGCCGACGGGCGGAGGCACGGTACAGCAGCAATTGCCTAAGACAGGGCTGTTGGCTATGCTCATCCTGTCTATTAGTGGTTCCGTTGCTGGTACACTTTCGGCCCCTAACGCTCTTGGCATGGCATCAATTGTCAAACGGGTTAGGCTGACCGCTAACAGTGGTATCGACCTGATTAATGTATCAGGGGCAGGATACCTGTACGGCGTGGTCGAAATGCTCGACCTAGAGAATAGCCTCGTTGCGGCCGTTACCAGTGCTAGAGCGGCCGTAACCGCTACAACGTTTGATATTAGCATGGTGTTCCCAATTGCACTTAATCTCCGTGACGCGCTCGGAATGATCATGCTGCAAAACGAGCAAACATTGCTGACGCTATCAGTGGATTTTGAGGCAGATAGCGTGGTAGCGACGGGCGCAACGGTTACTGCAACCGCACGGGCGAATCTCGTTGTATTCACCGTACCCCCGAAGCGCGAAGATTGGCCGCCATTAACCCTTATCCATCAGATACTGGAGGACCAGGCTGCAGTATCAGCGGCCGGCCAGTATATCTATACTCTCCCACGTGGCGGCATCTATCTACAACTATTCCACGGCCTGGGCATTGGCGTTGCTGGCGCAGACGGGTTTGATAACTATCAATTCAGGGTTAATCAGTCAGAGTACCTGCAGTCGAGTAATGTTGGCTACCTGAGTCTGGAGCACCAAATGCTGCATGGTCGTGCAAGGCCCGGTGGCGGCATCTATGTCGATTTTATGGGTAGTTCCGGGCTCGGTAACTACGGCAGCGCCCGGGACTGGCTCAACACCGCATTGTTAACTGATGTGCAAAGCGTTATCAATGCTACCGGGGCAGGTACATTGTACACGGTGCGCCGTCAACTTGTGCCAATGGCGTAGGGAGGAGAGAACATGAATGGTGTTTTGTCACTTACCGACCTGTACGGGCCGCAGCAACAGGTAACTGCTAATCCTGAAGAGCAGACTACGCCGGTCCCCAATCTGGGTATTGGCCCCGCTATGATAGCCGTGTTGTTTGTGGGGGTCCTAGTTGCCATTCGCGTATTGTATGAGGTTGGTGGCAAGTGAAACAAATTACCGTGAGGGGCATACTCGCCGTTGTGTTGGCTATTGGCGCAATGGTAGCGTTAGCCATGAATCTGAACGGTGGGGAATTTTTTGCGGGTTTGCTCGGAACCATAGCTGGGTATTATTTTGGCAAAACGGATAGTACCGTCATAAGGCCCGGAGCCAGCGCGCTCTCTATTATTTGGCCTGTTATCGCGTTTAGCGGTATTATTAGTTTCATGATGATGAGAGGATAATCGGAAAAATGGGAAGATCAGTTGGCGTACCGATGATTATTGTAATTGCACTCGTTGCCCTGCTCGGTTGGTACCTACTCAAGAGACGGTGATAGATAGCATGAGCGCTGCAATTTCGTTGCTCGTGGGGCTGATACTCATTTACGTAGTCGTGTCGGGCAAAGCGCTCAAGGTGTGGAAAGCGTTGTTGTCATAATGAACACGTGGAAATGGGTATTAGCCGCTCTAATCGCCAGTTTGTCAGTAGCCGCTCTGGAAAAGGCGGACGCTCGATTAGCATGGTTACTGGTTATCGCTATATTGGGCGGAACACTGTTGCATCGCGGCGATACATTTTTCAGGGAGATTGACGTTCTCCTAGGAACGAAAGGACAAATAAATGGGGCTGTTTCTTAAGTTTGTAGAAGGGTCATTAACATTGGTCCTCGTCTATTTGCTCGTAGCAAATGCACGCGGCTTTAGTACGATTGTCGGTGCTGCAGGCACACAGTATACCTCTGTTATCAAAACATTGCAGGGACGTTAACATGCCAGGAAAACCGCAGCCATATCCGTGGGACGACACGGCGCTTAATCAACAATTGCCCCGTACTGTCGAGAATGCGCTAGCGCGTACTATTAACTATAGTCTGGCTGACGCGGCAACACGTACTGGGTTACCGCAAAAAGCGTGCTATAGCATGCCCTCGCCATTGCCGTATGCGCGGCGCGGAGGGGTGTAATGGAGATTAACGGTAAACGCGTGCCGAACTGGGCCATCCCGGCGGGGCTCGGGGGGTTGGCGGGACTGGCTATTTTGCTGCTAAGGGGGCGAAGCGGGGGCATTACCCCCGCTTACCCTATTTTACCAGCGCAGGATAGCGGTACCGTTGGCCCATCAGAGAGTACAGCGGCTATTCAGGAACTGGGTAAATTATTTGTTGAATCTCAATCTGAATTAACAAAAACCATGTCTGAACAATTCGCCGCCATGCAACAAGCCGGGCAGGAACAACAAAGTATATTGCTCGGGACGCTAGGACAGCAACAAGGCGCATTGTTAGGAGCAATTAGCGAACAATCGAAACAATCAAGCACGAGTTTCGCTGCTATCTTGCAGTCCATAACTTCGGAATTCCGGGCGATACAGGATTCACTGGCGCGTAACGCTCCTTCGGATATATATCCGAGCATTCCTAGCATTCCCGGTTATCCAACAAATTCGCCAGAAATGTCTCTCCCTGGGGGGGAGATGCCAACAGCGCAACAAATTGTGCAATGGGCGCAGGGCATCGGTTTGCCGTTATGGGTTGGACAGCAATTTGTAAGCGAAATGGGGAAACTACCGTCAGCGCTGACAGAACTAAACGATTGGCTGAATAACCGTGGGTGGCGCAATCCAATCACCGGAGCGCTCACATTGCCTGGTTCTACCCCGTCAGGGGGGGTAGCAATACCCTCTATGCCAAATGGAGCAGACGTGCAAAAGTGGGCGGATGGCATCGGATTGCCCGTCTATGTTGGCATGGCGTTTGCTAGTGAGTTCGGGCGATTGCCATCCAGTTTAGGCGAGCTGAATAATTGGCTGAACAATCGAGGATGGCGAAACGCTGCAACGGGACAGCTAATGCTACCATGACTAAACCTAGCTGGTACGATAGCGTAAAAGCGATTTTTGACGCTGCTGGCGTTCCCGAGAGCATTTGGGTTCCTATCATGCTCAGGGAATCTGGCGGCAACCCTAATGCTAAAGCCGAAACCTCACAGGAACGCTCATATGGACTCTTTCAACTAAATATAATGGGCGGACAGGGAAGCGGCTATAATCCGGCTGATTTACTAGACCCTGTTACTAATGCCGCAATAGCGGCAAAAGCGATTGCCAATGCTTATGTACAGTATGGTAACAATCTGGCTCAAGTGGCCATTGCTTCGGGACATCCTGGCCCGGTATCAGTAGACGATTATCGTATCAGAGCAATATTAGCATTACAAACCGATTATATAAACGGCACAGGCTATGCAGGACAGTGGCGTGCATTTTTCGCGGGACCCGCTAACCCCGGTAGCGGGGGTGGGGGCGGTAGCGGCGGCTTTGACAATAACGATAAACCGCCCGATGATATGCCCCATTTATTCCCGAAATGGCATGTACCATTTTTTGGTATCGATATCGGGCCAATTCTGGACTATACGCTATTCTATGGCGTGTTCGTTACTGGTGGGGCCATTTTTGTCGCGTTTGGGGTGTATGGACTAGTCGCTCCACGTGTGCAGTCAAGCGAGACAATCAAGGCTATTCGCGATATTGCAGGTACGGCAGCAAAAGTGGCGGCATGAAAACACAGATACGTATTAACTCCACTAATCCACGACAATCGGTAGGACTACCTTACTCAGCGGAATGGTTGACGGTGCTGAACCCTACGCCGTCTATCGTTTTTGTACGAATAGGCGCGCCCGATGCCCCCACGGCATCAAATGCGGATATACAGGTCCCCCCTGCAGCCGTGCTCACATTCCCTGTGACCGGCTCATCGTTTGGTTTTTCGCTCGACGTGTCGGCTATCATGACACAGGTATTGGCAGGGTTATCAGATACGGCTTTTATCTGGCTGGGGCGCGACGAAGTGCCTCCTAGCGGTATGACGCTCGCGTACCCTAAAAGCACCCTATCGGATAGCGCCCTGTCTCAGCAGATATATGCCAATCAGCCGTATAATGCAGTTGTTGGCCCATTCGATCTTTCAGCATGGGGAGGGCTTATTGCTGCAATCGAGAACGTAGGCACATCTCCGGCTGTACTCGTGTACGAAATGACAGATAGCATAACACCTCCGCCCACATGGCAGAAGGCGTCCAAACACGTGCTACAGGCGGGGGAGTGTAAAATCGTACAGTTGCCACGTGTCAAACGTTATGGACAACTGCGGGTGGACCGTCTGCTATCAACAGATACGCCGCTGCTAACCATAACGCCAAAACTGTCAGAATCAGAGATATTGGTGAGTCAACCGAACTGGCCCCCGCCGCCAGCCGAAATGGGGAATTACGTCCTGTCCTATGCGTGCGCTGCCGGTGTATGGACAAACACGGGGTATGTTCTCCCCACAAATGCACTAATCCAGGGGTTTGCACTCGATCATACAGCCTCCGCCCTATCGCTCGTCATGGTCTCGTTAGGTACCGCATCATTCGAAGTGCGGCGCATTTTTGGCATGTACCTGAACACCGGTATTATTGTACCAATCATGTTCCCTCCCGGCTATTCTATCACGCCGGGCGCAAATACAACGGTTTGGTACTATTCCAGCGTGGCTGGTACCATCAGCGCTAATTTTTTCCTATCATACGTAAGGTAAGGGGAGCAAATGAAGGACACGAAACACTCGATTAATCGCGTTGTCTCGTTTCAAACACCGTTATATGTCACGATCACATATCAACAGATGACATATTCAGCACAGCCAGGGGACTATATAATCGTCGAGGATAATATTTTACACGTGGTACCGCAGGACCATTACACTACGCAATACGACGACTAGAGCGGAACACCATGCTATCAAAACGTGCACGTAAACGGTTAGGCGGGGATATACGACGCGCTAAACATCAATGGGCGACAAAAAGCGCGCTTAGTCTCGCCTGGCTACGTAGGCGAATAAAGCGGGAAGTGCAACCATGATTGCAGTGTATCCCGATGCAATCATTGTTCCGGTTACTACGCATTATAGCGATGGCTCGTTATGGGGACGAGTCTGGCCCAAAACAGTTAACCTTGTTGTCTTCCATCACACCGATGGCAATTGGCAAAGCGCCATTAACGAGTGGAAAACCGTGCGAAGGGCCAGCGCTCATTTTATTGTGCGCCGTGACGGACTTGTTGTGCAATGCGTTGATCTCACTGATATTGCCTGGCACGCGTCTAGCTGGTCGCATAATCTACGCTCGGTCGGTATCGAATTCGAGCATTACAAACTGTCAGACGGAAAATACACGGAATGGACCGCTCTACAGTTACAACGTGGGGCAGAGCTAGTGCACTGGTTAGCGTTGCAAATGCCGAGCGTCGAGTATCTCAGGCATCGTGACATTGTGGCTACTATCTGTCCTGATACCCTGCCCGTCGAGAAGATAATCGCAATGAGTGAAACAAGCAACGTTTTTCCGCAAACAGGACACGCCATAGACCCCCGATTTTTAGCATTATGGTCTGCGCATGGACTATTCGTCTTTGGTTATCCCATTACCGATAGTTTCATAGAGAACGGACTAACCGTACAGTACTTTGAACGTGCCCGGTTTGAACTCCATGGCGATATCGTTATGTTGGGACTGGTGGGCAAAGAATTACTCTCATTGCGGCCAATTGGATAAAAAGAAGCCGGATACTGAGTATCCGGCTTAGTCTTCGAGCGGCGAGCAATATTCAGTTGTACGTGCTACGTGCCCCGTTTACCTAGAACGGTGCCGACTCCGGCTCACTAGGCGCGTCTCCTTCCCGTTTGTTCGTTTCAATAAACGCTTCTACAATGGGGAGTTTCTTAGACTCTGCAAACACGAATGCCTTGCCACGCTGCACGAGCTTGATAGGCCCAACGGTTTCCCCAAGCTGAATGTCTTCAGCTATGTCCCACCTGTAGTCATTATAGCTGAGCGTCAATTCGCGGATAATGGGCTTATTCCAAGCATCCTGCATGGCGCAGCCGAACTTGATAACCTGTCCGAACTCCAAATTATCCAGCTTTGCAGTCACCAGATAGAAACTTTGTCCAGTTTCGATCAATTCAGCGGGGGTCACATAGTCGGAGCTTCTGTAGTTCTTGATCGATTTAGGCATGATAATTACCGAGCCCCCAAATTGGCAATAATGGCCTTGATTGACTCATTGACGTACTCGGTCAAGGCCTTTTCCACAACGGAGTCAAGGGACTGGCCCAGCAGCCCGCTAGCCAATGTAGCCTTTTTGGCAATTGTCTCTGATACTACGACAGTAACCCTTGTGAAACCCTCGGGAGTCGGCTTAGTGCGTGCCATTTTGTTTCTTCCTTTCTCTATTTACAGGTCTTTTGACAAGCGGCGTGATAATCGATGACGCGGCTGGCTGCTAGCATAGTGTTCTGGTAGTACGTTTGCAATCGTTTCAACGTGTTACCGTCATAAGCGCAAAACTGTAGGTCCTGCAATTTTAGCTGAGCTAGTTCATATTTGCGGCGAGCCTGCTCTATTTTTCGTTTATGGTACATTGTACTCCCCCGTCTTTCCTAGAACCACTTGAACCGCACACCCTGGGGGATAACAGTTGCAATACCGATAACGCTAATAGTTCGGGGGTCTAACACTACGACTTCACCTAACGTACATACAACGTCGCCGGTCAATAGTACAATCGGACAATCGCAACCGTCTTCGTGATAGTCCAGGAGCAAACTAGACAATTTGCTTGATAGTGCCTCACCGCGTCGTTCGAATCCCGGTCCAGGCATTGGATAGGCAAAGCACGCGCCGGGAGCCGTTCCTCCGTTAAGCGCGCAACCCCCTTTAGCGCCGTTGAAGCGCAGATAGACCGGCTGATCAGGCTGTGCATCCATGCGACGCAATAGTTCCCATTTTTGCGCATTCGCCCATTCTGCGTCTCCTGTGTCATAACCAAGCGCTGATAGGTCCTTGGGGGCAGGAGCAGAGAGGGGGCCATGCACGCCAATTATCTGATAACTGGCATCCTCCTGCACTGCGTAACGCTCTCCGGAATTCGCGTGTTTCAGTTCCGCGTAGTACCTGACCGTTTTCATTGCCTATTCTCGCTTTCTCCTGGCTACTAGCCTGGCTTATGGGACCGTCGCACTCGGTCCCGTAGCCATCTCTACTAACCTATATATTCGCGCCCTCTTTGAGAAAATCCTGATACAATTGCGAAAGGTCCTTCATCAATTCAGTGTCGCCTGCAAATAGCTGATTTTTCTTCGCACCGTCTACGGCAAAACGTAAAGCGGCCCCTAGGATGCTGAAGTCGTGCATGGAGCACTCAATCGTCACGCGGCCGTTCCTGTGAGACTTAGCTTTCATAGCGCTTCCCCCTTCCGGCGAACGAGAATTAAATTCGCTTCGTGAATGGGTATCAACTGAGTACGGGTACCTACCATAACTATCCGGTCCTTGTTTGGTGCAAAAGCGACGAACCCGAGTAGGTTATGGTCCTCGTGGCCAGGAATATGGATGCACACTAGGTCCCCTGGGCCGAGCGCCTGATAAATAGCCATAAAAGGCCCCCTCCCCCTTAAGATACGTCATTATAGCACGGGCAAAATTAACTGTCAATCGTTTTTGCGCACCAATTTCTCGTATCACGTGCGAATAATCAATATTCGTACCACGTGGCCCGTTTTTACGTGTTATTGTCACGTGTACCTGTTTCCGTACACCCCCTAGATGTGGTGCCGTCAAGCAGCTCACCATGCTACCATCTGTAGGGGTGTTCTCTTTCCGTACATAAGCCCCCTAAAGACCGGAGCTGCCGTTATGTCACGTGTTCTCTTACCGTACAGATGGTGTTATAGGTAATTATAGGTATATGTTTGTGGTTATGGTCACGCATTGTGCCGAGTAGGTGTTTATGGTTATTGGTGGGTGGGAGGGGCCACGCGGGGGCCGAGGGGG
>JAEHJW020001491.1_pt1 | contig 13568 bp, 24 predicted proteins | sample 9271431 | NCBI WGS metagenome assembly JAEHJW02
GGTGTGCGTTAACGCAACGAATTAAACTACTTGACGCGCCCTCGGGTATATGCTCGACTACACTTTCCAGTGAGCTAAAAGAAAACAAAATGGCAAACGAAACAGTTCTAGGCGATGGCAGCATATGGCGTCCGCTCGGGGGTAACTCAAGGCGCTACGTCAACGCCCACACTGGCGAAACCCTTTCGCGTCGGCAATTCGACAAGTTGTCCGGGCGGCTGGCGTCTTTCCCCTCGTATGAAGCCAAAGCGAAAGCATCCCCGGCCGAGGTGCGTCAATCGCGTCCTGCGCGAGGTCGGCGGAAGACGATCGCGACTAAGAAGCGGATAGACCTATCGCGGCTTAATCCGTTGGTGGGTCATCGCTCCAGGGCCATTCCGGTTCCGTTCCTGGTCTTCCGCACCGCCGATGATCTACAGTTCGTTGAAGACGCACAAGAGTATGAAAGCTTCTACAACGATGCCGTCGAGACTGTTCTAAAGAACCGAAAGGTAATTGCGGTTCAGGTCATCTTAGAACTTGAAAACCAAGACGGTCAATTGATATACAAAACGATTGTTCTTCCGTATCCACCAGCCGAGTTGCCTCCGTTCGCCGACACGTCCAACCGGGCTTTTCTCGCGGCTTATATGGGGGACCAATGCTTCAATCTTATCTTTCGGTTACGCTTTGCCGATCGTTTCGTGAAACAACCCAAACGATCTACGAAGAAAGAGCTGAAAACGCAACGAAGGAGAGACAAGTGAACGAAGACAAAACACCTAACAAATCCGATATCGTAACTAACTATTCGTGCATATCCTGCGGCAAACATTTTTCGGCTCAGGAAGTGGTTGACATAGCGCTCGGCAAGTTGGCTAGGCCGCGATGCAGAGTTTACGGATATGGCCATCACTGCATGATTGAACCGATCGAAACGCAACGAGGGAGGGGCAAGTGAACGAACACCAAGCAACCAACAATTCCGATATCGTAACAATTCACGAGTGTCTATCCTGCGGCAGACATTTTTCGGCTCAGGAAGCGGCGGACATAGAGCGCGGTAGGGCCGAACGTCCGCTTTGCAACATCTACCGCTACACCCGCCCCTGTATGATCGAAACGATAACGATAACGCTACTGTCGTGAAGCCACGTTGTTATAGGCGTTCTGAGCATGGCCAGCGGCCTAGGCTGGCTGCCTGGGACGTAGAGACCGAGGGCCTGGGGGGTCGGGTTCTGGCAGCTTCTTACATGACTGAGGATATGCCAGAACCGATCTTCCTTTCGAGTGGTGACTTCATTCAAGAGCTCTTCTATATCATGTGTGAAAACCATCAATATACATGGTTCGCACACAATGCACAATACGATTTTCGGTATCTGATAGATCGACTTGAAACCCGTATGTCTGACCTCGCTATCTATCTACGCTCCGACAATGATGTCTTCATGTTAACCTTGAACTTACCCGAGCACGGCGAGAAAGCTCAGCTGGTTTTACGTGACAGTCTCGCCCTGTTTCCAACCTCCTTGCGTCAGTTTGGTTCCGTTTTCGCACCTGAGCTACCCAAGGCTGACATAGATGTAGCTCGGTTTGATCCCGCCAATCCAGCACATATAGAGTATTGTAAACGTGACAGTCTGCTTCTGTTATTGTGTTTGACAAGACTATACGATCTTGTTGAGAACCATTTCGATATCGTCCCCGCTTCAACCACTGCATCGACCGCGTTGCGTGCATGGCAACGAACGCTCGGAAAAACCGAACGATACTATGACGCTCTTAAGCACGAGCCATTTATCCGAGCGTCCTACTATGGCGGACTGGTGTTTCTGACTGATACGAACATTCACGAAAACGCAACGACGTATGATGTTAATTCATCCTATCCGTATCAAATGGAAACATATGAGTTTCCGAACGGAAACCCGATCAATACGAGATACCTTCAAGCTGGAAAGCTCGGCATCTATCGTGTGACTGTTGGCGCTCCAGAAGGCGTTATTGTGCCTATCCTCCCAGTCAGACACGCTAACAGCATCCGCTGGTGCGGCGGCCAATTCGAAACGACCGTAACATCTATCGATCTAGAGTTCGCACTACAAAACGGTTATCGCTTGTATCAGGTTCACGAGGGACTATTTTGGAATGAGACAGTTTCACCGTTTCGTCAATTGATATCAAAATGCAAGGAACTTCGGTTCGCTCATAAGGGAACACCCCTGGAGACTGTTGCAAAACTGATGCAGAATAGTCTATATGGAAAATTCGGAGCGCGGCGACAACGACGTAAAATCCTGGCACACTATACCGATGAAGAAACGTTCGCGGGAGAGATGTGGGGAGACTATCTGATGATGCGTGAGGAAGACGATGATATGATGGCTCTGCCGCAATGGGCCACTTTCATTACGGCTTACGCTAGACGTCATCTTCTTCGCGCAGTATACAGCATCGGAACCGAGCATGTTCTGTATGGTGATACCGATAGCGTAACGGTTAAATCAGGCCATAGCATGGCGCCAGAACTGATCGGCCCGGCCTATGGGCAGTGGAAGGTGGACAAGAACTGGAAAACTTATCGCGCACGGGCACCTAAGGTCTATGCTGGCCACCTCGAAAGTGGTAAGCTCGCGGGCGCAATCAAAGGCATACCCAAATCGAAGTGGCAACAATCTGGCATGCTGGAAGCGGTGTTCGCTGGTGAGCGAGCTTCACTCCAATATGCAACACTCGATAGTTTCGTTATATACCTGAAAGGCATCAGGAAGCCGGGCTATGAAACGAAACGTAGTCTATCCGATATCGCGAACAGCAAAAGCTGGCGTGTCCTGCCCGACGGCCGGGTGCGACCTCGGGACTACGCCACGCTTGATCGCCCAGAACATCTATGCGCATCCGAAACTTTCGAAACTGCAAGTAAAGCAACTGCGTAGGTATCTTAGCGATGGGAACTAGCTCGCTCACGCTCAGAAAACTGGGGACGATCAATCTGACGTTCGGCCCGGCTCCTTTCCAGTTCAACGCGACGCAATCCCTCCTGGGGCCGCGGTTTTTCACGATGGACGGCACCGGTGGGTTCTTCGGGCTGGCGGGTTACTACGCTGCCGTGCCGACCTGGAGCACGTCCCCCTTCGCGCGCCTTGTGCGCGCCAAGGGGTTTTCAGTGAACCCCCTGGGTATTTTCGATATGGATATGACCGGCGGCACAGGACCATATTCCGATCAGGCAACGACTTTCAACAGCAACCCGACGCTGGGGATGGCTCAGAACAATCCCCAAATATTCGGCACGACGGCGTTAGGTCTAGAGGGCCTATACACCTGCTATGGAGGGCCGGGCGGAGGCTTAGGCGCACAGTTCTATGGCCCGTTGACCAAGTCGTGCTTGCCGTCGTTTCCGCCACTCTCGTTTGAAAGCCAAAGCACACCCTTTTCCGCCAAGCAACTGGTGGTTCCGTCATGGTATAACGGCGCCGGCACGGGTGGATATGCCGGACTGATACAACGACCAGCTACGGTTTTGATTGACGGGCTGTTGGGCGAGGTCGTAATAGGTTGTCAGCCTAGTGGGCTATTCGCGCCATCAACTGCCCCTTGCGATGGTTATATTGGAAGCCCTAGCACCTCAGACATATTCTATACGTTGATAAACACACTCCTTGGCCCCCGCGCGGTGTATACGATGGGGAATTCATCCGGCGGAGGTAATTTCAAAATCAATCCATTCAATGGTAACGCTGTCGCAACATGGTCGGGTCAGTTTGGTGACAACTCGTCAGCCTTCTTTTTATACTGCTTCAATGTGTTTTGTGATTACACCGGAACCGGCCAAGCCGGTAGCACGACAGTAACCCTGCCCGTCGTTCAGCAGGTTCATTTTTCTGATCCTGCGGATGAAGCGATCATGTGGACCGGTCAGTTATCCACTCTCGAATATGGCTGGGTCTACCAGCTTCCTGGCGGTGGATTTTTCGTTGCACCTAACACGTCACCAAACGCGGCTATGGTAATTCAACCAGACTTTTCAGGATACTATCGGGTTAACATTCAAGGGGCTTCGCTGCCTCAAATGGGAGCCACCTATTCACAAGATACGTTCGGCATCGATCTAAACGGCAACGCTTATATCCTAAATTACAATAGTAACGGTTCGGCATACATCAATATGGTGTCAACTCTCAACGAAGGTGCGACACTCATTCTTGTTGATCCGCCTTTGGTGACCGCGGCCGGTGTGAACTGTAGATCGTTCAACCAATGTAACCTATCGTTTGAGGGGTAGCAACATGTCTGAAACCGCAACGATCAACCCGGTTCGGCTGAGCGTCAGCAATGGCGCGATACCTACCGCATCACGGGTCTACTCGTTCAACATGAATTTGACGCTTAACGTAACAACAATGGTCGATCTTAGACCATTCGTTTACAAGAACGTCATCAAAGAGGTGCAAGGAATTTTCATCGACAACAGTCTGAATACAACAGCGCTATCTGTTTCCGTGGCGGGTGGGCAGAAACTCACAGTTCCGCAACAATCGCAGGGTGTGTTTCCGCTTTACCTCTCCGACGATTACACGCTCACGGTCAATGGTGGCGGACCGGTAACATTCGTCCTTCTGAACTTTCCAACGCCCGTTGGGGTTTGGTCAGTGAACCCGCAGGCTTTGCCTGAGAGTGGCGGAAAACTGCTGGTGACTGATCCGTCGCTTGACGCACTGATCGCCAACGGTTCGTTTCAGTCCACGCCGAGCTACTATGCGAATGCCGATGCAATCGTGCATGGCCGGGCGGGCAACGCCTACGCAGGCAACCTCACTGCTGCCTCCACAGTGACGGTTATCGCAGGTGCCCCCAGTGCCTTCGTTACGGGTTTTGATATCGCACTTTCGCCGAATGCCACGCTGGCGACTGCTGGGATCATGACAGTGACACTCGCTTTTTCTACGGCAGGGACGATAGCAGCGCGTCAGGTGTATGTGCCTGCGGTAGCTGCCAACGGACTGCCAACAGAGATACTGAAAATGTCCAGTCTCAATCTGATAGGCAGCATTGTGGCAGACAGTCTAACAGTCACGTTGTCAGCTGCTCTAACAGACGGTTCGGTTCAATACACCATCATCGGCGGAACAACAGCGGTAACCTGAGGGTAGTGCAATGAGTGGTATCATCATGATGCTGAAGTCGTTCGGCATCGATCCAGAAAAAATGAAGCTTGATGCTGAGGGCTTCATCAAGAAAATTGAGGATGGTTTCGATACCATTGAACGACGTCTTGACGATATTGAACAACGTCTTAAGGAGCTTGAAACTCGAAAGACACAGTCTCGGCAGGAAGCGTTATCGGATTACAACTCACACTCGGATGGTGTGCTATGAGCGAAACGAAACCGGCGGACGAAACCAAACCTGTTGAAGCGGTTGAAGAAGAGATACAAGAAGCCATCGACGAAGTGGTTGACACGATGGACAACGATGATGATGACAACGACAAGGATGATGCGTTTAAGAAACTTGAAGACGTCATCACAGACTTGCTTGCGCGGGTGAAAACCCTCGAGAGCCGGGCCGAGGAAGAAGTGATCGAAAAGCCGGCCGAGGAGATAAAACCGATCGTTGAACCGATCGTTGAAGCGCCACTCGTTGAACCGCCACGCAAGCGAAGGTTCGTCAGGCTATGAGCGCCGCCACGCTGGACGGATCCGAGATCGTTGACGCGCCCGAGCCGAAACGCCGGGGCCGTCCGCCGAATTTTCCTGTTGACGCGGCAGAACCAAGCTCGGAGGTTGATCTTCCGGAATCGGTGCCACTTGACACCGAACGACCGAAGAAGCGCCGGGGCCGCCCGCCGAAGTCTGAGCGCAATCTCGATGGTGTCAAGCAGCTTCTGTTTACGACGCATATGGTGCTTTCGCGCATCGCGTCGTGTCCAGAACTCGCCATCGATGATGCTGAAGCGTCTATGTTCGCCACCTCGCTCGCGACACTTGCCGATCACTACAAGATACGGCTGGAGGGCAAGTCGGGTGCTGTTGTGGGATTTATTTACACGCTCGGCATCATCTATGGACCACGGGCAATTGCAATTTCAATTCGTTTGCGAAACGAGCGAAAGAAGCCAAATGACGAACCCGATCAGACTGCCTGACGATACCCAACATGTTGCGATTGCCGGCCGCACTGGCAGCGGCAAGACAGTAGCGGCCCTCGAGCTACTGCTTATGCGCGACATGCGTAAGATGGCATGGATCATCATCGATCATAAGAAAGATGACAATATTGCGAAACTTCCAGCACATGATTTGAACATCAATAGTTTGTTTCTTCCAACTCACGGGCTGCACAGAGTGCAACCACGGTTCAACGCCGAGGGGCGCGAGGAACTGGAAAATTTTCTGCTTCGCGCGTTCAATCGTGGACGCATTGGTATCCATGTTGATGAAGGTCATCTAGTTGGCAAGTCGGATGCGATACGCAGTATCCTTGTTGCAGGTCGGAGCAAACACGTCCCGCTCGTTTGGACGTCACAACGCGCTGCCTGGATTGACACATTCATATGGTCGCAGGCATCGTTCTATCGCGTGTTCGCTCTTCAAACGAAACACGATATCAAGCGGTTTGAAGAAAACGTTCCGGTGCGTTGGAAAACGCCAGAGGAATTCCACAGCTTCTATTATGATGTCGGTCTCGGAAAGGTTTACTATCTGAAACCATCTGCGGCGATCGACGAGACTGTCAAGAGGCTTGACGTGACACTGCGAACCCAATACCATGCTGTATAGTAAGCGGATGGGATAGTTTCGATGGAAGAACGAATCCTTACCTGGAACTTACCGAATGTCATATCGGTCTGGTTGATGATTATCATCCTTTGGACCGCCACGGGCATTCTGTCCCATATGCTGTTTCGAAAAGGCAAGTCCACGCCTGCCAACACACAGAAACCTGGGGTGAGCTACTCAGGTTCTTTGAGTGTAGTCGCATGAACAGGTTCATAAATCTGAACCTCCTTGCGCATCCACTGAACTGGGCGACCGTGTTCATATGGATGGTCTTCTTCGGCTTCACGGTTGCAATCCTTGAACCCGTTCTGTTACGTCGGTCATCCGCCGGCACGCCGGCATCAGGAGGCTAGTCCATGAGTGGCACCGCAGCACCCCAGAAAATTTCGCCGGCGCAACAGAACGCGATGGCGCGTGACCTCATTTTTTCGCGTGCCAAACCGATCTTCCAACGTGTCACGTCCAAGACATTCACGAATGTCGCAGCGGGCAACAACCAGATGGTTGTCAACCCGTTACAAATCGGCTTCCTTCGCAGTTTCTGGATTGAGGTGACCGCAACGATTGCCAACCCGAACCTGGCAGGCGGCCCCACGGCTACGCTCACACCAAACTCGATCGCGAACCTGCTTGCCAACGTGACCTTCGCGGACTTCACGGGTAACCCCAGACACAACGCCAGCGGCCGGGCGTTTCAGTATGTTGAAGCCGCGAAATACGGTCGTATCCCCGGCGCCGCACTGGTTTCGGATAGTCAAAGCGGAACCCCAACCGCAGGTATCGGTTTTGGTTCCAATATCGAAAGTAACTTCGCGCCACTCACGATTGCCGCTGCCTCCAGCGCGACCGTAGCAGCAGTCTTTGAAGTCCCGATCATGGTGGACACGGGAAAGTTCATGACGGGTGGAATGTGGTTGGGCGTTAACAACCAGTCCACTCTGTTGACGGTAACTCTCAATCCAACCCCCATCGCGGTCAATACGACCGACCCGTTGCCCGCGGTCTATACCGCATCGGCAGTGGCGGCGGGGACGCAGGTCACCTCGGCAACCGTAACGGTCTATCAAGACTACTGGAACTTTTCTGATCCGACGCTGTTTGATCCCAAGACCGGCAACCCCATCCTGCCGGTCAATGATATCAGCACCGCTTACATGATTACCGAAACAAACTCGGGCCTGACCTTCGCGGCCGGCCAAACGTCGAGTTGGAATTTCCCCACGTTTTCCAAACTGATGGGGACGTATGTAACGTATGATAACGGTAACGCACTGAACCCGGGGACCGATATCGAAACGATGGCGTTGGTTGTGAGTAACTACTCGATCATCAAGCAATACTCGCCGAGGATGATTGACCGGCTAACGCGAAACGTGGTCAAGGCATCGTATCCAACTGGCACCTATGCGATCATGTCGCGGATGCACCCGCTGGACGTGTCGCAGTATCCATCGCTACAGTTGCAGATCACCCCCAACACCGCGCTCGCTGGCGCCTATGCGATGGTCACCACAGAACTCCTTCGCCCGGTTCAGTTCATGGCGTCCGCGTCGGGCATGGGCGGCGCCTGATGCCCGGTCGCGCAACCCTGACTTTGTTGCAGTTTCCGGCGCGGTTCACCGTGCCGGAGTATCTTGGCCTTTCGTTTCTTGTCCTCGCGGTGTCCTTCTATTGGGCACGCTTTATCAACAGGATGGTATGAACATGGATAAGCTGCTATGGGTTGTGCTGCTTGTTGCCGCCTTCGTCGGCGGGGCCTGGGCGGGGACAAAGTATCCGAAGGTTAACGTCCTGGGCACGCTCGGGTTGTGAACTGGAATGCAAAGTTTCTGTTCTTTCTGACGCTCGCGTTCGCGGTCTATTCTGTCTCTGGCGGATACGGTCAGAAGTGGAAACAGGTCTTCGGGCTTAGTTCAGGACTTCCCTGATGCCATACATGCTTATCGCGATTGGTTTGGCTTTGGGATACCTCGACTACTTGGGTAGTGCCAATGTCAAAGCGGCCGGCGCTTTGGTATACGAAGAGTTTACCCAAGGCAACACACCGTTCTTGAAGTGGTTCGGCGCGCTTCTACTCGTTGGACTGATTGGTTACATTCCAGAGATGCAAAACGTTTCACTCGGCTTTCTTGTCCTGATCGTTCTGGCAATTCTTCTGTCGCATAACAGCGCACTCAATAGCATCATGAAAGATCTTTAACATGGACAAGAGAAAATTGGTTTACGCGATTATCGTTCTGTTTGTGTATACATTGGTGGCAATCGTGGTCGTTACTCAGGAAGGAGCACCGAAAGATGGGCCATGAAGCGATGCAGACTGTCACTGCCATCGTGACCGCGATCATCGGCTTGGCAGTCTTCGCGGTGCTACTCAATTCGAGTGGCACGGGTGTCGCGATGGTCGGCACCTTGTCGCGCGGGCTGGCGGCCGATATCGGCGCCGCCACGGCGCCGGTCATGGGCGGCGGGCTGGGCGGCCTGGGCGCGATGGGCGGGGTGGGCAGCCTGGGCGGCATGGGCGGCTTCGGCGGCTCGTTCGGCGGCTATTGACAATGCTTACTGCTTGGCAACGATTGTTTCGGGGTGAACCCAAGCCGCAGCTTGACGCAGGCAACCGCCTGAACAGTCCAGCGGGGCCGCCCGTTCAGGCCGGGTCATACGAATATATCCAGACCGCAATGTTCGCCAATCAGAGCATTGTCGCAGTCCCGAGCATTCCGCCCGCCTTCCAGGATTGGAGACAGTATCCGCTCGGCGAATACGGTCTAAGCGGTGTCGTTGGCGGCGGCAGCAACAGCAACACAGCCTTTTCAATTCCACAGCCTCCCGTGTTGTATTACGATGAAAGCACCGGGCTGATGGTTAACCTCACGGCAGGGTGATATGGAACTGAAAATGCCTGGGTTCGTTCATCAACATCCGGTCATGACCGGAGTTGGTGCGGTGGCGATCGTTGGGGTTGGGTATCTGTTGATGCACCATTCCAGTGCATCGGTAGGCAGCGCCGGCACCGGCGGCACTGGCGGCACTGGCGGTGCGGGTGGCGTCGGTGCTGCGATGGTTCAGGCGCAAATGCAGGCAAACGCAATGGCAGTGCAGCAGCAGCAGCTACAAGATCAGCTAACATCCCAGAACAATCAGATTGTGGCATCACTGTCAGCAACCCAGTTGAATAACAGTCTGGCACTGTCGGAAAACACGAACGCAACAAGTGCAACGAACCTTCAGACTGTGACCTCGGGTAACGTGGCGATCAATACCAACTCGACCAATCTATCGATAGATCAGAGTAACAATCAAACCGCGGTCGATATCAACGGTCAGAACCAGTCGGCAGTTGTGACACAAGCCCAACTGAATGATCTTACGTCCATATCGATGGCGGGGATTGTTGCGAACGAGCAAACAAAGACCGCGCTCGCTTCCGATCAGGCGAACGTCAGCATTGCCGGCATCAACGCGCAAACGCAGTTGGGGCTTGGCGCGCAGGCCGCCAGCACGCTACAAACCGAAGCGAAGATCGCCGGGCAGGTGGGCCAGATACAGGCCACTGGCGGGCTGCTGGGCAGCCTGACCGGGCCGCTCGCCATTGGCGGGTTGATATTTTGACTGCGAACCAAAAGAAAGAACTCGCGGTTGGCGGTGTTTTGGCCGCTATCGTCGTGCTATTGTTGCTGTTCACACACAAAGCGGCGGCTCACGCTGCCGCGCCTGCGTTTCCGGGCTTCGCCAGTGCACCGCCCGCAGCTTCTGCACTCGCACCTGTTGTTGTGCCCGTTGCGGCACCGGTTCAACCGCCCGCCACCATCGGCACGCCGCAGGTGCAAACCAGTCCCCTCCCGCCCGGCTCCGGCGGTTGCAACTGCGGCGGCACCTGCCCCGCGAACCCGAACCAGATACCGACGCTTAACAAAATCATTTCGATTGGTAACGCAGCGGCGGCGTCCATTCAGCAAGCGGGCGTGGCCACACTTGCCGCCATCGCGGCGCAGAATGTCAATCCGTTTCTGACTATTCAGGTCGTGCCATCGAGTAGCGAAAACGTGGTGCTGAGCACAGAATGAGCGGAGCACTCACCTCGCCATATTCCGGTGTCATTGGGCAAGCGGAACAAACCTATGGGGTGCCGACGGGACTGCTTGGATCGTTGCTAAACCAAGAAAGTTCCATGAACCCGCTGGCTTACAACCCGGCCGGGCCGGGCGGCGGGGCCTATGGAATAGCCCAGTTCACGCCACCTACTGCCGCGGCCCTGGGGGTGAACCCGCTTGATCCAACCAGCTCGATCAATGGCGCCGCTCAGTATCTGTCTCAGTTGCAGCAGCAAACCGGTAGTTGGGTTTCGGCCCTACAGTCCTACGGCACTCTGCCGAGTAACCTATCGACCATGACCAGCGGTCAGCAAACTGTGTATAACGCCGCAGTCCAGGCCGATAGCGCAAGCGGGGGTTCCTACAGTTTGCTAAGCGGAAACGATACGGCGTTTCCTGCGTCCGGGCCTTCTGCCACTCTTGGCGGGGTTACGGCGGCCGGCAGTCAGGCCGCAGGCCAAATTGGAGGTGCCGTCAAAGGTTTCTTTTCCGATACAATGCTGCGCATCGGCGTTGGTATACTCTCGATCGCGCTGGTGGTGATCGGGACGGCATCGCTGGCGTTCCGAACGGGACCGATACAAATGATTAAGAAGGTGATGTAGTTATGATATCGCAAATGTTGCAGTTGATTAAAGAACAGGAAGGGTTCAGGGCCACGCCCTATACCGACACGACCGGAAATTTAACTATCGGTTTCGGCACGAATTTGACGGCTGGTATCGACAAGACACTGGCAATATTGATGCTAACGTATAAGATCAGTCAGAATTTGCTGAAACTGAAACAGTTGGGATGGTTCAACAATCTCGATATGACACGTCAGTCTGTCATCGAAAACATGGCATACAACATGGGCGTAGAAGGCGTCATGGGGTTTCATATGATGATCGCTGGACTTGAAGCCGAAGACTGGACGGGTGCTGCTTCTGATATGCTCAATTCGGTTTGGCACAGTCAGGTCGGGGAGCGTGCCGTTGTCCTTTCGAATATAATGCGTGATGGCAAGTTTCCAGACACGGTTATGAGTTAATGAATATTGAACCCGTTCTACTTCACGGATTGCAGAACGCTGATCCATTCGATCTTGTGGTCTTGTATGCTTTGTGGCGCTTTGACAAACGAGTTTTTCGTTTAGAACTTGTGATGGAAAGGATCGTTTCAAAATGTCGTGGGTTGTCGCGCGGCTCGCCGAGCCGTCAACATGGGTTGGATTTGGAATGATTGTGAATGCGATCGCGGGAAGTGGGGCGCAACTGTTTGGAAATATCGCATCGAAAAACTACGTCGGTGCGATAGAGATTGTTGCCGGCTTGCTTGGGGTGGTCATGAAGGAAGGCAAAGAAAGTGCAGGGTAATGAAACCAAACGACAACGATATGTCAGAATACTACGAAACGGATGGGGACTTGGCGCCTTGTCCGTCGGCATCGCAGCTTGCGCTGCTGGTGCCGGGCCGGGAAGCGCGGCGCTACCAACGCCAGAAGGACTATTGGCGATCGATGCTATCGTCAAATCGCTCGACGCGGCCGCCCAAGAAAAAGCCAGGGCCAATCCCCAAGTAGCCGTCGCAGCCAAAGCCCTCGATGCGGCCTGGCTGGCCTACTCCACCGCCGCCTCGGCCGGTCAGCCCGCCAACCTCGCCGACGTAGACGCCGCCGCGGCGGCACTGTCGGTGTTGCTCGTGGGTTCCGGCCCTCCGCCCTAGGGCCGGATGACCGCTCAGGCGAGCTTGGAGCGTGGTGCCATGCTCCATAAAAAGACCCCCGGCCAGTTGCCCGGCCGGGGGAAAGTTTGCCAGTTCTAGGGTAGAATATTGATATAGCGAACCAAGAACCGGTTGTCAACCCTACTTCTGCCGCTTGCCTTTCGCTGATGCCGCCGGCCCCTCGGCCGGCCCCTCGACCTGCATCCCGGCCGGCCCCTCGACCGGCCCCTCGGCCTGGGCCACACTCAGGGCTTCAGAAACCGTGAGTGATGGCGGCGGCATGAACTCGGGAATTTCATGAGTTAAACGCGCGAATATGTCTTCCTGCGCGCTGGTCACAACCGATTGCACCTCGTACTCGTAGCCCGTTTCCGACGCGCGCGCTTTGGACGGCGGGACAAGATAGAGGTCCAGAACAGCGAACACGTCTAGCGCGCCTTCAAGCCCAGGATGATAGTATCGACCGGTGCGCGTGCCAGTCTTCATATCCCCTTTGTTTTCGACCGTGAAGGCTTCCGCAATCATATCTGATGCGAGACCCGGAATGATAAGGTTGCGACTGGCATAGACACTGATCGTGCCGTCACGCTGTATCGCTTCGCACCTGAACTTGCCGACCCAACGAATATAGTAGCCGAACTGCGAGGCTTCCTCCCAACCCTCTTCCACCAGACACGTCAGACGCATGAGCGGCTCACGCCTCTCGACCGGCCGAAGCCAGCCGAGTTGTGCCGTGATCTTCTTCTTGTAGATCATAACGAGTTCCCTTTCGTTCGTTTCACCGGACCATCCGGTGATGTTCTTTCTGTAGCCTGTTCTAGCCGAGGATGCAAGACTAATCTGGCCTTGGATACAAGGCTAATCGTCGATGATCGATGCGTTCATTCTTTCCATTTGTTTCTGAGTATCCGCAGTGACTATGAAACGATCAATGACTTGTTTCGCCTCCGAAATCTCTTTATTGATCGCCGACGCATGGCGCGAATAGCCGTGTTTGGTCGCACTG
>JAEHJW020009843.1_pt1 | contig 13559 bp, 22 predicted proteins | sample 9271431 | NCBI WGS metagenome assembly JAEHJW02
GAACGCAAGCGGACGCGGACAACTTGCTGGATCTGATGCTCGTCGATACAGAGTTGATCTCGTACAGCAGCACAGTTCTCAACTCAGACGGCACGTACTCGATCGGTAACGGGTACATGCGTCGAGGATGCTACGAGACAGGGATCGCACAGCACGCCGTTGGAGCTCCATGGATTCGGCTCGATGACAGTGTGTTCCCTCTTGAGATTGACCCATCCTGGGTAGGACAGACGCTCTACATCATCCTGCAAGCGTGGAACTTGTATGGGGGAGGACTGCAGCAGCTTTCTACCCTGACTCCTACCACCTACGTGGTAGGGACTGCCGAGGAGATCCCGGACACGCCGCCCACACCGGCCAACTTCACGGCGACCGGCGCGGCGAACGGCAACCTGTTGACGTGGGAGACCCCCAATCCTGCAGCGGTTGCGATTACCTCCGTCGAGTTTGCGACCGCAAGCACCGGTCCCTGGACGGTCCTCGGCCAAGTCCAGGGCACGCATTACGCGCATGTGTTCAGCGGACCTGCGACTTACTACTACCGCGCACGCGCGCGTAGCAGCGCTTTCACCTGGAGCGCATACGCCACGGTGGTCTCGGCCACAGGCGGCTCGCTCGATGCCGTCGTGGACGGCGGGACGTTTGTGCGCCTGCTGGCGTCGCACGCCTCTGGCAATGTCGCCTACAACTTCAAGGGTTTGTGGTCGGCCACTGCATCGTATCTCACGGGTGACGAGACGCTGTATGGAACGAGCTACTGGCTCGCACTCGCGGCGAACAGCAATAGCGCGCCGAGCACGGGGAATCCCGCGTGGCAGGTGGTGGGGTCGTACAGTGCATATCAAGGGCCGTGGGTGGGGACGGTAGCCTACCTGGCCGGCGCTGAAGTGACTGCGAGCGGCAACTACTGGATCTGCGTGACGGCGAACACGAACAGCGCGCCGAGCACGAGCAACGCGAATTGGGTGCTGGCGGGCCCCCAGGCGCTGGACAACATCGCGGACGGTCCGAATCTGTACGCGCGCGTCCCGATCTCGCATTTCGACAATCTCACCAACCGCAACCTTGACTTGGGGTACACAGTCGACAACGCCGGCGCATTGCGCTACGCGGTGAGTTATATCGATGGCAATCGCCGCGCCCTGATCGACTTCAGCCAGACCGGGCATCAAAACAAGACGGCGGACTACATTCCGCCAGGCAACACCTACGCCATTCCTCGCGGCGCCATCCTGAACAATGGCGTGCTCGCGTTTAACCCTGTCGGGAAGAATCTCGCCTCTAATCCCGGGTTTGAGTCCAATATCGTCGGCGCCGTTGTCAACAATCCGCTAGCCGTCAACGATAATGTGGGCGATCAGTGGTACGTGACAGCGGCGGATGCTTGGACAGGAGGGGGCTTTGAACCGGAGCTGGAATACAATACCGGTCAAGCCTACGCGGGGCAGTACGATCTAGTCATCAAGGGGCCGAACAGTAACGCAGTGTTGGCTCCTAATCTAACCTATTCATCTTGTGTCCTATCTCCGCCTATCTCTGTCAATGCAGGCCAGGTTCTGTATTACGGGGCGATGGTCAGTGCTGCTCAGAATCAGGCTCTGCCTGCTGGCGTCACCATCCTGGTGCGAGTCGGGTTGTTCATTCGTGATAATTCTGGGTCTACTGAGACCTATCCTACTGATATCACCGCAATGACGAGCGGCTATGTTCTGCATGATGGGACGTGGCAGGTTCCGGTCAACGTGATCTCCGTACAGGTTGAACTCTGCTACTTCGTGATTACTGGGGCCAGTCAGGTCACGGTGCCAGCAGCGGGCTCGATCTGTGATGCTCGCTTCGACAATGTGTTCTGCTATGTGCAGGTCACGATGGACAATGAGATCGCAGATGGTAGTGTATACCAGCGAATGCCGATTGTTAACATGGACGGCAACCGTCGTGGTCTGATCGACTTCAGTCAGGCCGGTCACTTATACAAGAACTTGGGGAACATGCCTGACGGTGGGAGCAGGTACGCTGTCGTGAATGGCGCAGGGTTGAACGCCATCAACGCCGTGGATTCGTCCAACCGGGTTTCGACCATCAACGGCGCCGTCTCGCCGCTTGGCTCTATCGTCTCTGGGTCCGTGACCAACACCGTCTCCTACGCCTCGACCCCGACCACCATCACCATTTCATGGACGGGCGGCACCATCAACCGCATGGACGGGACACAGACCACGATTCCCGCCAATACCACGGGCATCACAGTCACGGGTTTGACAGCGTCCACCGCGTACTATGCCGCGATGTACTGGGACGAAATCGCCAATAACGTGGCGTTCGTCACTGGAGAAGCGGGCGCGGTAGGAACGCCGGCCATTCTCTACCCCTCGGAGTCCGCCGTGGTCGGCTGGCAGATGAATCTCCAGAACCGCCTCAACCTGGGATGGATTCCAGTGGGCACGACCGCGAGCGGCGGAGGTGGCGGGAACGGCTCGACCGGCTGCTGTCTGCACGCCCATCAGCTCATCGAGCGCGCCAATGGGACGCCCATCGAGGCGCAGGACCTCAGCACGGGGGATATCCTGACGCGCCCAGGGGGCACCACGCGCATCACCAAGCTGCGCTTAGAGCGCTGGGCGGAATGGTACCGCGTCGGCTTCAGCGATGGCCGCGTGCTCGACGTGGCGCCGGACCATCGGTTCGTCTCGCCGGATGGCGTGCAGCTCCACGCCAAAGACCTCACCCTTAAGACCGTGGTGCAGGCGCGGGATGCATACCTCGCGGTGGAGTCTATCGAACTATTCACCGACCGCGCGTTGAAAGTGAGCATCGAAGTCGAAGCGCCCCACGTCTATTATGTCGATGGTGTCCTCTCGCACAACAAGGTGCTGTGTTGAAAACGTACTACACCTTCAGCGCGCCGCCGGATCTGAACACGTACCACCCGCGCGGGCACTATCACTGGATGGAGCTTCCGAGCGGCGGCTACGTCTGCGTGCTCGATTCCGGCGCAGAGCCGGCGCCGGAATGGGTGGCGCTCCCGCATCTGCTCGACCATACGGCGGCAGCGGGCTTGATCGACTTCGGGTGCGTCGCAACTGATACCATGTTCCACGCCGCCAAAAAGCTCGCGAAGGTGAACAAGTTCTTCTTTCCATCCTAGACATTCCCGGCGAATCGCTCGTCTGATACGCTAGACTATCAATCGCGGAGTAGCAGCCTAATGTGGTACCGAGAAATGGCAGACTCCCTGCTGCAACTAGTACAATCCATACCCCCTGTACTGAGAGCAACTCTACTCGCTGTGATAGCCCTGGTATGGACTTTCATCCTAACCCTGCTCGTGTTCGGAAAGGCATCAGCTGTCTTTCACGGATTCGCGCGTGTGGATGATGTGAACGCTGCTATGCGAGCCCTGAGTCGTCGAGTGGACCAAACGAACGCTCGCATCTCCTCCATGCGACACTCCGATGATCAGCATTGGGCGAATCAGGCAGCGGATTCGATCATGCAGATGGATCAGCAGAAGTGCAGTCTCCCGCCAGGGAGAGTCCGGGCACTCTACGACTCGCTGATCTCAAAGCGTGTAGATGAGTACTACAACCTCACAGGGAAGCAGTACATCCTGCCTCCTTGCGACGCTTGGTAGCGCTGAGAGGATCTTATACTATACACCTGAGGCGACGACATGACTCCCGAAACACTCAAGCAAGTTCTTCCTTACTCCGGTGACCAGGCGGACACGTTCGCAGGACCGTTGACGGATGCGATGTTGTCGTACAACATCAACACATCCCTTCGAATCGCCCAGTTCCTCGCCAACGTCGCTACGGAGACTGAGTCTCTTCATCTGATGCTCGAGCGAGGCAGCGGGGAAAACTACCAGGGGCGTATGGGCAACACCGAGCCCGGTGACGGCCCACGCTTCAAAGGTCGCGGGTGTCTGCAGATCACCGGGCGGGCCAACTACGCAGCTTGCGGAGAAGCGCTGGGATTGGATCTTCTCAACCATCCCGAGCTCCTGGAGATGCCCAAGTTTGCAGCTCTTTCAGCAGCGTGGTACTGGCAGGCTCACGGATGCAATATACTGGCGGACAAGTTCGAGTTTGGCAGCATCGTGCTGGCCATCAACGGCGGGTACACCGACCTGAATGAGCGCATTCAGTGCCTGTGGACTGCCGGCAAGGTGCTAGGGATCTGAGATGCGAAGCTCACAGAAGCTGCTCCTGCCACTTCTGCTCATCGCAGGGCTGCTGCTTCTGTGCGACGCTCACGCTGCGAAAGTGTTGGTGAGATGGACCAACCCCAGTACCAACACAGATGGCTCTGCGTTGACGAATCTTGCTTCAGTGACGGTACAGTGGGGAAGCTGTAACGGCACAGCGTTCGGAACGCTTCAGAACTCCACAACTCTCAACACAACGCTCACTGGTGCAACGCAGAGCACGTGGGCGTACCCCGTTGGACTCAATCCCGTTTGTGTACGAGCGTTTGCTACCAACAGTGCGGGTAGCAACAGCGCATACAGCAACGTGGCCGAGTGGATCCCACCCTTGGCGCCGGGCCAGCCCGCCCCCTTAGGGGACATTCTGTTTGTGCCCTTCCACTGCACTCGAGGAATTGCTCATGTCACTCAACGTACCTCTGAAGTTCGGACTCCCTGTGCCGGCCACTCCGCCCGCAGGAACCGACCACGTGATCGCGTACTACGGACCGTCGCCGATGACGCCGCAGTACGGACAGGCCGCTCGAATCGACTGCGGCGCCATCTCGTCACTCTCGACAGTCAAGAACTCCGCGGGGGCTGAAGAGTACGAGGTTCCGGTCAGCTTGCCTGCAGGTCTGAGCGGGAATTACGACTTCGCCTTCACGTACATGGTCCCGATGCCGGACGGGAGCTCGGGAGACGAGACTGACTTCAGCCCCTCCATCACGGAGACGGTGAACACAGTCATCCCTCCTACTCCTGGCCAGCCGGTCCTTCTGTAACCGTTCTGGCCACGTTTTTGAGGGCTGGGGCAGCGTTTTTGCAGAGCTGGGCAGATGAAATCGATCCGCCCTAATCTGAAACCGCTGCCTGGTGAGCAAGGGGTGTGCTTGACGTGCAAGGACACATTCGTCAAGCACACCTCGATTCAACAGTACTGCAGCTTGAAATGCTTCGGGGCCTCTCGTCATCGAAAGTCGTGGGGTGTGTACAGAGGCACACGCAGAAGCAGGGAACGGAGGATTGATCATGAAGTGGCTGATAACACTCCTCGCTGACGCACAGACCGCGCTGGCCATTGCTCGCAGCTGTGGAGCTGCCATCGTAGTGACCTACATCGGCATGACGGTGTACGCGATTGTGTGGAAGGGGCAGCACTTCGACATGCAGTCATTCGGCATCGGAGCCGGAGCAGTCATCGCTGCGATGGGTGCAGCTGAGCGACTGTCTCTGCGCCCCGCTGGTGACAAGAGCACTGGAGGCGCGTCGTGAGCATCATCGCCAGTCTCTTGGGATGGACAGGACTACCAAAGTGGGCCACTGAGCTGATCTTCGTCGGCGTCATTTGCGCTGGCGCGCTCACAGCGTACGGGATGTGGCACCACCACATTTACCAAGAAGGCATCAAAGCCGCTGTGCACGCCGAGCAGAAAGCGAGCGCTGCCACGTTGGCCCGCGTCAAGGCCCAGAATCAGAGGATCCTTCACCGTCAGCTAGCCTACAATGCTCAGCTGGAGAAACGCAATGCGAATCTGGAAACTAGCAACCGTGCTCTTGCCAGTAGTTTCACTGCTGGGCTGCTCCACGCCTACCACGTTGGTGAAGGCCGCGCCGTGCCCAAAGCTGGTCCCGCCGCCGCCGTCTCTCATGGTTCCACCTCGAGCAGTACCCCTCATGCAACGCCTGTGCAAGACCTCACTCAAGTGCTCGGGGCCTGCGCCGCAGACGACGCAGAACTGAGCTCGTTGCAGTCCTGGGTTCGTGAACGATTGAATCAATTCAACCCTACACCGAGGTGACCCATGGTTCGAGCGAAAGTTACGCTGGTCAGCAGCAAGCAGCACATGTACAGCTCCGAGGCACGGGAGTTGGAGTTCAACTGCGTGTACGACGACGGCATCCCGGAGAACAAGCGGTTCTACGATGTCACGCCGAGCGGGCACTTCACCATGCTGGTGAACAATCCCGAGGCCATCAAGCAGCTCGAGCTGGGCAAGTCGTACTACCTCGACCTCACCCCAGCGGAGTGAGTTGACGTGTACACAACAATCCCCGGCGGGCTGACGATTGGCTACGAGTACGGACTCGGGCCGCTCAGCCGGCTGATCGAGTACCGATCCGCCGGGGGTCCCTCTCATGCGACTACACTCATCGCACCTGGAGAGGTTATCGACGCTCGACTCATCGGGGGAGTGAAGCGTCGTCCTGTTTCGTATCTCAACCCCAAGCTGATGGACTGGTATCGGCTCCCTCTCCCTGAGGAGAAGGTTCGAGACGTTATCAGCTTCCTTGACATCCAGTGGGGTCAGCCTTACGCTTGGCTGGACATCATCGCATTCGCCGTCCCCGCTCTCTTCAAGAAGGTGACTGGAGCGAAGCATCCGTGGATGTGCTCGTGGATTCAGATTGGAGCAGAGGTCAAAGGAGGAGCTCTTCCCGATATCTCTGCTGTGGTAGAGTTGGAGAGATTGACACCCAACGACCTACTTCTGATGAACTTGGCTGCCGGGGCTGTGAAGATTCCCGGTCCGATCTTTGCATGAATCACTGATAGAAGGGCCCTCCCATGCCAATCCAGTACAATGCTACGCATCGCAACAACGACATGACGGACATCGTCACGCAAGCTGGAGCGACGGCGTACCTGCTGATCTACACCGGCTCGGCGCCTGCGAACTGCGCAACAGCAGACTCCGGCACGCTCTTGGCATCACTGCCGATGTCCAATCCTATCGGTACTGTGACTGGTGGTGTGCTCACAATGAGCGCGATCACTGCCGCCGCCGCCGCTGCTGGCGGAACGGCAGGTCACTGGCGCATCTGCACGAGCTCCGCGGGCACGACTTGCGTAGCACAGGGCACCGTCGGCGTCACAGGCGCTGATCTCAACTTCCCGAGCGTCACCTTCAGTCAGGGTGAAACGGTGAGCATCAGCAACTTCACGATCACTGCGAACGGGGCGTGATATGAGCGCGCCGAACTACGCGGCCCTGAAAGCCGCGCTCACCACGACGTACAGCAGCCAGACCGACGCGCAGATCGTTGCTGCACTGAACGCTGCAACGGTGACGCAGGCCGTGGACGTTTCCACCCAGGCGGTTCTCAACTACCTCGGCGTGAACGGGCTGCTCCCCACCGTGCGCGGGTGGGCGAACGTTGCGCCGACACCGCCCGCTTCGGGCTTGAGCGCCGCTCAGATCCAAGGGGCTCAAGTCGCCGCGCAGACCTTCGGCATCACGGCGCAAACGCCGTCCGAGTGGCCGACGCTGAAGATGTCAGACCCGACCACGAACGAGCAAATCACCGGCATGGTGGATGCGCTGGTCACAGGTGGATTGCTCCCGCAGGCGAACGCAACGGCAATTCTCGGCATGGGAGTCGTCACGGTCTCCCAAGCTTCCTTGTGGGGCTGGGAAAATGGAATATACGAGAATGATCTGATCGCAGCGAGGGCGATGCCATGAGCGGTACAGCAATTTGGGATGTTGCGTTAGGTACGGCTCCGGCCAATTGGCAAGCGGCCTTTGGCACGGAGATCAACTCGCTGGCGTCCGGTAGCTACGCACTCAGTTCAATCATCATCGACAACACCAGTGGCCTCCTGACTGATGGCTGGCTGTCGGTTGCCTTGGGGTCAGTTGCACCTTCCGCAGCCGGGGCCAGTCTCGCGTTCTACCTTCAGGCGTTGAACCAAGACGGCACCACCTACGGAGACGGGGTTGCGAGTGGAACTGTACTCCCGGTGAGCGGCTATATCGGCAGCATGACCTGGCCGACCAGCTCCACCGCTTCCGTTCTAACCCAGTCCCTGAAGCTCCAGATCGAGATTCCACCCACGAAGTTCAAGCTAGGCGTAGCCAACAGCCTCGGAAGCGCCTTGGCCGCCAGTGCCAATGTAATTTCAATTGCCCTCAATGCCATCAACCTGAACGGTTGACGACATGCTCCGCTCAAAGGTCTGGACGCGCCAGCCTCCGCCAGGGACGCCCATCGACTGGGACAATCCGCTCACGCGGGGGCTGTGGACGTGCGTCAGTGTCACATCCGTTACCGCTTGGGATGCTGCGGCCAATACGCGCATTTCTCTCAACAACCCGACCACGGCGAGTATAGGGCCGCAAGGCGCAGGGATAAGCCCTACAGAATACGCATTTCCAACTGTAGCCCGAGCCGCCCTGGGTTCGGTTTCTGAGCTTTTCGTGTTGGTGACTGTTAATGATTTGCCTGGAGTGGGAGGAACTCGGGCATTTCTATCTGGGCAGCCAAATCAGTGTATTGTCGGAGTTGGAAATAGCAGCGGCGTCCTTGTTCCGTGGAGCAGCTACAACTATCCCGCGGGAGGAGGGTTGTTTGGGTCTACTGCTGCTCCAATCGCTCTCGGCTCTACTCACCTTCTAGGTACATATTCGGGAAATGCGCAAAGTGGCGTTCTTATTGACGGCCTCGTCACTGGCACCCTGAGTAGCTCGTACACTGGAAACGCGAATTACAAACTTCAGATCGCCCCGAGCCCGACTGGGAGTAGCGTAGTTTACCTAGCTGGAACGTATTCGAGATTTTTGCTGCCAGAAGAGAGAAATCTCTTGGCGACCAACCCCTGGCAGCTCTTTTGGATGCGTCGGCGCACGTACAGCATTCCGGCGAGCACGGGCGCAACCGGCTCAGCCTCGATCACCGAAGGCGCCGACACCGCGAGCGCCACGGGTACGCTCGGAGTCGCCGGATCAGGCGCGATTACTGAGGGTAGCGACGCTGTCGCCGCGACGGGCTCCCTCGGCGACTCCGGAACCGCCTCGATCTCCGAGCAGCCGGATGCGGTAGCAGCTACAGGCGCGCTCAGTGTCAGCGGTACGGCTAGCATCACAGAAGCGGTAGATGCAGTCGCAGCGACTGGCGCGACTGGAGGGTACGGTTCAGCGACTATCACTGAAGCTGACGACGTTGTAGCTGCGACCGGCACTCTGTCCGTCAGTGGGTCTGCATCGATCACAGAGAGTGTTGACGCAACTAGCGCCTCCGGTTCTCTTGGGAGTGCTGGTACTGCCACCATCACTGAAGGGAGTGATTCTGTTGCAGCGACGGGCGCTTTATCTGTCAGCGGATCTGCTGCTATCACAGAAAACGTGGATGTAGTCGCCGCCTCTGGGATTCTGGGTCAAGGCGGAGTAGCCTCGATCACTGAGACCGCGGACGCTGTTTCAGCAAGCGGCAGTCTCTCTGTCACAGGACTGGCCGCTGTAATAGAAAGCGGCGACATCGTCGTCGCCACAGGATCCCTTGGCACTGCTGGTACTGCGACGATCGCTGAAGGGAACGATTCTGTTGCAGCATCGGGATCTGTAGAGCTCGTTGGACAAGGAGCTGTAGCGGAGCTCGCTGATGAAGTCTCAGCGTCCGGCACTCTTGGATCTGCGGGGTCTGCATCCATACTTGAGGGAGCTGATCTCGTTTCAGCCTCAGGTCTCTACGGAACAGGAGTTCCTGGAACAGCAGCTATCATCGAGTATGCGGACTTCGTGCTCGGCGTTGGAGTAGCCGGGGCGCCTCCCGAAGCGGCGTGTGTGATCGGGTCTGTACTTGTGAACAAGATCTCTGTGAGTGTGCAGCTCTCAAAGTCCTCTGTGGGAACAGGAGCTGCGTCCTCTAGTACATAGGTGTTTTCATGACCATAGCCATCGTCAACGGGTCGGAGTGCTACATCCCTTTCTCGTGCCTGGATGTGAACGGGAATGCATTCACGCCGTCGTCCATCGCGTATCAAGTGTGGGACCTTACAAACGACATCGAGGTGGTTCCCCCAACAACGATCACTCCGGCCGCGAGCGGAACAATCACCCTGGACTCAACAGTCAACACCATGAACGCCTCGAGCGATAAGCTTGAAGCGCGCATGGTGATGGTCAAGATTGGGATTCCGGGAGGGACGGAACAGAACCTCCCCACTCGCTACAACCTTCTCAGAAAGGCAGGCACGCCATGAAGTGGTACATCTGGGTGCTCTACTGGCTGATGCAGCTGTTCATGGTCACCATGGGCAAGATCGTTGGGCTTCTGCTCATCTTCCCCTGTCTGTTCCAGGCATGGGAGATTTCGGACAAGCCCTCAATCAACGACGGACGCAAGATCGACAAGTGGACGTGGACTCCGCTCAACTGGATCTGGGGCAACCCTGAAGATGGAGTGTCCGGCCAGACAGCACTCGTCTGGATCAACGGGGTCACGCGAGTGGAGTATTGGAGGACGTGTCCGGCCAACTGGATCCGAGCGATGGCTTGGAGCTGGTGGAGAAACGGAGCAGATCAGCTCAAGTACTGGTTCCAGTGGAGAGGAACGAACCCTCCTCTTGTAGAGGGCTCGTTCCACGCACTTGGTCGGGACTGGAACTACAGCTTCGGGTGGAAGCTCGAGAACACGAAGTATCAGGTGCCTGTGGTCGGGTGCAAGCCTGCAGCCAGTTCAGGGGCTTCCTCGTAGGTATCCAGATCTCGCTTGACTCCGTGCAGTATCTGAATCAAGCGTCCAGCAGTCGCTCGAACCATCGGGGTGGGAGTGAACACTCCGTCCTCGAGGTTTCGGAAGAGCTGTACTGCCCGTTTCAAGTCATCCACGAAGATGTGATCGGGAGGCAGAACAGCCAGCAGGATGAGAAGACTCACCTGGGCTTCGAAGGCCTCGACCTGTGATGTCTTCCCGGCCTGCACACCGCGTGTGGCATTGAAGCACACGTCAAAGTGTCGATTGACCCGACTTCTCGAGATCAGCAGTTGCATAGCTAGTAGCTCCTGGAGCGTTCAACGTGGTGCTGCCACTTGTCATAGTGGCGGCGTAAACGAAGGAGGTGGCGAGCTCCTCGCCACAAGTGGTAGGACCGAAGCAGCGACGCTATCACACAGCCTCCCACTCGTAGCAAGTCCGGTCCTCAGAGAAGGCCACTCCCTGAGATTCCCCGGAGCTCAGCTCCCGTTCGATTGCGTTACGGACTCCGTAGGGAACAGGGACGTGATCCGTCAGCTCTCCGGAAGCCAGAGAGAACATCTCCAATCCCTTGAATTCCAGAATCCCGTTACCCTGGTTGTCTGCCCAGATCTGGATTCGCTGGATGTGCACAACTCCCCCTCACACCAGGCCCGCGATCTCGCGGACCTCGCCAGAAGTGTACTGAGAAACGTGATCGCTGAAGCAGATCACGAGGTGCTGAACGTCCCAGCGGAGCATCTCGATACCATCCCGGAGCCAGCGCTGGCAAGCAGCGTAGGACTGCTTGTCGTCACGCTCCGCTGACCAAGTCCGATGGGAACCGTCTTTGAGCACTACGACTGCTGTGATGTTCTTCGACATGATCTCTACCTCGTCGCCGTTTCCAATTACCTGATACTTGGTATTATATATAATTTTAGTCTGAAGTCAAGCTTTATTTTTGGCCACAGTTCACGAGGTAACTCGGTCCCAGATGCGCTCGAGCGTCTCATCCTGTTTCTGAGACAGACCATTCCCGTCCCCGACCTGCTTGGAGATGGAGTCGATGAACTCGAGCTCCCAGTTGGTGAGCTTGGAGGACCGCTGCTCGCAGTCCTCGATCATGGTCACGATTTCACTGTGAGTGCTCATGGAGTGAACTCCACTACGAGACGGGTTCTGGTGTAATCTTCGACGATCACAAGCGTCTCCTTGGGCGAGTGAGGAGTGCGACTCCTGGTGGCACCAGTAGGTGGTCCTTGAGCTCTCCGTTCTCATTCACAATACCCCGGCCAATGAGGATTCTCTTGACTCGGTAATCAGATTGGCGAACAGTCACTGAATCACCGAGCTCGAGTTCCAGCAGTCCACGAGCGTCTCTGAGCAGCCGGCCTCCAAGCTGGGCTGCGTTGCGCTTCAGTCTCCACCTGTAGAAGAAGCCCAGAGGGCGCTCTGCGTTGTAGACGAGCGGCAGAGACTGAAGCAGGACATGCGGTAGAGTCTTGGAGAAGTCCCTGCGCCGTAGGATCAACATCCCCAAACGGCGTTTGTTCCATCGTGCGATCCGGCGAGCGAGCGTAGTTCTCCATCCAGCCGGTACAACCTTACCGCCCCTTCGGCAATACTCGAGATGCCTGGTTCTCATGATCCACCTGATGGTTAAGAGAGATGGTGTCTCCGTACGCGTACCCTTCATCTGTTCCATCGGAGATGTGCAATGGAGTGTTGCGTCCGGGTTTAGCGCTCATGTTCTCCTTCTTCCACTTCTCGTTGGCCTCACGCTCCAGCTGATACACTGAAGCCAGGACCAGTGAAGTGCCCGGTGAGGCCTTCATCGATTCACGCTCCTTCATGATCTCTGCTACACGCTCAGCTACACGCAATGCAGCACCGGATCCGAACGCACGGAACCATGGCCAGCGCAGATCCTCTCCTTCAGCGCGGCGCTCCTTCATGATCCGCTCAGCTTCCTTCTTGATCGACCTCACCACGAATTCAGCCATAAGCATCGCAGTAGTAGCGTTCTCCTCCTTCCCGATGAAGTAATGCTTGCCTTTGTTGTCGTTGTTTGTGTAGGACGCAACGTAGACGCTGAAGAACAAAGTGGCGACAGCGTTGCAGACTACCCGGGCCCACGGATAAGCTGGGAACTCTGAACAAACACGACCTCGGTCGCTACGGGAGTTATGCTGCTCCAGATCTGCCATCTCGAGATTGTGCTTGGCCAGTAGCCCGTGAGCCATCCGGAGAGCGTTGTTACGCTCTCCTTCAGTGGCCCCAGCATCGTTGGCCAGGCGAAGCAGTTTCGTCACTTTCTCAAGAACAGCCTTGGTCAAGCTAGTGGTCATGGTGCCTTCTCAAACGGTAAGAGTGAAGTCAATTCCACAGCGCCTTTACAGATCAACCTCCAGTCTCTTGGCCTGGGGATTGTGAAGCGGTGCTTCCCTTACCCTTTTCCTTCTTGAAGGTCTCGAGAAGAGCCTTCAAGAGGCTCTTCCCTTCCTCCTGGAGGGTCTCATAGAACACAGGCCAGAGGGGACCAGGGCAGCGTTCTTGCAGCGCTTTCCCGATCTCCTTCGACCCCTTGTCCATGTCCCCGTCGAAATCGAAAAATACTCCCAACGTCAGAGTGAAGACGGACTTCAACTCCGGGCTGACAGGCTTCTTCTCTTCAGGGTCAACCATTGCAATCGCACGAAAGAAAGATCGCAACGCCTTCCGAGCCTCCGCTCGTTTGTCCAGCTCTACCAGTTGTCCAAGTGCCCAACAGAGAGCGTAAGCACGTCGAAGGGTGTGGAGGGAGCGGGCAGCTTTCTGCAGCATTGCCCGGTGCTCAGGGGGCAGCTCCTTCAGCAAGCCATCCAAAGCGGCTTCAAGATCAGAAGAAAGTTCAATCATGGTGTTGATCTCC
>JAEHJW020008520.1_pt1 | contig 13549 bp, 25 predicted proteins | sample 9271431 | NCBI WGS metagenome assembly JAEHJW02
AACTTGTCATTTAAGGATTTTAAGGATATTATTTCTTTATATAGTATTTTATCTGTATTATGGTCTTTAATTACAAATCCAATGTAATTAGGATTCATATCAATAGAGGCAACTCTGTTTTTTATTTAATTTTTAGTATTTTATGGACTATTTTGTGTATTAAAATTTTAAGAAATATTGTTTTATCGTAAAAAAACACTTGACAAACATAATTTAATATGGTATAATATAACCATAAAGTAAATAAACTAATTAAAGGAGAAACTAAAATGAAAACCATAGTAAAAATAATCGCTTCAATACTTTTTGTAACAGGTATATTATTAGCATCTTCTAAGGGCAACTATTTTCCACTTCCAAACTTTTTAGGTGTTGCAGTTTTTGGTTATTCTATCTTTGTATTTAAAAATATTAAAAGGAAAGAAACTAATTAAAATAATGCTTGACAAACTAAATTTATTGTGGTATAATATAACCATAAAGTAAATAAACTAATTAAAGGAGAAACTAAAATAAAAATAATAGTAAAAATAATAATCACTTCATTCCTTTTTGTATTCCTTTTCGTAACTGGTATGCTTTTAGCATTTTACAATGGAAACTATTTTCCAATTCCAATCTTTTTAATAAACTTTTTAGGTGTTGCGGTTTTTGCTTGTTCTATCTTTGTATTGAAAAATGTCAAATTAAAGGAAAATTAAAAAATGATTAAATGCGATTTTTGTGGAGATTATTTTGAAGAAGATGAAGTGTATAGTATTGTAATTAATTATAATTACAATCAATTTACTGGTTTAGTGGAAGAAGTAAAATTAAACTTTTGCTCCGTAGGTTGCAGAACTGATTTTATTCTTGCTACTATAGACGATTTAAAAAATATTCCTGATGGTATTGAAATTACTCCTAATGAACATTTAGATGAATGTTTAAAAGATTCTAAAACACATTATCAAGAAAAATATTTTAACCTTACCAATTATGGTATAAAATTATCCCAATCAGATGTTAAAAGAATAATTAGAGAATTTTATAATAGATTTGAGTATGAAAGATACTAAAGGGAGAAATTAAAAATGAAATGCGAATGGTGTGGTAAAGAGTATAAGGAAAATGAAGGATATGAAGTTGTTACTGGATATGAATATACCGAAAACGGAGATACAGAATCTATAGTATCAAATTATTGTTCTTTAAAATGTAGAAATTATTCCATACTTACAGTTATAAAAAATGTTAAAATAATTATATTGAAAAATTTAGAAAAATGTGAAGATGAAATTAAAAAAAATGAAAAATACTTTAATTTTATTGACTATGTTACATTTAATTTGGATGGAAACGATTTAGTAGATGGATATTATCTTTTGTTTCAAGACCATAAAAAATAAGGAGAAATTAAACAATGAAAATAGAAAATTTTATCAATAACAATACCCTACCTTACGCCATCTATGATAATATACGCTCTCTTTCGTCCTATATAGACGGTCAGAAAGAAGCATCCAGGAAAGTTTTACATATTCTATTAAAAAATAAAATATCAACTCCGATGAGAGTAGATAACCTTGCTAACCTTATAACGCTTGAAACTTCCTATGAACATACTCCTACTTCCTTAATGGGAGTTATTGTGAATATGGGGCAAGATTTTAATAATAACTTACCTATTTTTTCAAAGAAATCTTTCTTTGGTTCACGTCTATTAACTAATGCAGCTGCACCAAGATATTGTAAAGGAAATGCACCAGAATACTTAGAAACCCTTTTTCCTAAAGAGTATAACCCTTTACTATTAAAACAACAATTAGAGGGTAAGGATATAGAACCACGCTATTATATCCCTATAATTCCACTTATATTGGTTAATGGATCCAAAGGTATCTCAACAGGGTTTGCTCAAATAATCTTACCAAGAGATATTAAGAAAATAATAAAATATATAAAGGGAGAAACTAAAAACTTTGACGATACTCCAAAATTTCCTGAATTTCAAGGAACAGTTTTAAAGGGAGAAAATATAAATCAATGGATTATTAGGGGCAAGATAGAGTTATATTCCAAAACAGAGATTTTAATATCGGATTTACCTTATGGAAAGTATTCTTTAGATGATTATTTGAATGTTTTAAACGATTTAAAAGATAAGAAAGTAATTAAGAATTTTGAAGATTTATCAGATACTAAAAATAAAAAGTTTAAATTCATAGTAAAATCATTTTCCAAGATAGATAGTTTAGGGGATTGGTATAATAAACTTAAATTAGAAACTACCATAACAGAAAACTTTACTTGCATAGATGAAACTAATTCTATAGTAGTTTTTAAGAATGCTCAAGAGTTATTAGATAGATTCATAGAGTTAAAATTAGAATACACAAGAAAATACCAGGACTACCAGATTAATAAATTTTTATTGGAATTAAACAAGTTAAAGAATAAGATAAAATTTCTGGAAGATGTTATATCTGGCAAAATTAAATTTAAAGATAATACAAAAGAAGATATAATAAATTTATTAAAAAAAGAATTTTCGGAAGTGAACGGTGGTTATGATTATCTATTGAATATTCCTATCTGGAATTTGACTCAAGATAATTTAAATAAACTTAAGAAGGAATATGATAATCTTGAAGGCGAAATGAAAGAGTTTAAGAAACTATCTGAGAAGGATATTTATTTTAGGGAGTTAAATAATTTAAATAAAGGAGATTTATTATTATTATTAAACATAAAGCTTTATTATTAGATGATATGATTAAAAGAATATTAATAATATCAGACAAGAATGATTCATCTGATATCCAATATAGTACTAAAGTATTGGCTATAGTATCTGATATTGTTCAACAATATTTTAAAATTACAAATGGGTAAACCAATGAAAAAAACACCACTCCCAAAATCATATCTTAAAAAACTCAAAAAAATTCAAGACAATTTATATAAGGATTTTATTAGATATAAAAATGGAGAATATGAATTAATAGACTGTCCAAAGACTACTTTTAATATACTTTTTGAAGTAATGGAGAATGATGAAAGTTTTATTGAATATATTGAAAATAAGTCTTGACAATGTAAAATCTTTATGGTATAATTAATACATAAAGTAAATTAATTAACTAATTAAAGGAGTCAACAAAATGGATATTCAAGAATTAAAAGAAATAATAGATAATACTGAAATAGTGGATGATACCATTAAAAATCAAACTTTCATTAAGAAAGTAAAAGGTGTAGTTAAAAAGATTATAGACGATAATAAAGATTTTTTTGGAAACGCTACCATAGATAGTGTTATTAAATCCCTTGAAAATCAAGAATACACAGACGAATATTACATCAGGAATTTAGATACTTTGCTTACAGGTAAATATGACTTTAATAAAGAACTTTATTTTTCACATCTGCTTGAGATTTATAACAAAATATTTACATATTTAAGATGTACATTAGAGAATGAATATTCTGAGGAATTGAGTTTAGTTAAATAAGTTTACTGCCATGTAGCATTGTGGTAATGCAGCTGACTGTTAATCAGCCTTATGTTGGTTCGAGTCCAACCGTGGCAGCCATTTTTTAAAGGAGAAATTAAAATGAATAGTAAACAAGCTTTAAAAATGTTATTCCAGCACAAAAAATAAGAAATAAAGATTGGGTTCCAGAAAAATATATTTATTTAGACGACAATGATAATTTAAAAGATAGTAAAGATCCAGGATTTTTTAAATATTTAAGTCTTTATTTTGATGTAGATTATTATAATGATGACAAAGATATTTATGAAGAATATGTGGAAAAAGAATATGTGGAATATGTAGATTTTAATCAAGTATTGATACATATTCTTTTTAATGAAGGTGAAGCAAAAAGAGAAGATTGGACAGAAAGTATTTGTTTAATAAATAAAAAATATCCTAATCCAAATATAGGTTGGAAAGAAAGGAAACAGGCATATTGTTTATTTAAATGTGATATGTTAGCAAAAGATTGGATTTTACTTTAAAATATAAGAGGAGTTATTTGAAATGGATATGAATCAAAAAATAAAAAACTTAATATCTAAAAAAACTGAAATTAAAAATGCTGAAAAAATAACAAAAAATTATTTTGAAAAAATAAATAAATTAAATAAAATTACACATAATTTATTAAGAATTTTATTTATTTTAAATGATAATAAATTTGAACTGATTTTTGATAATGTCAAATATGAAATTAATATTTATTGTGATGATAGTTTTATATCCCATTACATATATTATATTAAAATAAATGGTGAAAAATATAAAACACAAAGAATTTTGCAAGAAAAGGGAGTTGATTTTTTTATTAAATTAAAGGAAATGTTAGAAAAAAGAGTTATTGAAAGAACTCAACAAATTGACAAAATTAATCAGAGGATATTTTAAAATGGATATAGAAGAAAAAATAAAAGAACAGTTAATTGATGAAGGATATATTTTTAACAATATGAAAATAGAATACTTATTTACTGACAATAGGAATATAGTTTATAAAGCACGTTTATTTAATGATGATGAACCTTTTATTGATGTTTTAACACCAGTGAATAAGAAAACGATAGAACAAGAAATAAAAGAAAAATTAATCAATAAAGGATATGTGTTCGACGAGATAGAAATCATACATTTACCTAATTTAAATATTTATAGTGTTGCTTTAGTTAAAGATGGTGAAGTAATGGTTATCTATATGGACGATAATTTAAAAATAACTAAAACTGTAAAACCTTTTGAACTTTATAAATGAAAAACGGAGGATATTTTAAAATGAAAGATGACAGAATTATAATGATTTACGATAATTTGTTTTTAATGCCTTCCTATATCGGTAAAGAAACTAAAGTTTACTATTCAGAGGGGTTTTATAAATTGAAAGACCCCTGTGAAATCGATTTAAACATCACATCTACAACCGATTTTGTTATGAAAAAATATAATGATAAAATTATAGAGATAGAAAATTCATCATACGTAGATGATGATGGATATGAAGTTCCAAGGTATAGAGAAAGTAAACCTAATCAGAAAATTATAGAGGAATATTACAGAACAATAGGAGAAAAATAATGAAAAATTGTTATCCGATACTAAAATCGCTATTGACTGTTTTGATTATAATTTTCATATATGTTTTCAGTGCGATTTTTGGTATAGTATTTGCTGGTATTATTATTTTATTTTCTATTAAGATTGTTGGTTTGATATTTGGAATATCACCATTGTTACATATATTTACCACATTAAAGAAATTATAAGGAGAGAAATTATGTTTATTACTTTAGGTATTGCAATAGCATTGTTTATATGTTTTTTATTATCTTTTAAATATTATAAAGGTGATAAGTATTATAATTTACGTTTTATTCTTATTATGTTATCATTTATAATAGGTTTGGTTACTTTTGTCTTATATAGTTTCCATCAAGATAATATAAAACAACATATACAAAAAGAAAAATTAGTTAAAATTTTCAAAAATAAAACTAAAAATCCTGGAGATAAAGCATATTTATATGGTTTATCTCTGGTAAGTTCAAAAAACATTGACCAGACAATTATAAAATGTTATAGTAAATTCCATAGTTTTAAAAAAACTAAAATATGTATCAGTGGATGGTAATATGAATAACGCTTGACAAAGTAAAATTTTAATGGTATAATATAATTATAAAATAAGGAAAATTAAAATGCTTAAAAAATATAAGAGAAAATTGCTTACAATAACTGCTATTCAATGGACAGGAGATATTATATCCTTTCAAAATGATTTGAGAAAATTAGGTATTGAAAAATATATTACGATATATAAAAACGGAACATTTGAATATAAAACATCTGAAGGTCATATTTACATTTATGATTTAGGTGATTGGATTATTGCTGAGATTGATAAAGATGTTATTTACCCTTGTAAAGATGAAATATTTAAAGAAATTTTTGAGGAGATACCATAATATAACGCTTGACAAACTAAAATCTTTATGATATAATTAATATATAAAATAAATTAATTAAAGGGAGGAACTAAAAATGAAAATAGAAATTTTAAACGATATACAAAATGATTATGAAGATTCAGGTAAAGAATACGGCGATTGGAGTGCTAAAATTACACATAACATTACAGGAGCCATTAAAGTCGAAGAAAAAGAATATTTTGATTTAGAAGTAAATGATGATTTTCTAAATAAAGAAGTATATCTTCTTTATATTTTGTACGAAACAGGAGATTCATTTGGAGCTTCCAGTGGAAATATTGAATATTTAGATGTATTTAAAAATTATGATAAGGCATTAGAAGTAAAAAAAATCATAGAATATGATTATAAACGAAGCCCTATATATAGTTGTCAACCAGAAGGTACGGGATTATTCTATAGAAAAGAAAATGGCAATGTAGCTAAAATTCCTACTAATATTTACAAAGGATATTTTGAAGATTTAGAAGCTGTAGTAATACAAAAAATATTAATAAAAGATAAAAACTAAAGGAGAATTAAATTGAACAAAAATTTCTTCATAGAAGGCAACAAATATTTTTCTATAAATGCTTCATCGATTATACATAAATTACCTCCAGCAGTTTATCAATTAAATTTTGACGCAAGAAGTAATAAGTATTACTACGAGCAAACTGAACCCTTTTCAATACCAGATAAATTATATGGCGATATCCATAGAACATCTGATAGAATATGGAACACATTTAAACTAACCGATAAAAGTATAGGCGCATTGTTGGTAGGTAACCAAGGTTCTGGTAAAACACTATTAACAAAACTTTTATCACAAAAAGGTATATCCAATAACATTCCAACCATTATAATATCTTCTCCATTTACCGGAGAAGAATTCATAACATCACTTTTGGATATAGAAGATGAAGCTATTATTATATTTGATGAATTTGAAAAAGTTTACGATGAATACAAAGAACAATCTTCACTTTTAAGTATATTGGACGGTACAGTAAACACTAAAAAGTTATTTTTGCTCACTGCTAACAATGAATATAAAATTTTAAATACATTCTTTAATAGACCTGGAAGAATAAGGTATCTTTTAAGATACTATAAATTGTCCGATGATGTGATAAAAGAATATTGTGAAGATAATCTTAAAAATATTACACTTAAAGACCAGATAAGTAAACTGCCTACAATTATACAAGATTTTTCTTATGATATGTTAGTAGAGTTAGTAAGAGAATTGAATTTGTATGATGAAAGTTTAGAAGAAGTCTTATCGATAATGAATATTAAACCGGACAAATCCTATAACGAAAATTTAGAATATGATATTACATATGTTAAAAATAACCAAATTATTGATTATTGTTCGCCTAACAGTTATGAAGGCAATCCATTATCCAGTGATAAATATGATAAATTAATTATAAGAATTAATCAGGACGATGATTCTGAAAATAATGAAATGGAAAATGATGATGGTTTTTTGGAGGATGGAGATTTATTATTACATTCAGAATTATTACATTCACCTAAACTTAAAAAGATAACAAATAAAAATAATGATATATTAATTTCTTTAGAAAATTTAGAATCTATTAATGCTGACGGAACCATGGTATTTAAAATAACAGATGAGATAACAGCTATATTTAAACCTAAATTTAACAAAAACATATTTGATGTTAAAAGACTTTTAATTTAATAGAATGGGAGAGAAAAAATGAAACAAATTAATTGGAATAATGTTAAACCAAATGAAGTTACATTAAAAGATGTAGAAAATTCTAAAATTACTCCAAATACATATTCAAGTGCTACCTGGAGATGTGCTCAGGCATTATACACAATCTTTAAACAAAATAACAACTTTTTTGAATTAGAACTTAAAGATAGACGATTTTATGAAAAAGGTTTTGATATGGAAGGCAAATACGATTGTATAATGGAAACAACTGGATTTATGTACAGTTGGGCGGAAAATGTTATTAGATATTATTTAAGAATGCCACAAATACATGACCGTTGTTCTTATATACAAGACAAATTAGATGGATATTTAGAAAGAGAATATAATTTTGATATTAATAAAAATCCACAAGAAGCATTTAAAGAAGCTATTAGTTAAAATTAAAAATAATGCTTGACAGTAATATAATTTTAATGATATAATATAACCATAAATAATTTTAGTGGAGAGGTGTCCGAGTGGTTTATGGTAGCTGCCCTGAAAACAGCTGATGCGAAAGTATCCGTAGGTTCAAATCCTACTCTCTCCGCCGTTTCTAAAATATCATTAAAAGAGATTAAAAATGGAAAGTTTTTATAATTTAGACATTAAAATAGAAAATAATATTTTACAGGTACTTAATGCCAAAGAATTAGAATTAGAAGTATCAGACGGATATCATACTTTCACAGAGTTATATGACCATAGAATAGCTTTATTCCTTTTTAGTATATCTCTATTGAAAAGATTAAAATCAGAATTAAGAATATGGTATGCTAATTCCGAAGAAGATGGTTGGTACATCGTTGGAATTGATGTTGAAAGAGGCAAGAAAACAATATCTTATCATTTGCCTATTAGTACTAAAGAATATTTGGATAAATGGAATGTAGAATATTTAGACAAATTACCACCTTTTGATGGTTGTGATTCAAAATGTAATCTTAAAAGGATAATGGAGTTATTATAATAGGGAGAATTAAATGTTTATAACTTTAGAAGTTTTATCTGACAATTTAGATTTTAAAAGTCTTACAAATGCTATTGAATTTTGTAAACAAAATAATATATTTGATTTAGAAGATAAAGAATTTATTAATAAATTAATTGAAAATAATAAATTATATTGGGCTAATGATACTATAGGTCATCTTTTGAATGAATATAATTGTGTTAAATATGCTTTATTTGCTGCTGATGAAATTATTGAATATTTTGAAAATAATTTCAAAAAAAGTAATTTATTTAGAGAAACTATAGAAGAAATTAGGTCATACATTAACGATCCAGATAATATAAAATTAGATTGTTCATCAGATACTTTAATGAATCCTACATGGCGTATAATAACCCCTGAATTAAGACACGCAGCTTATTGTATGGTATTTACTGCTAATACTTACCGAGCTAAATTATCTGCGATTGGTGCAATAGAGGCAGCAGCTTCTGCTCAAGCATATATTTCAATTAAAGATATTTCTAAACCAAAATATCTTGATCCAGAAACTAATTATTTAAAAATTAATAAATATAGACTTACCTATAATAAAACTATGACAAAGTTTATAAACTATGGAGTGAGTCTTTTGTGATGAACTATACTTTTTAAAATATCAAAAGGAAATAATTAAAATGAAAACCTTCGTTGTAGAAAATGTATTAGGTGATTATACTCCTGGATTAATTATTGTAAAAGCAAAAAATATCGAAAGTGCTAAAAAATTATTAAAAGAACAATTTGACGATACATATGAAGATGTTACAAATGGTATAAGAGAAATGCAAGATAATGAAATTGTATATGTTTATGGTGGTGGTTAATTATTTAAAATTTAAAGGTGCCTTTGGAAGTGGGAGGGTTAAACTTCCGATGATTAATGGGAGGATAAAATGGTAAAAATAAAAATAGTTTCAAAATGGGATGTAATAGTAAAATTATTAGATTCTAATGAAATTGAAATACACCTTGAAAGAGATAAATCTGGTATAATATTTTTGTATTTGATAAATAAAAACACTCCGAAGGATAAGTTTATTTTACCTGATATTTTACCAGATTATCAGACTATAGAAGAATATGTAAATAATATATCAATTTATAATTTCAGGAAATTTTATGAAGAATTAATAAATGATATAGAAATAATGAAAACTATCCATGAATGGTATATAAATTTAAATATTCAATATCAAAAAGGAGAATTAAAATGACAGACAAAGAAATATTAAAAGCATTATTAGAGGGTAAAAAATTAACATCTAAAGAATGGGATAAAGGAGAATATATTTATTTAAATAATTCAGGTGATTTAGTCGATGAAAAAGGAGATAAAATATTTTTTACTATGGAAACATCTTATTCTTTCGTTTTCGATGGTGATTCATTACAAGAATATATACAATATGGAGATTTTGCTCAAGCAATGAATCATATTGTTAATGGTGGAAAAACAATCATAAAAGGTAGATATGGTTTTCATTATTTAGATGATAAAGGTAATGTGGTTTACAAAGGTGGATATGATGATAATGAACCAAGTTTATGTTTATCTATTACTAAAGAAGATATTTTAAGTAAAGATTGGATTTTGTTTTAAACCAACCTTTAATGTGGAGTTTAGCCTAATTGGTTAAGGCGCTTGATTGTGATTCAAGAGAGTGAGAGTTCGAATCTCTCAACTCCACCCAAAATTTCCTTTATAAATAAAATTTACTATGGATTGGAATACTTTTAAAAAAATACATAAAACAGGTGGAAATTTTATCCTTTACTATGAATTGGTAAAGGATTATTTCTCCGAAAAAGAATTTAAAAAATATTGGGAGAAATATCCAATAGATACCAAGAATTATGAAAACGCTAAAAAACAATTTTTATTATTATTGGTAGATTTGTTTTTTGGAGATTTAATTAAAGAAATTAAGGGTAAAATAAGAAAATATACCGTTAATAAAACTGGATTTGATGTCATACTTGAAACAGGAGAATCTAATATATCCAGAATAACATTTAAACAAGACTTCGAAAAACTTATCTCCAAAAAATTCAAACATTCCAAAATAGAATCTAAAATGACGGGGTTATCAGGTTCAGTTGAAACTACTATTTTAGATAAAGATTTTAAGATAGCATACAAAGATAGTAAATCAGGTTTATCTAATGCGACCGAAAACACTTCCAAAACCGAAGAAGCACAAGCCGATATATGTAATATATGTATTAAACACTCCCTCAAGGAATATAAAGAAATAGAAAAAAATCAAGAAGTAATAGATTATTTCAGAAAAAAAGGAATATCCATAGATTGGCAGAATTCCATTATTATAGGTGCAGAAGTTTTAATGAATAATATTAAAAAACAAGGTAAATATGAAAGAACAAAATATGGTAAATCTAAAATAATATATGATAAATTTAATGAATTAAATAAAAATTATGCAAGTAGATTTTCAAATGAAAATAAATGGACTCCAGCAGATATTTGGTTTATATCTAATGACGCTAATTTTGACGATATTAAAAAAGCAGTTTTCATTCCAGAATTAAATTCTATTTTATTAGACAATTTCAAATCTCAAAAAATAATAGGCATCTCTTTAAAGAAATTAGAAAATTATGATAAATGTGAATTTGATATTCCAAAAACGATAAATTTTGATGATGTTTATGTAGAAAGTAATAGTAATATTTTTAATTCTATGGATATTTACATAAAGTCCAAAGATGATAAAAATAAAATACAATTTAGGTTATTTAGGGGTATGAGTGGTGGTGGTTCCTGGGAGGCAGAAATAAAATCCATATTAGCAAATGGTGGAAAAATAGGGGGAGGTGTTATTTTTAATAATATATTACCGGATTTAAAAGTTAAAATAGATTTAACTCCTCAAGATGTATTTGAAGAAATAGTTAAAAATAAAAATCCATTAAACATATTAAAAATGTTACATCAGAAAGCTCCTGAGGTAAAATTGTTTAATTTTAATGTTCCTAAATGGGATGAGTTTTTGGTATCGTATAACAATCTTAAAGAATCGGATAAATGGTTATTTTCTAAATTTATGAATATAAATCTTTTATATCATTTAGAAACAGAGGAAAATCTTTGTAAGTTTTTCTCTGCAAGTTTTAATTATGCTCAAGCAACTTCTGACGATTCAGCAATATTTTATAAGTTACATTAAAGGTCTTAAACAAATAGGGTAGGAATTGTCCAAATTTACGCCTGTGTAGTATGCTCCAGATTGTTGTATTGAGTTTTATAATATAATATTATAACCATATAAAATTTTTTTGTGGAATAATTTTTATAAATAAATTAGTATGAAGAAAAAGAAAATCAAAGAAGACGATAGAAAATTTTACACTTATAGGTTCAGGATATATCCTACTACCGAACAGGAGTCCTTTTTCCAGAAACAAATGGACGCTAATAGGTTTGTTTATAATTTCTTTTTGGAAAGACAAACACACCTTTATAACCAATATGGTGTAAAGAGTAATTACAATTCTAATGCAGCTGTTTTAACCTTAGCTAAAAAAGGGTTTCCATTCCTTAAGGAAGTTAATTCACAATCGTTACAACAGACACTTATGGATTTAGAGGATGCTTTCCATAAATTCTATAAGAAACAAGGCGGTTATCCTAATTTCAAAAAGAAAGGTGTTTATAATAGTATTAAAATACCAGACAAATTTAAGATAGAAAATAACCATATATTCATACCTAAAATAAATAAATCACCAATTAAAGTTAAATTCCATAGGAAAGTATATGAACAGGTAAAATCCATTAGTATTTCAAAAACAACATCCGGTAAATATTATGTTAATATGCTTGTAGAAAAATTCAAATACTCTCCATACATACCTAAAAAATCAATAAATGTATCTACCGGAATAGATGTAGGTATTAAAGACTTTGCTACTATTACCACTGGTAGAAACATAAATGATAAACAAAGTTCCAAAATACCAAATCCAAAGTTCCTATTTGAATCTATGAATAAATTAGTTAAATTATCCAGACAATTAGATAGGAAACAACATAAAAGAACAAAACAGGATAAGACCGTTTCATCTAAAAATTATATCAAATGTAAAAATAAAGTATCAAAGTTACACGAACACATAACTAACCAACGTAATGATTTTCTACACAAGTTATCCTCAATGATGGTAAACGATAGCCAAGTTATTGTTGTTGAGGATTTAAATATTAAAGGAATGGTTAAGAACAAGAAACTATCCAAATCTATTGTGGATGTTTCCTGGAGCAAGTTCTTTCAAATGTTTGAGTATAAATCCAATTTATACGGTAGGACAGTATTTAAGGTTAATAGGTTCTATCCATCAAGTAAAACTTGTTCTACTCCTGGTTGTAATTATATCCATAAAGACCTTAAACTATCAGAAAGGTACTGGACTTGTCCAGAATGTCATACTGTCCATGATAGGGATGTAAATGCTTCCATTAACTTATTCCTGGAAGGACTTAAACAGATAGGGCAGGAATTGTCCGAATTTACGCCTGTGGAGTATGCTCCAGTAGGATACCAGGTTCCTGGTATTAGCTGCCATACGTTGAAACAGGAAGCTACCACCTTTATTTAGGTGGAACTGCTTCACTGTTAGATAGACTTTACACTTTAGAAGATATTTTGTTAAACACACTTAACAATACCATAAATAATAAAGAAAATTCCAAAGAATTAATTATTTTTAATGCTCTATATTCAACAGAAAATTTTTTGGAGTTTATGGAAAATGATAGAGAAAGATTTGGAAGGTCTTTTAATATTGATTTTAATGCTAATAGCAGATT
>JAEHJW020009270.1_pt1 | contig 13544 bp, 15 predicted proteins | sample 9271431 | NCBI WGS metagenome assembly JAEHJW02
CTAGAGTGCCGCCGGCGACGCCCGGTGGGCGCGTCACATAATGCTGCGCGAGCTGGTATGGAAGGGTAGCCCCCGCGGCACCACCGGCCTTGTTCGCGGCGTTCGCAGCCAGCACCCCGGGAGCGCCTGCGGCCTGCGCGAGCGCCCCGGTCCTGGGGTTGAACACAGACGCCTCCGGGACAGCCCCGTGCGCGGTCTGGCCGGCGCCCTGGGCGACTTTTGCCGCGGTGGTGAGGGTAGCACCGGGACCCTGTGTCACGGGCTGGTAGCCGGCCTTGATCTGCGCCAAGCGGTTCGCCACGGTAGGGTCGGACGCCGCATTCCAGCCCATGAGGCTATCGACCCGGTACGCAGCAGCCGCCCTCTGGTGCGCCGGCAACCCCGGATTCATCGCGTCGCGGAACGACTTCTCGAGCGCCTGCGTGCGCATGACCTGATAGGGGAGCGCCGCCTCCTGCTGGATATTGGCGCCCACCACCTGCTGGCGGTACGCCTGCGCTGATTGGTTCGCCATATTCACGGCTTGGCCCATCGATATCGGCGTCATCGCGTGCGGGGCACCCGCCGCGCCGAAGCCACTGGCAAGCCCCAGGAGCGGCGCATATTTGGGGTTGGTGTAGACCGAACTCACCGCATTCAGCAGGCGCGAAAGCACGCTAGGATCGTTGGCTGGCGGTGTCACCGGTGGCGCGCTCATCCGATCGCTCCCAAAGCGCCGCCCAGCAGTGCACCCCACCCAGCCCCATTCGACGGGCTGAATGTTTGCCCTATAAGTGCCCCAGGAAGGGCTCCAGCCAAGGCATTATAACCTACGTTAGTTTGATATGGCGTAGTTGCCGTACCTCCAGGCATTGCCCCTAGAAGGCTGCCGTAGGAGGAGAGCTGAGAACCTGGAACCGAGAGCGCTGTGGTGCCGGGCATCAGGTTTTCGCCTTCGAGCTGCGATGCCTGGCCCATACCTGCGGTCATGTTATTCAGGGTGTTGTTATACGCCCCGCCGTAGATATCCGCCGCCACGTTCGCCATCTGGCTCGTCTGCACCGGCGCACTCGCTTCGATATTGCGGCCCGAGCCGGCAAACTGAGAGGCGAGATTGTTCTGGATCTGATTATCCGCAAGCTGCGCCATGCCCTGCAGGCTCGGATTGGTCGCTGGGTTCAGGAGCGACCCCGACTCCAGTGTATTGAAATAGCCCTGACCCGCCGCGCCAATCGGATTGGAGCTTGTCGCGTTCTGGAGGGTCGAAAGGCCCTGCGTCTGCAGCGCCTGATCGGTCGGCATCCCGCTGCCGTACAGACTGCTGCCGGCATTCGCAAGATTCTTGTAGTCTGCCGTCAGGTAGGACGGAGGACCGGTAGTAGTGGTGGCTGTACTGCCTTTGCTCATGTTCTAGACTCCAATGATCATTTTGAGACCTGTCGATTGTTACCGAGGGAGCGCGGTGAGGCGCCAGCCGCCCCCGGAGCGCCGTTCAAGGCTTGCGCGTCCGTTGGAAAGCCAAGAGCGTTCAGCTCATTCACCGACCACTGCGGCTCGTATGCCCCTCCCTGGAGTTCCGCTAGCGCGTTCAGCCACGAGGAGTAGCTCGGGGCTCCCGATGGGCCTGGATTGTTGAAGTTCTGCGGATTGTTGAGAAGCGACTGAATGAGGGGGGACGCTGAGGCGGCTTGCCCGGGCATCACGTAGCCGGCGCTTTTCCCTGCGCTCACCGTATTCAGCATGTTCGTGAAGTCGGCGCTTGGGACGCTCACGGCCGGCGTCGTCATGCCGAGCACGATCGGGAGTGCCACCGCGCCGAGCGCGCCGAGCGCACCCGCCGTCACGCCGAGCGCAGCTCCCGAACCAGCCGAAGCACCTGCACCGGCGCCGGCGCCTGCACCAGCGCCTGCGGCACCGGCACCCGCCGCCCCAGCGGCTCCAGAGGACCCCAGGGAAGCAGCAAGCTCGGAGGCGGCAGACGCCGAGGCAGCCGTGCCCGCGGCCGTGATCGCGCCGGTGCCGATTGGCGCCAAGGCAGACGCAGCGAGCGGGGCGAGCGAGCCAGCCGTTAGCCCCATGGCATCGGCCAGGGAGCCGGCGACCGGAGCGCCGACAAAGGCACTCGTGAGATTCGCTTGCTGCGCAGCCGTGAGCCCGCTCGGCAAGCCGGCACCCCCGAGCGCAGTCCCAGCCATGCCGGTACTTGGTCCCCCATTGAGCAGGTTGTAGAGCGATTGAGCGCTTTTCCCCAAGCTGCTGAGTTGCTGACTTGAAAGACCACCTTGACCGCTTGCGGCGCCAGCACCGCCGCCAGCACCGGCGCCACCGATCGGCATGCCACCACCATGCGCCGCAGCGCTCGTCTGCTGCGTCTGCGGCATCGACACTAGTACGTTGGTCGAGCCGGGGCCGTTCGGATTCATCGTGGGCGTCGTGAGCGCGTTCAGATTCGAGAGAATCCCCGCGAGGGAATTCGGCTGCTGTGCGAATTGCCCCATCTGAGCGATCGCCATCTGCTCGGCCGATGGTCCCATCTGCTGAGACTGCTGCGGCTGCGATCCGGCGCTCATCAGAGTTGTTTCCTCATGATGTAGTCCTGCACGCGATACTCAGAACACACCCTGCTCCACCCGGGGCGCCCGACGAGCATGACAGCCGCACAGCCAAAGTGACGCGCGTGGCGCGTGATGGTTTCGTCACTTTCGGCCAACCAATCTTGGATGCCGCTACCACCGCAGAGCACGATCATGCAGATGCGCTCTAGTGGAAACTGCTGCACCTCGGTCACAAACGCCGCGCGCCCCGGAATGTGCCAGAGCCAGAACTTACCCCGCAGGCAATCGGCCTTGACACTTTCGATTGACATCGCGCTCTGCTTCTCCAGCGCCTTGGCGAGCAGCGGAGCGATGCCGCTCCACTCGCGTTCGACATCCCATACTGGTACGAATTCCAGTTTCACAGCACACCAGTTTGGACGGGCCACACCGTCGCTCCAACCGAAAAGCCGAAGTTTCCTTGCAAACTCACACCGAGGCGGTGATATACCCCCTCAGAGCGCAGTCCGATCAGGTTGTCTCTTGTATTGCCGGCGTAGTACGGCGTCCAAGAGATCGCGTCTTGCTCGCGCGCACGTGATGCGGCGCGCATCTGCGAAGTTCCTTGGCTCATCGATCGCATCTGCGTGATTAGCGCGCGGCCGCCCTGATTGAAATTGAAGTCTATCGTTTCGAGAACCGCAGTCCCAGCCGTCCCCGTGAAAGTGCCGTACTCGTGACCCGTGGTAAAACCGAACGGTGCCCACGCTCCATCCGCAGTGAGGCCCTGAAAGATGAACTCGCTCGCCTGCTGGCAGTAACTCCACACCTGCTCGATGTAGTTGTACGCCAGGATAGAATCGAGCGTGCTGCCGGAGTTCGACTGGAACGCGAAATAAATCACCTTGTTGCGCGTATCGGCAGCGGCGCAAACGTTTGCAAGGGCCGACGGCAGCGCGTTGGCAAAGAACCAGTTATCGACGTGCTCATAGCCGATTGGCGTCGTGTTGTTGCCGTCAGTCATGAAGAAGCCGTCTGGCGATGCGAAGTAATATTTGTTGCCCACCCGCGCCACCGCGTTGGAGCCGAGCGAGCCGCGCTTCTTCTCGTAGGTGTAGAACTGGAACACCTGATTGCCGCCCACGTACTCGCAGCGCTGGATGCCGCTGCGCTGGAAGAGCAGCCCGAAGCTCTCGTTGTCCGAGATCGTCATCACCGGACCGTACTCTGGGTAGAGGAACTGCTGGCCGGCCTGCGCGGCATAAGCGGCTTGCGTATCGGGTGTCGGCCAGCTCGCAGGATTCGCCACCGCAGACCACTGCACGCCATAGGGAACGGGACTTAGCGTGCCGGGGTTGAGATTACCCACCATGAGAAAGTCGCGAATGACCCCGAGAATGGTCCCCTTCGGCGCGGGGTCCGTATCGTCGAGATCGGCAAAGTTGACGCCGGACCCCATCGTGAGCGTCTGAATCGGATCGTGCCCGTCGGTCGCGTAGACGCAAGCGCCATAGACCTGGAAGTTCCACGCGGTTGCGGTATATCCACCGGTCTTGGACCTGAGCGCCCAGGCGCCTGATTCGAGCGAGTACAGGTTCGTCGCGGTGCCGGCGTAGACATGCAGCGTCCCGCTCGTATCGTAGCCCGCGATGGCACCAAGACACGCCGCAGGTAGCGCAGCGCCGCCCACGAGCGGCAGGTACGGGCGGTACCCCTGCGCCGTCCAGATGCAATTCTGCGCGGTCGTGAGGGCGATCTGACCGCCGTTGAAATACTCTTCCATGTTCGGCGGAAAGACCGGATTGACCAAGTGCGGCCGGTCCGGCTTCCACGCGCCAAACTTGTAGGAGAATGGGCCGAGTGGTTGCGCCGGCATCAGAACACTCCGCGCACGCGGCCGAGCGCGACGCGACCGGAATTCTTGTACATCATATTCGAGAGCGCCTGAGACTCCAGCATCTGCATGATCTGCGCCTGCTGCTGATCACGGATGTAGCGCGCGAAGATGTTCTTCAGCGCACGAGACCGGATGAGTTCCTCGGCCTGCGTCGTCCAGATATTGGCAGACGTACCGGCGAGGGACCAGGTAACCGTGCCGTCCGTTGTCTGCGCGCCCATCACGGGTGGAATCGCTGCGGACCCGATGCCAGAACTCTGCGGGGCGGTCGTCGTCGGCCACGTCGGCGCGCTTGAACCACTGGTGCCAGCAGTAATGCACTGCTCGACGTTTCCGTAGCTGTCCGTCACCGTGTCGTTGACAGCGTAGGAGGTCGAAGCAACCCACGCATACTTGGTCGGGAGCAGCAGCGGGAGCTGGCTCACAATGCCCTTGATCTGCACCGGAAGATTCGCTTGCGGCGGCGGGAAGAGCCGGATCTGGTTCGACCACAGCGAATAGATGATCGGGTAGCTGGTCCAAAACACATCGCCCCAATCGATCCGGTCGATGTACTGCTCCGTCACCGCGTGTAGCTTGTACGTGTAGTTCCCGATCTGGGAGAGCACGTCAGTGACGCGCAGGAAGTTCGCCGGCAGCGAATAGTACCGCTGCCCGTTGATGGTGTTGAATGGCACCGTGGAGGCTTCATTCCACGGGAAATTCTCGTACTGGTACCACTCGATGGCGGAGGCTATCTCGAGATTGATCTCGGCCGAAAGATCGGTGCGGCTCAGTTCATCGGCGATGCGCGCCTGCAGTGTCGCGTAACTCATCCTGCCGCCCTCGGAAAGAGCGGGGGGAACGACTCCCCCCGCTTAAGCTCATCACTCAGCCAGGATCAGGTGAAGCCACCGAGCTGCGGATCCTCGTAGCAGCGCACCGCAAGGCGCACATTTCCGGCCTTGAAGGTCGCGGCCGCGGTCGTGACCTGAACCTGCAGGATGTTCGAGCCGGCATTGCCGCCCGCCATCTGCCCGGTCTGGCCGCTGCCGAGGGCATAGATATATCCCGTTGCGCCCGCGACGTTCGAGGTCTGAATGCCGCCGGCGTGTCCGGTCGTTGCGCCGGTGATGAACCGCCCCGGCACTGTGCCGTCGCCCACTTCGAGCGCGACGGTCGGCGTCGCATTCGAGTCGAGCTGATCGGTGTCGAGGATGACCCACTCGATAGAGTAGCCATTCGGCACTCGCACGAGCTGGTAGATATCCCCGAGCGCGGCGCTGCCCGCCGCCACGGTGCCGTAGATGGTGAAGTCCGCGCCGCGCCAGTTGCCACGCACCAGAGCGCTTGAGACTTGAGTGGAAGTGTAGGTTGCCATTGCTCAGTGCTCCAGTTAGTACGTGCCCTGACCGAACTGCGGCGGGAAGCTCGCTGCGCTCGAATGCGGCGCGGCGTAGGTGGAGACCACCATCGTGCCGAAGTCCTGCGCGTTGAATACGGCCTTCTTGATCCCGAAGATCGAGCCCGCGCTGATGCCGAGCATGTTGCCGTAGTCGAACATCTCTTCGACCCAGGTGAAGGTCTCCTTGCTGTCGCCACGCCCGAAGGCGAGCGCGCCAGCCTGAGCACCGGCCACCACCGCCCGAGCCGTGTCGGCCACGTAGGCGCCGCTGTACACAGCTGGCGTCACGCGATACGCCTTGTGCAGGATGCACCCGTTGTACTCGCCCAACGCCCCGGTATAGATAGGGTTGTCCGACACCTCGCCGCCAGTTGCCGCAGCCTTTTCGATGTCGAGCCACTGGCCGGTCGAGGTCGTGGTGCGCATGTCGGTGACCTGGAACGGATGCAGGAAGCCGACATACTTCTCTTCACCGTCCACCTTGATCGGGCGGATCAGCGGGGAGCTGTCGTAGGCCGCTTCCACCGCGAAGTCGATCAGGTTGATGTTGAACACGTCGGCCGCGACAAGCGCGCCCTCGTTCGCCACACCTGACGGCAGTATGATGCGGGTGGGCGCCACCGGGCTGTTGTTGCCCGTGTACGCCGTATTCGTCTGCATCGTGTTGCCACAGAGGTGATTGAAGAACGCGGTGTCCATGCGGTTGGCCCACCAGTCCTGGAGGCCGAGACGTCCTTCCTCGCGCAGCTCGAACGGCACGCGCTGCTGCGTCATGCGGCCGCCGACGTTCACGGCATGGCGGAGCTGATCGATGAGGATCTTGTCGGCATAGGTGGTGAGCGCCTCTTCCTGGCCCTCGAGCACCCCGTCACCCTGGACACCAGCCCCGACGAGCTGCATACGCAGGCCGTAACTTACGGTGTCGCCGGCCGACTTTTCGGCGTCGTCCAACTGCTGGATGACGTTGTTGCCATCATCCGAAATGAAGTTGCGGAACCAAGTCTGCTGGATCGCTTCGACGAAGAGCTTCTTCGCCCAAAGCTTTACGGCAAGAGGGTCATTGACCCCAAAATTAGTTTGCATGATAAGGTGCCCCGGTAGTTAAAACGCATGTTTGCCTCATACGCAGAAGCAGCGATGCGCCCGTACCGGCGGCGACCCGCATGACCGATACGCTGGTCATGCTCGCGAAGCGTCCGTTATGCGCCGACGACGCGCGATGCCTGGAGCGGCGGCATCAGCCGAACGCCCGATTCGGCGGCGACCCTACAATGCGCTCCGAGTATAACTCTCGGGCGCAGCGTGTCAAATCAGCGTTTCGCCGAGCGCGCGAACTTCGCCCATGCTTTGTTGAACTCGGCGGGGTCGGAAATTCCCGCCAGCATTTCCGGTGTCAATTCGGAGGGTGGTGTTGAGCCGCCAGACGCGGCGAGCGTCTGCTGCTTCAGCCCCTTCTGGATAGTATCGACCACGGCAGCAGCAGGGGTCGGCGCAGGTGCCGATGCCGCTGCCGCCGCAGGAGCGGGAGCAGGCGCGGCCGGCGTGGAATATCCCATGTTCCGCGCCATCGAATACAGCACCTCGGCAGGATCTCGCCCCTGCTGGATGGACTGACTGAGAATATTGGCTGCCTCCATGCGGAGCATCTGCTGGCGCTGCGCCGGGTCCGGGTAGAACGCCGCGAGGCGCCTGTCCTCCATCTGCAGCGCGAATTGCGCAGCTGCGTCATAGTCCGGCGTCTTGGCACGGAATACCTGCTCTGAGGCTGCCACCTGCTGAGTGAGCGACGCGTATTGCTGCTGCTCCTGCCGCATTTGCTCCTGCTGAGTGCGCCACTCCGCCATCTGTTGAACCTGCGCCTGGAGCTGCTGGTTCTGGTAGGAGAGATACCCCATCGGATCTTCGTTCGGGTCTGGCGCCTGCGGAGCCTGAGCGGCCTGCATGGCGTTTCGCATCTGCTCGAGCTGCGTGCGCAACTGCTGGCGCTCGGCATCGATCTCGGCTCGACGTCGCCGTTCCTCGTGGAGGGCGGCGAGCGGCACCTGTGGACTTTCGACGTTCGATGGGGCGGTCGGCGCGGCAGCCGGGGCCGCAGGAGTGGGCGCCGGGGCCGCAGCAGTCGCTGGCGCAGGAGCCGCAGTGCTGCTCGACACCGGCTCAGAGGGGGCCGACTCTTCCTGTGATGGCGCCGGCTCCGCAACCGATAAGCTCGCGTCTACATCCGCGCCTTTGCTCTGGAAAAACTTCGTCTCTGCTTCGCTGAGTGCCATCGATCACCTGTTCTAGTTGGGTGGCGTCATCTGCTGCTGCGCGGCTTCGCGTTCGGCTTGCTGCTGATCGATCGCAGCGTCACGCACGGCGGCATGTGCATTGAGGGTGTGTTCGAGCACCTTGGCGTGCGCGTCGAGATGCGTCTGATGGACCTTCGCCTGGGCCGCCACCATCTCCGCCTTCGCCTTCACAACGTCCCCGAGCAGGCCGATCTGCGCGGCCGCTGCCTTCGAGGGGTCGCCCTCCCCGACATGCTGCGCCTGGGCTTCCTTCAGCGCCGCGGTCGCGTTCTGTTCGCGGGTCTTGCTCTGCACTTCTTGCGCCTGGAGCTGCTGCGCCATCTGCGCCTGTTGCTGAGCTTGAGGATTGGACGCGGCCTTCACCCACTTCTGCACGAGCGCGCGCGGGAATGGGGAGTATTCGAGCAGTGGCATGATGAATTGCGCACTCATCATTTGCGGCGGCAGGTGCGGGGCGAGCGCGACGAACGTCTCCCACGTCTGCTGCTTCACGTTCGGCGCGGTAGGCGCTTCGTCCACCACGATATCGTACTTGTCGATCTGCGGATCGAAGGCGAGCGGCGTGTACTTCGCGCCTTCTGGGCCTTCGATCCTAATCAGCCGGCCCTGCGGGATGTACTCCCGCATCATGCGCATCAGCAGCACCCCCTGGTCCTTTCGATACCGCCGCAGCGCGTCGAACAGGTAGGCGAGAAGATTGAGCCCGGCCTGCAGGCGTGTCTGCTCGAGCACTCCAGACACATCCAATTCCTTCGAGAAGCCCATGACCGCTGGATTGACGCCCGCAGCATCGTTCAGCGACTGATTGGCGTACATCATGAGCTGCTGCATCTGCGGCGGACCGGAACTCACAGGGCGCGGCATGATCTTGGGATTCTGACCACTGAGCGAGCCGGGCTTGACGTAGATCATGGCCGACGGGTCGGCATAGTCATCTTCGGCTTTGCGCGGATCCTCAAATGCATCGATCTCGGCAAAGATGCCGCCCTTCGCGGAAGTCGCAATGATCTCGAGCGAGAGGCTCATGAACTTGTTGGACCACAGTTGAGGATCGCGCATCGCACGCACGATGCCGTACCACATGTGCTTTTGGTGATCGCGCTTCGCCGTGATAGCCTTGTACGTGAAACTCTCAGGGATCGGGCAGTCCTTTTCTTCGAGGATCTGCATCCCAGTCCAGAACATCCGCTTGTAGACACGCTTGCGTTGCACGATGGGCGTCACGCCGGGCGGCATCAGCGGCTGCACTATCTCCCACTGCTTCGCATCGAACGTCAAAAGTGTCGTCTCTGACGGCCTCACGTCGGGCATTTCCTGCTGCAGCGCCTGCATCAGCTCAGGGACCGCTGCAATGGCCTGCGCAGGGACACGATAAATTGGTTCGTACTGCCACCACTGGAAGTCGTGGATCAGCACGAGGTCGCGCTCAGCGCCGGTGCGACCCTCGGCTCCAGAGTCCAGGTGATAGAAAGCAGCCGCAATCACATCGATTGGATCTGCGGTACCAGTCTGCCGGCTCGCTGGGGCGAAGTCGGCACCAGGCCAGTTCTCAAGCGCTCGCGTGCGCTCCATCTTGCGCGTGCGGCATACCCATTTTGCATTCTTGTAGTTCTTCTTCGAGCACGTGGGGTCAACGTCCATCTCGCGCGGGTCGATGCGCTCCATGACGATGAGGCCGTCAGGATCTTCGTCGTAATCCGGTTCGGTGTTGATCCATCCCTCCCCGGTTACGACACAGTCCTCGAACGCATCGGACTCCTCGCCGTCGGCTCCGCATTCGTCGCGCACCCATTTCGCGGCGTTTGAGATAACTTCCGCAACGTCGGTGGCACCGAGCTGTCGCGGGAGATAGGCCACCGCCTGGCGGTTCGCAGTCTCGTGTCCAACGATGGCATTAACGATAGGTGCGATGCGGTTGAACACCGTCACCGGACGCATGAGATCTTCCATGACCTGGCGCTCTTCTGGCGTCCACTGCTCGCCGGCCACAAAGTCGTACGCCTTCTTTGCTTCGGCACGCCATTGGTTGCGCGTGCCAACGCAATCCTTCAGCCACCGCTGTATCGTTTCGAGTTCCATCAGGCTGCCATCCAGCTACCGCGGCGCGCACGCTGCGGATATTTGTGTGAGCGTGTCTGCTGCGTGCCAACCGCGAAATATCGGAATGAATCCGCGCCGTTCGAGGCCCAATCGTGCTCGGGTTTGGCATCGAAACATTTGCGCTTATCGTCATACTTACGGTGATAACTGACGAGCGCCTCTAGGCCCTGCTTGCATTTCACCGCATCGAACCAACACAGCGGCAGCACTGCACGCGCCGCCTCGATGCCATCATCGACCGGCAGGTTGGGCACGATCTGCGGCTCTAGCCCGAGTTCGCGCAGCGTCTCGATGCGAGACTTCCCGCTGCCGAGTTCGCGCACCTGAACGTCATGCGGGAAGTGGTGACCCGCATACGCATAGCCGCGTTCGAGCAGGACGCGCGCGTAGTGCGCAAGGCCCTCGCCGCTCCCCTCGTAGTAGTCGATGACGCGATGCTCGAACCCTGAGGACTGCGTGAACCAGATCGCGGTGGGGTCGTTGACGCCCAAGTCCCACCAGGTATGCACGCCGAGCGCCGGGTCATACGGCACGCGTCCGATACGCGCATCAGCGCGCGCCGCCTCGAGCAGCCGGCCGTAATAGCTGCCAGTGTTCGGGGCCTCAAAGGAACAGAAATACTCCTGCTGAATAAGTTCCTCGCTCATGCCGGAGCGGCGCTCCTGATCGATATCGGAGAGCGATACGATGCCGGTGTCCTCGACGGTGAGCACTTCAGAGAACCAGTCGGAGTTAGCCCGCGCAGTTTCGAGCAATTCCCATCCATGATTACGCCCGCGCGGGGTGTAGATGAAGATCGCCCACCCGCCGTTTTCGCGCAGGATAGGCCGCACGAAGTCCCACGCCCGAGGATCGGTGAGCGACCACTCGGAGAACACGACGCCGACGGGGTTGGAGCCGACGAGCGAGTTGTAGTTGTCGGAGCCGCAGAGCTGCCAGACGGAGCCGTTGATGAGCTGGATTTTCATCTCATCGTTGCGGATGTTCTCGCGCAGATCCTCCGGCCACGTCTGGTCGATGATGCGAGCGCCGGCCCCGTTGATGCCATCCCACACCGCGAGCCGCGCCTGACGCAGTGTCGGTAGCATGTGCCAGTACGTGCCGACACGCTCCATCGCGGCCTGCGCGGTCCAGTTCAGCGCGCTGGCATCCTTCCCGGCCCGTCGATGCCACACGCCAACGTACCGTTTCCCGCCACCTTCCATGTAGCGAAAAAATGCGCGCTGATGTTCGCGCGCAGTCCAGTCGTTGGGCAGTGTGATGACAGCGGACACTTAGAAGCTCACGGCCAGTTCGACTCTGAATCTTTCGCCATCGGGTCGTTGTCTGAGACGCGGAACTTCAACCCATGATCGCCCTTGCTTTTCGGTGCGTTGTTCTTGGCGCGCTTGGAGACCACGCTAGAGCGCATGGCTTGGATGACGGGCACGTCCGTGGCGACCTGTTTCGGCGTGAGGCGCTTCATGCTGCAGCCCCTTTCTTGGCGCGCTCGGCGGCGAGCTCAAGGCAGTCCGTGCACGGAGTGTTCGGCTCGCAGTCCACCCACTCGAGCCGCGCTTGCGAGGGATCGAGGCGCCCGTGCCCGACGTGATCGGACAGCGACTTCGCACGGCGCAGCAGCTCGGCCGGTGTAGCGAGGTTTTCGAGCTTGACCTGGCCGCGATGCTCATCGCAGCAGGCGCCGAATCGGATGCGCACGGGACCCTCACGACTGCCGGTAGCCTGCCGGCGCATATTGGCGAGCTTAGTGCCCGCGGCGGCGGGATCGACGCCGAGGCTCGGGATCACGACGATCGGCACCTTCGTGGCGAGCTTGACGCCAGGGGGTAGCTTTTTAATCGGGTCGGCGCGGTCAAGTCGGCGCATGGCCATGCTCCAATTGGTGCAAAAGGGTTTCGAGGTGTTGAGCGGCGCGGAGTAGTCGATCGCGCGCTTCTGGGTCGAGTTCGGCGGACGCCTGAGCGCGCAGCCACGTGAGCCGCTCGCGCAGCGGCCCCATCGCCTGTGGAGGCAGATGTGGGGCAGGACGGCTCACAGCACAGCCTCCTCGCGCTTTCGAAACCTGGCCCACGCTGGCTCTACGGACTCACGTCTGCGCGCAGCGTCTTTGCCGGCAGTCCAGAGTCCGATACGCTTGTCGCCTGGGCCGCGGTACGGGCAGATCGCCGCAGGGCCCGCGCCTTGGTAGGCGTAGAACCCTTGCCGGTAAACGTGACGCGCTACGTCCCAGGACATGCCCGCGACGGTCGCCACGGCTCAGTCCCGGCCGGTGTGCTTCGCGACGTCCTTGCGATCGGCGCGGTCCACCGTCTCGCTCGGCAGCCCACCGCCGCCCTGATTCTGCGCAGACGCGCGCAAGCTCGGCCCCTTGACGCGGTTGTCCCACCGCTCACCGGGGGCGCGCGTCTCCATCGGGGAAGAGCCGGCGAAGGGTGACTTGCGGCCCTTGTGCTCCTGACCGAAATTGTTGCGGCCCGAGCCTTCGCGCTCGTGGACACCTTTGCGCCGCGGTTCGTTCGAATCTCGGCTGCGTCGGCGGTCGTCATGGCGGGCTTCGCGGGAGGTCATGATGCAATGCTCCAGGGGAGAGGTGCGGCTACCGGCCGCGGGGGGTGTTCTTGCGCGGCAGCACGCCGAGGCGCTGATTCAGCTTGTGGCGTGCTGCGCGGACGATATGCGATTCCTGGGACTTGGTGATGTGCCCGGCGTGCAGCGCTCGAGGGGCGTCACGGATGGCGGCCTCGGCGTGCGATTTGTTCTCGATCGGGAAAGAGCGGTCTGGACCCGCGAACTGTTTGGGCTGCAAACGCTTGCGTTCACTAGCGGTCAGTTTCGTCACTGCGGACCTCTTGAGTCGGAGGCGAAACCCCTTGGTGGCGAATCTCTACGACGACTTTGCCGTCGTGTTCGCTCAGGATCTCCTGTGGCGGATTGCCGATTGCCTTTGAGATCAGGAACTTAGCGCTATCGCGCTGGCCGTCGGTCAATTGCAGTTCGCCAAGTGCCTCATCCTGCAATCGTTTGATGAGCTGTGTGGCCTGGATTTTGTCCCTGACCATATCGCTGTGTCGGCGGTTGAGGCGTGCGGCCATGGATGCGGACTGTAGCCGAGGTGCGGGTCTGGCGCAATGGGGGTGGGCGGCTTTGGAAATACCCTGGGCAGATTTCGCCCAGGGTCTGGTGCCCAGGGTGTGTCTCAGGAGCGTCAGAGCGTGGTGTGGATTTTGGCGATTTGTGTCCTTTGAGCTTATCGTGCTCGCTTTCGCAGTGTAGTTAGATATCCGCCGATATTGCCAAAAGCCGGTAGGTCTATGGCGGGTACCATTTCCAGTGGTCTGTCGCGATTTTATTCGGATTTT
>JAEHJW020004591.1_pt1 | contig 13538 bp, 21 predicted proteins | sample 9271431 | NCBI WGS metagenome assembly JAEHJW02
CTACATCAACTCCAGTTGCTACTGAAGCAGTTGAGCTGTCAACATTAAAGACTGGGTTAGTAGTACCATTAGCACCAACAGAAAGAGCATTGGCTGAAGCGTCAGTTATGGTTTGTCCACCGCTATAATTAACAGAATCTGCTGTAAGACTGTTATTAATAACAACAGGGTAGTTAGTCAATATTCCGCCTTGCTGTTCTACTTGGTTAATATATTCTTCAATAGCTAGATGTGAACTGTTTTGTGCTGTTCTTGCCATATAGGTTCTCCTTATCTTTTAGTTTATTAATTTAGACAAAGGTCTACTGAAGCTGTTCCTGAAGTAACTGTGTCTAATGCTTGTCCTACAACTTTATCTGTTACAGCTGCAACTACTGTTACGTCTCCTGCAGTTGTTACTGATTGCTTAACTGCCTCAAAAGCCGTTACGCCTGAAGCGTCTGCATTTACAACACAATGTCCTTTAACTTGAACCCAAGCGTAGTACTGTTGTGAAGAGCTGTTAGGTACTTGTACTGTTAGTACTCCTACTGGTTGTCCAGCTGTTGCACTTGTTACGATGTTTGAGTAAGTATTCTTCCTTAGGTTTACCGTATCAGTTCCTGCTACCAACACTTCTGGTTGTGCTAGAGGCTCTGCTAAGTAAAGTGTAATTGCCCCACTAGCTGCAGCAGAAGAGTTTCCTCTTAACTGATAGCTTACTGGACCTTCGTTAGTTCCTGAAGTTTGTAGTACTTCTACATAACCACCTGCAAATTCATCTTGAGTAACTGCAGTTGCACCATTAGTTACGTTGAATGAGAATGAACCCTTAGTTAAAGCACTGTTTGGTGTTGCACCACTTCCTAGTGCAGTATTGCTTGGCTGAGAAGTAGGGATAGCTAAACCTGTTGCATTTGTTGCTTGTGCAGGTGCTACTAAAAGTGTTCCAGGAGCAACTGTTGAAGTTCCTCCAATTAAACACCACCTAAACTCTCGGTTGTTGGCAGTTATACCTTTGTATCCTAATTCACGAGGATCAGCATTAAATCCAGGTGCCCAACCTCCAACAGTATTACCTGCTGTAAGGGAAGTATAGAGCTGTATTGTGTTAATGTCTGTCTCGGTTAAATATCGTGGACCATTTTGCATATTATTTTCTCCTTTTCTTTTATCTTATTAGTTTGATGTTACACCAATTAATTTACCGTTACGTCTTGGCTGAGAACAAATCAAGTTACCCATTAGCATTAGGAAGCCAACTTGTCCATACTGGTTAACAGGGCTCATCATCTCTCGGAATTGCCATACATCAGGGAATTTTACGTCCTTGTAGTAACCTTCAGTAACTTCGTTATTTGAACTAATTTGCTTAAGTTCTGCAGCCTTTAGGCTATAGAAATCAAGATAGTGTTCGTTTAACCAGAAGAAAGTACCACTTGGGGCCATATCGTCTGCAACCATATTTCTTGCTCGGTATTGGATTGAGTTAAATCCTGCTCGACCACGAAGTCTTTCGTCTCCAGGTCTTACAGATACACCAGGTGGCAATCCGCCATCTATTCGGTCATATCCACCAGAGTTAACAACATCATATCTTGCTGAAAGCATTGGTTGGATAATACCTTCGATGTATGTCCAAATAGCCTTAGTAGTAATTCCGATTGTTGGGCTTTCTGAGAATGAACCTGCTGCACTTACGTTATCGAACTCACTTGATAAGTAAGATAAAGTAATTATTCCATTAGATACAGTTGTTACGTCTGCATTAATGAATGTGTTTGTACTCCTGGTTAATCCACCATAAGCGGAAGTGTTCGTTCCGTTGTCTACAATTAAACCTAATCCGTCAAAGTCTTTTCCTGAACCTGTTCCATAAAGGATAGAACCTACACCTGCTGCTGCAGAGTTTTTAGCTTCATCCATTCTGGTTGCAAGTAGTCTTAAGACTTGCTTTTCGTTATTAGCGTTAATATCTCGTTCAATTCCTGGAATTGCAATACTTTGCTCGTAAGCAGCAACATAGAAAGTAAGTATTCTAGTGTTGTTAGTAGCTGCAGTTGGGAATGTGTCCATACCGCTGAATGAGCCACCCGTTGTAGAGTTAGCTGTTTCGATTGGTACGTTTAATGTTACACCGCTCCATCTCTTAGATCTTCCAAGAACTAGAGAGGTAAATATGTTAGAGTTGTTGATTTGGTCAACTAGTCTAGGCAAAATTTCCTGATAGGTAATATCGGTTACTCTATCTGTGAATACCATTCCTGCCATATAGATTTCTCCTTTGTTATTATTTTTTAAAATAAAAAAACAGCCCTTTTATTGGGCTGTCTTTCGGCCGTTTATATAAGTAAAGCGCTTTTATATACTTTACGAGTCTATAATACTACTTCTTTTTTGTTTGTGCAAGTTTTTCTATTTTAGCTTCCAAAGACTTAACTTTGTCCTCAAGTACACTAATGTGTTTTAACCAAGGCTCTGAAACTAAAACTTTAATCTTAGATTCGATCCTTTCTACTACTTTTTCTGCGTCTTCATATTTAGATTGATGAATTATGCTTTGAGTTTCCTCAGCTAAGGTCTTAGCGGCCTCACGAGTTATTAGGTTAGCTCGTGCTAGAACTGCAAATACTGTTGTTAATAAATTGTTCATTATATTTAATATCTCCTTTAATTGTTATTCTTTTATTCTGGGAAGTAAGCATCTAGTATCATATCTAAGGAAGCGTCTTTAGGTAGTTTGTACTTCCTTTCAACGCTTGAGCCTTGACCCGTATTAGATATTTTCCTAGAGGCTTGTTTCCTAGCATTATCTTCTTTTTTCTGCTGGGGGCTATCTTTAGGGTTTTCTTTTCGCCATAAAGTGTATGCGTCTTTATATGAAAGCCTAGAGAATAGTCTGCCGTTTTGATTACTTTCGTTTAAGCGTCTTTGGTTTTCTTTATTATAGAAGTCTAATACTTCCTGCATTTCAATTACTGCAGGGTCTGAATTAAAGCGTCTATCATTAGGTGGGTACTTAAACTTTCTAAGTTCTCCCTCCCTTTGTAAATCCCCAATGTCTAGTTGTATATCTCTATCCTCTGCTTTAGAAAAATCAGTAGCCTGTTGATTATTTATTCTATTAGTCCACTCAGATTCTAGCATTCTAGCTCTCAAAGTTTGATCAGCTATTTCCTGTTGGAATAATTGTCTATCATATTCAGAGGTGAATAGGAAATCTCTAGGCAAATCGTTAGCCCTTTTAACTTGGAGGTTGACTACCTTTCCGTTCTGTTCTCCCACTACATTAATGACTGGTAGGTTGTCTAATATAAACTTAGCAAAGTCATTGTTTTGGTTTGGGTCTAAGTTCTGATTCTGAACAGCTGGGGTTTCTACGTTATCGTCTTCGTCTATACCCTCGTCTGCATAGTAGCCTTCTTCTTCGTCTGGCTCTTCAGATACTTCTGATGTGTCTTCAGTACCCTCTTCTTTTTCCTTAGACTCTTCGCTAGACTCGGTTGACTCATCTTCTTTTTCCCCTTCCTCTTCTTTCTTATCTTCAGCTTCTTTTTCTACTAGTTCGTCATATTTTTGTTCTACTAAATCAGCTAGTTGACCGTTGCCCTCTTCGTTCTCTTGGACAAAACTATCTATGGCTGATTGGTCAATGCCTGATGTTGCTTGTTGATCCATTTAATGAACCTCCTTTTAAATTAATGTTAAACGTTTTGAATAGCGCCAGGATTAGCTGGGTTAGGTGGCATAGGGTTATTCTCAGGTAACTGAATAGGGTTAGGTGCTTGTCCCATTCCCATAGGTTGAGGTGGTGGCATTTGGGGAGCTAATTGTCCTAGTCCTCCTCCCATCATTGGGGGTTGAGGAGGTAATCCGCCCATTGGACTGCCAGGACTAGGGGGAACTACATTTAAGCCTGACTGAGGTTGCATTACTCCAGGCATTCCTGGCAATCCATTAGGTGCATTAGGTGGTTGTTGTTGATTGGGATCTAGAGCCGAAAGTCCACCGCTTTGGGTCTCCTGGTCTAATTGTTGGATGAGTTCTGCTATATCTAACTCTTTCTCAAAGTTCTTCATAAATTGTTTTTGGTACTTCTTGTCTGCTTTCAGGAACTTCTCAGTTAACATTTGTTTACGATGTGTTAGTAAGTGCGACATTGAAGCGTCTTGTTTAGGTTCTACTTCCTTGCCGTTTATAATCTCTATAAACTCTACATAAGCGGCATTATCTTCTACTTCATCATCTGCGGTGCGAGATAAGTCTTCAGGTGAGGTCTTAAACTTAGCCCAGTTGTCATAACGTTGTTGTGGGTTGTCCATACCTAAGTCTTTATATAAATCAAGGAGGGATATACTACCAGTCTTATTAAGATTAATAGCAATTGATTGACGTTGCGATTTGTCAAATGGAAGGGTCGTGCCCGCTCTAACACTTACCTTCATGTCTGGGTCTATCATACCACGAGTCATAACTACTTTATCAAAGTTACCGTCTCCTGGATTATAAGAAAACCAGTGCTTCTCATCATAATGGACGGCCATTAATTGAACTAAGAAGTTGAAGTATTGTTTAGCTCCTCTTTCTATACATCTAACTACTCGGTCTTGTCTGCCTTGAGCTTGGTTCTTAATCATAATAGCTTCACCCAACGTCTGGTCTTTACCTGCTTCTGATTGATTAGTTCCCGAGAATTGTGCAGGTGTACCCATAAGAGAGTGAATTGTTGAACGTGCGTCTATCTTATCGTCCATAACGTATTGAGGTAACATATGTGGAGCTACTTGTAAGACAAATTCGCTAACTGGTCTACCTGCTGTATTGATTACAACCTTTTGGTTAGGATCACCAGTTAAGTTCTCAAGGTCATCGCTCGTTACAGCGTCTGTCGAGAAGATTAAGAAGCCGTTGGCAGTGTCAGCATTTTCCATAATCTGCCTACCACGTTTGTTTAGTACGTCTTGCATAGAAAAGACTTGTTCAACTGGAGTGGTTTGGTCTATCCAGTGGCTACCATCATTTAAGTAGTTAATTGGGATATATGGCTTCATAGGAGCTTCTAAGAAGTTATTGTATTTACCTTTTACTCCCCAATACCAGTTAGGGTTTTTAAACATATCTAACATTACATCGTTAACATAGCAGAATACCCACTCTTCGGCTTCGTGTTTAGTGTTATAAACTGTAGCCCATACTTCACGCCAAGTAGCTTCTCCAGTCATTTGTCGTTGAGTTCCCTTTTTAATTGATAAGGTTTCAAATATCTCGGCTTTCTTACTAGGAAAGCGTGCGATTAGTTCGTCTACTGAGTTCTTGTGTATCTCACATATAAAAGCAGGGTTAGCATTTTCCTTAGCGTTCTTGTCTATAATGACATAGTCTGGGTTAATAGCTTCTGTGATAATCTCGCCGTTCTTACCATAGTCTGGGTCATAATAAGCCTTGATAATTCCTACTCGTTTGACAAGTAAGTTAAAGGTTGCCTGTTCAAATACTCGCTGTATATCAAAGTCATCACAATATGCAGTTAAGGCTTTCTCTAGGTCCTTAGCCATAATCCTTGATTCTGGTGTGTCCTCTGCTGGACTTACTTCAGGTCTAGGAGCTTGAGCACAGGCATAAGATATAATAGCGTCTACTCCAATATGTACTTCATTGTCTATATAAGGAATTTGGTAACGGTAAAGTTTAGAAGTATCTATTTGTTTACCAATAACCATACGAAAAGCTTGAGCCCTAGCATAGCGTAGGTTTTGACCTTGCATATCGTCCCAGTATTCAATGCTGTCCTCAACACGTTCGTTAATATTCTTAACTAAGCTTCTAGCCTTAATGGTTGTAGCTATTTGTGGGAATTGGTCTATTAAGCCATAGGCATTTTCTAGGTTGTCTACTCGTTGGTCTTCATAGGGGGAGGCAATTTGCTCGTAATCGATGGCTTTATCCTTTCATATGTTAATCGTTCCCCCGATTAAGCTTATAATACAACAATTAATTTTTGTTTACAATAAGTAGATTAACTTTATATTTGCAACGATGACAGATGTGTGTTATGTAATCTGTTGAAGCCTTAACGTCATTATATGAATAGTTATCTCCAGTCGTGTAGCTTATGATTCGTCCCCTAACTACCATTAACATCTGTCCACAATTAACACAGTGTAAGGCTTGAGTATCACTATCTTTAACATAAATAAAAGCTGTCATTATTTTAGGGTTCAAGTGTACCTCCAGTCTTTATTGTTATTCTTACCTGCTTGTAAAACAATGTCATCTAAGTTAAATACTTTAGTTTGCATATCTTCTGAGATAACTAAGCCTTTTGGTACGTTACCCTCAGGCTGAAGTAAGTTAACAATCTTAGTTTGGTTATATCCTCCTGTTATGGCATAGCAGATATATGACAATGCGTCATAAGCGTGGTCTTCTACTCCTCTTGATTCAATCTCTTCTACGTTAGTGTCTGAATATGGAAGCATAGGAAGCGTCCTAATTAAGTTAAGACAAGACTCGTGGACTGATAGCCTAGCTCTGCCGTCTGGCATATCGCCTAGCATATGGTGCATTAAAGCTTGTCTGTTTACTTTTGCGACGTGTGTTCCAGGAGCTGATTTAATTATGTTTACTTGTATTCCGAGCTTAGCAAAGACTTCTCTAAATTGGTCTACTATAGGTCTTGTGCCCCCTAGGTTAGAGTATGTGTCGTGAGGCATAGCCAAGAACTTAACCTTTTCGTGTTTTAAGTATATAGCTAATTCATATGCCCATTCTTCAGGACGTTTATTGTTAGCGTATAGTTCCCTATAGACATAGAAGTGTTGGTCTGGACTAACTGCTACCCAGTAGACTGCTGTTGGGTCGTTATAACCCCAGTCTAGTCCACAATAGAGCGTGCAGTCTTCTAGGTGGACTGGAAGCCTAGAAAAGACGTGTTTATGTCTTCTCCACTCGTTAAAGACTTGCCCTGCAAAGATGTCCCAATCGCCGTATAGTAAAGCTTTCTTAAGCTTATCATCACTTAAGGCTTCTAACTGTTTCCTATAGCTTGCCCTAAAGTCTGGATTTGGGTGGTCTTCAATAGTAGCAGGTATATACATTTTGGTTATGCCACTACTCTCTTCTTTAAATACTTCCATTGGTCTATGACCGTCTATGAAGTAAGACTTAACCCAACCGTGTCCTATGTTACCTGGATTAGATGCACTCATAATACGCATTAAACGCTTCTTATCGCTCCTAACCCTGGTCTTTAAGTATTCATATTGGTCTTGAGTAAAGTGAGTTAACTCGTCAAATAGAAGGGTATGTATCTCGGCACTTTGATACCTATACTTGTCTGCTTCATTGTCTAAGTACGCAAGTTGAATAATAGACTTATTGGGAAAGATAAATAGACTTTGTTGAGAGTTGTATTTAACGTTGTCTCTAAATACGTCTAGTTGTTTAAGTAGCTCTGGGACTTCACTTTGATTAAGTTCTTTTAGAGTTTTACGAAATATGTATGTGCGATGTGCTTCGTCTTCAATGCTAGCTGTTATTGCTTCAGCACAAAGTGCGGCCGATTTCCCACCACCTGCTGCTCCGCCATAGAAAGTCTCATCAGCTGAGCTAGTTAAAAATAGCTCTTGTTTTGGGCTAGGTGTTATGTTGGGAACTAATACGTCTTTTTGCATTACTTAGGTAAATCAATTCTGTTCCCCCTTTTCTTCGCTTATTATATCATCTCTCTTAGGTGGTCTAGGTATTTTGTTTATAAAGTTTATATTAATTTGTTGTTGCAAGGAGTCATCTTTAGTCTTTCCCTCTAGTCTATCTAGTATTTCCCTATAAGCTCCTAGGTCTCCTTTTCTGGCTTTAATGATCTGTTGTAAGTCTAGTTGTTCTAATACTGTAAAGCCTTCAACTTCACCTGTAATAGGATTGGTTAGGTCTTGTGTGATCTCTAGCAGTCTCTTAAGTCTAGTTTTAGAATGCTGTAAGCCTTTAGGTTTACCCTTAGGGTTTCTAATTTCACCTTTTTTAGCTGGTATTAAGTTTTGAGGGTTTGGCATATTATCTAATCATTATCTAATCAATTTACAACTGGCGTATTTTCTTCCCAGCCAGTTTCATCATTATTATTAACAAACTTCCAGTAGCGTTTTCTAATCACGTCAACATATTTAGGATCTATTTCCATACCATAACATATTCTGTTTGTTTGTTCACAAGCTATCAAAGTACTGCCGGAGCCGCCGAATACGTCCACGACTATCTGCCCCTGTAAGCTGGAGTTCTTAATGGCACGAGCGCAAAGAGCCACCGGCTTCATAGTCGGATGCTCGGCGTTGCGGCTTGGCCGGTCAATATTCCAAATAGTGGTCTGCGTCCGGTCGTCTACAAAGTAATGGCTGCTGCCGTCTTTCCAGCCGTAAAGGATAGGCTCGTGCTGCCAATGGTAGTCCTGCCGTCCCATAACCATAGTTTGCTTAACCCATATCAGGCACTGCTTAAGTAGGAAGCCGGACTCAATAAGAGCCTTGCGGAAGTTCAGTCCTTCGCTATCGGCATGGCAGACATATATAGAACCGCCAGGCTTGGTTACTTCGGCTAGGTTCTGGTGGACGTTAAGTAAGAACTTATAGAACTCGGCATCGCTCATGGAGTCGTTCTGAATAGTCAGGGCATCAGCCGTCTTGCCTTCGTAAGCCACATTATATGGAGGATCGGTAAATATCATGTCGGCAGTCGCACCGTTCATCAAATCGCTCAACGCTCCAAAATCGGTGCTGTCACCGCACATAAGACGGTGCTTGCCGAGCTGGTATATCTCGCCAAACCTACTTAAGGGCGGTTCACTAGATACTTCTGGGGGTTCGTCTTCTTCTATCTCTTGATCACCAAATGTAGCTGGCAAATCTAGTCCCCAATCGTCAAGCGGTAACTCACCCCACTCATTAGCCAATATATCCCAGTCCCATTCTCCACCACTAACATTGTCTTTAATAACAAACTCTCTTTGTTTGTCTTCTGGCCAGTCTACAATTTTAACAGGTACTTCTGTTAGTCCTGCTTCTTTAGCGGCCCTAAATCTCATATTCCCGCCTAAAATAACATTGTCCTTGTTTACTACTATTTCTCTAGCGTCTAGCATCTCTGGGAAATCTTTAAGGCTTTGGACTAGCTTCTTAAACTTATCATCTTTAATAAGTCGAGGGTTACTAGGATTTAGTTTTATTTCTTTTACTGCTAGTTTTTGCTTAAGAGTTGCCATTCTGCCATCTCCCTTAGTTTCTTGTCACTGAATCCTTTTTTATGTAGGTTGTCTTTTAGTTCTGCTCTGACTTTATCAATATCAGGTGCTGGGTAGATTACAATTCTATCCTCTAATACTTCAAGCTCTTGGAATTGGTAAGATTGCATATTGAATTGTTTTCTAATATTAGCAGGGATGTGTAATTGCCCTTTAGTGTTCATTCTAGCTTGTAGTCTTTGTGTCATCTAGTTTATCCCCTTGCAACGCTATCTTCCCTAAGTGATGTAGTTTATTATACTCTACTGCTTCTTTTACTTCTTCTTTAATAGCTTGTTCTGCTTCTATTGCTTCTAGTTCTTGAGATTTATTCATAGTTATAGTCTATTATAGCATAATTATTTGTTTTGGTTTATTTTGTAAGTTTTTTTGTTTAATTAGTCTTCTAATTTGCTTTGAAGCCTGATCCATACTTACGCATTTATACCAGTCTATTTCAGTATTTGTTTCAAGTGCTAATTTTTCGATGAACTCTTTTTGTTTGTTCGACATTCTTAAATAGCTCTTCACGTATTTCTCCTACCTTCTTTCTTGCTTTTTCGTATATTGCTTGGTCGTTTCGATAATCTCCTTTCTCGATTAGTTTAGTTCCTGCTAAGATATATTCTCCTCCAGGTTTAATCATTGTAATTTCACTCCTCGCTATAGTGAACTCATTTATCTGAATAAAGTCGGGGCAATTTCCAGACATAAGTAAATCGCTTAGCTTCTCTCCTTTCTCTTTAGACACTGTTAGTTCGGTTTTATCCCTAAGTCTTATAATCATATTACCACTCCTTTCTTAGTGTTATTTGCTTTCTTCTTCCCCCATAGCAAGAAGTCTGGTAATTTACTTTGGAGTTGGGTAAAGTCGGCTATTCTTGGGGCATATTGATCTTCGTAGCTTAGGGCAACCCCGTCAATTAGTTTACTTATTCCCTCTAATCCGTATTTCTTTATGAGGTTATGACAGGCGTTTCTATTTAGCTTAACCCTTGTGGTGATTGGAGATCCGATAGTCATCTCCCAGTATTTAAATGCTTTATCAATTTCTGGATTACTTGTCTTTAGGACTTCAGTCCGTATTAATACTTTAGTATTAATACTCTTATTCTTATTCTTATAAGAGTGTTGACGAGTTAGTGACGAGTTAGTGACGAGCTGTTGACGGGGCTGTTGACGGTCGCCTTGATACTTGTCCCAATTACAGATTGAAACGGTGCTATATCGGTAGTTGGTGGAGATGTTGACCATTTTGGCTTTTTTGAGCCTTAGCAACGCACTCCAAGCAGTGTTGTTGTTGACGAGGCATGCATTTCCTATCTGGTAGCGGGTTGTTGACGTAGTGCCTTGTGGCTTGCCATAAAAGGCTTCTGAAAGGAGATACTCAAAAACTCGCCAAGCCGTAGGATCACGTCGCCAAACTAAGTTTTCTGTGAACCTCGTATGCAATTTTATCCAGCCGTTACGCATTTTAGTTTTTCCCCTTTATAAACAGAAGTCCCCGCATAGTGTACGCTACACGGGGGCTGTTATTTACAAATTGATGATTGCAATCGTACACTTGCATAATATAAGGAGGATAGCACGGTAAAATAGGCGTGTCAAATGCTTTTCTATTATTATTTAAAATAGACAGGGAATACCTGAAACTCTGGAGGCTGTATATTCGTTACGTTCCCTGTACATTTAGATAAATGTAAGAACCTAGCTGTGTCCCACATTAAGTTATTCTGAATATAGTACTCCCTAGTAGTTGGGTCTTCTGTTTGATCCTCCGTTAGGATCATAGGTCCTGTACTTACATAGTTTCCATATACTCCTGCTGGGTTTGTGAAATAGATCATAGTAGAAGGGTATACTGGTCCAGTCTGTCCTAATGGGTAAGCGTCTACCCACCAAGTGGGGTCTAAAGCGTCGTAGCATTCTTGTAGGCTAAGTGGTTGCATTGTAAAAACTCGTTAAGGGCGTATTTCCGTCTATTGAGACGGCTTTTCCCACATTAGCTAGATAAATACTCGCCTGATACATTAAATCGGCTATAAACGTGCTTAAATCGCCTTCAGGAGCCCCTATGCCGGCATTTAGTCCGTTAGTCTGAATAGGTGCTTGAGATACATAGGTACAGGCTAGTCCTCCCGGATTAGTAAAGTTTATTTGAGTACCGACAAATTCAGTCTGCCAGTTATTAGACGGGGATGTTACCCACCAAGCAGGGTTTAGGGCGTTAAATATTTCTTCTTGGGTCATAGTTCCTATATTATACCACCTCTTATATATAAACTTTATCCACAGGCTATGTAAATATTCCTATTGACATTACTATATCGCTTTGTTATTATAGCTATGTAAAGTTAAATATATGAAAGGTACATCGAAATGAGTACACAAGAATTAGCAACTATAACACCTCAAGATATAGTAGAGAACTCTAATAAGTTCATTGAGTTTGTACAGTATACAAAGGACGTAGAAGCTCGTCTTAAAGAAGCTTGGTCAAATGTTGAAGACGCTATGCGAACTTACAATATTAAGACTCTTAAAGGCGACTGGGGAACAGTATCTCTAGGGGAACGAAAAGTATGGCGAACTGAAATGGATAAGCTACCTGAACAATTTAAGAAAATAGCAGTAGACACAACTAAACTGAATAACGCCTTTAAGGCAGGCATCAAGGTCGATGGTGCTGATTATACTGTAAGTGAATATTTAACCAAAAGGATAAAATAAAAATGAAAGAAACAGCTTTAAACGTACTGGGACTATTGACAATATTTTTAATAGTATATATAGTTCTAGCTATATAGATAAGTAACTTTAATTAAAAGGGGGAACAATTAAATGAGCAACACAAAAACAACAGCACTAAGTAATGTAAAACTAAAATACGAGAAGACTGGGAAAGACGGAGCGTTTAACCGAGAAGCAGTAGCACGCTACGAGCTTAAAGAGAAGTTAAACACGTTAGAAACCCATAAGATACTTTGGTATCTAGCTAAAAGACATAAGTTTGAAATAGCAGTTTTTTTACTAGTAATTCAGGCTTTAGCTACTTACTTAAACTTTGTACCAAGACTTATAATTGGTTTAATAGGAGGGTAGAAAAATGGCACAACAACAATTAGTAGAATATAAGGGAGAGGAATACGCTTGGGACGAAGAATTAAGACAATATCTTTGTACCCACCAGAACGCTTATGTAGAGGAAGCTTGTTGCTCCAGTACAGGATCAAGCGGTTATATTGAGTGCGCTTGTGGTGGAGTAGACTCAGTTATATGTGAAAATCCAGACTGCACCGGTATTGACGATTTGTTCGACCAATTAGAAGGAGGGGATGAATACAATGACCAAGATTAATGTTAAGTATGTACCTAGTATAAGTAGGATTTGGGTGCATAGATATATCGCTCCACCTAGCTTAGTATATTTAAATTCAATCAATAAAATGTTCACGGAGATATTTTGGAAATGAGTAAAACAAAATCTTGGTACATGGACTTACTAGATAGTTTTGATGAGCTATATCAAGTAGCCACCAAGAAAGAAAAGAAAACCCTAAGGGAACTCTGGGAGAATGAAACAGAAACTGAGTTAGTAGAACTATTAAGTAAGATAAAAACTAGAGAGGAATTAAAGAAATGAGCAACATTAAAGATAACCAAGATGGATTTTTAGAAGAAGTAGTTATGGGAACGTTTGTCGTTGTGTTTATTTTAGTAATTGTAGGAATAATTTTAAGCCTTTTTATGGTGCGATTTCAGACGTCCCAATCAGTCGTGTCTGGGATAGTTTATGATACTACCAACAATGGCTTTCTTACAGGTAATACCACTTTCTGTATACGGGCTGGCATAAATACATATGTAGGGTCGCAAACAAATCAAACGTGCTTTTGTTTACCCCCTCATTCACCATATTTCTCGCTAATAAATAAAGCGGCTCAAGACAAGAATATTAAAGTAGTCGTTACCTCGAATAAATATTTAGCTATCCAAGCCCCTTGGACTTGTCGAGCCAATACAACGGTAACCAAAGAGTAGGGAGGTACTAATAAAATGAGCAACCAAGTAAATACTGATTTAATAGAAGAAGCCTTAGAACTAGCCGAAATATATGTTTCGGCTCTAGTCCAGTCTTTCTTGATAGAGATAATGAAAGAAGAGCTAGATAATATAGCATTAAAAGAAAGGATATGAGATGAAAGATATATCAAATTTAAACGAGTTACTAAATAAAGTTCCCTTAATAGGAGAATTAGACGAAGAATTAAGAAGTTCTTTGTTAGTA
>JAEHJW020001568.1_pt1 | contig 13525 bp, 9 predicted proteins | sample 9271431 | NCBI WGS metagenome assembly JAEHJW02
CCCCCGAACCATGAACCTACCACCTAGCGGGCTGCCGCCCGATCTCGCCGACAAGATGTTCCGCGATCGCCGTATCCGCGCAGCAATCACGCGCCAAAGTCACTTTATGTTCTTCCATTTCTACTTCGCCCACTACGTAAAGTACGAGACCGCCCCGTTCCATCGCGAGCTCTTCCAGCTCACCGAACGCGAGGACATCAAGAACCTGTTTGTGGTCGCCTTCCGTGGCTCCGCGAAGTCGACCATCTTCACCACCTCGTACCCGATCTGGGCCATCCTCGGCGAGCAGCAGAAAAAGTTCGTGCTCATCCTCTGTCAGACGCAGGCGCAAGCGAAGCAGCATATGATGAACCTGCGCCGTGAGCTCGAAGGGAACGCGCTTCTCAAGAACGACCTCGGTCCCTTCCAAGAGGAAAACAACGAATGGGGCTCATCGTCCTTGGTATTCTCGCAGATGAACGCCCGTATCACTGCCGTCTCAAGCGAGCAGAGTATCCGCGGTCTCCGGCACAATCAGCACCGCCCCGACCTCATCGTGGGCGACGACCTCGAGGATATCGCCTCGACGAAAACGCGCGAAGGCCGCAACAAGACGTATCAGTGGCTCACGGGCGAGGTCATCCCTGCAGGTGATCGCGATACGCGACTCATCGTTGTCGGGAATCTTCTCCACGAAGATTCGCTCATGATGCGACTCAAGGAAGACGTGGAAAATAATCGCATCGACGGTATCTTCAAATCGTATCCGCTTCTCGACGGGCAGAAGATACTCTGGCCTGGGAAGTACCCCACCATGGAGATGGTAGAGGAGGAACGTCGCAAGGCCGCGAACGAATACGCCTGGCAACGCGAGTATCTCTTGAACATCGTCCCCGCCGAGGACCAGGTCATCGATCCCGCCTGGATCCAGTACTACGACGAGATCCCGCCGCGTATGCCAGTCTATAACGGCCAGTACCGGTCATACCTCGAGATCCGCATCGGCATCGATCTCGCCATCTCGAAGCGCGACACCGCCGACTATACCGCCATGGTGCCCGGTCTCTGCTTTGAGGAGCCCAAAGGATACCGCCTCTACATCCTCCCGAAGATCATCAACAAGCGCCTGTCTTTCCCTGAGACCGTCGACCTCTGCAAGGTGCTTGAGGATACATACGGTGAGTATGAGAACGTACCTCGCCCGCCAGCGTTCGTCATCGAGGACGTCGCGTATCAGAAAGCGCTTCCGCAGCAGCTCGAGCTTGAGGGCCTCTATGACGTGCGTACCACCCGTCCGGGCAATCAGGACAAGCGCACGCGTCTCATCATGACCGCCAACATGATCCGGAGCGGGAAGATCCTCTTCCCACGTACGGGAGCGGAAGAACTCATCCGGCAGATCGTCCACTTCGGCGTCGAGAAGCATGATGACCTCGCCGACGCATTCGCGAACCTGGTACTCTCGACGACCGAAGACCCTCCTTATACACCCAGAATATTCTTCATATGACCATGCCACCTCGCCGCCGCCCGAAGCCACCGAAGAAGAAAGATCCGCTCGCCTGGATCACCGATGAACGCCTGTGGCACACGGTGTATCGGGGGAGGATATGGTAGCGGCTATCCTTTTGCCGTCACCGTCCACGAGCACTCGGAGTTGATCTCGAGATAGAGCTGGCCGCCGGAGTGGTAGTACTCGGTGTCGGAGCCGCTCATGCCGAGCTGGTTCGGGCCCGAGAGGGGCACCATCGCACCGGAGCCGTTGAAGATGAAAATCTGGAAGTTGCCTTGAGAGCCGAAGGAGGAACAGTCGTACGAGTAGTCGAGCGTCCAAGTCGACGGAGCCATGAAGGTCTGCGTCGACTTCGAACCGCTGCCACTCACTTGGAGCAACACCTGCGGCACATGCGGAGCCGGAGCGGGCGCAGGAGCTGGTGTCGGAGCCGATGCGGTCTTAACCGGCGCTGCTTGCTTTGTGGGCGCTACGGCGGCCTGCGTCGGTGCGCTCGCCGTTTCGGTCTGCGCCGCTTGCGTGGTCGGAGCGGTCTCGGCAGTCTGGGCCGGAGGATTCGAGTTGCCGCTTTCGCCGATTACGACGAGCACAAGCACCACGATTACCCAGAACCACCAGCGTTTATAAAACTTCTTTGGTTTTTCTTGAGAGTCCATACAGGGTTGCTAACGAGTAATTCCTGATGGACGGGTACACAAAACCCGCCACCAGGAGGCCCGAAGGCCCTATACGAGTTTCCCCGTATAACGTTACCCACGCCCTGATGACGGGTTTTCTGTGGGTAACGATTTTCGACCATGCCGTCGCCGAAGCGGCAGTTTAGGTCTCTCTATTCAGATGTCGAACAGGTATATGATAGCTCGAAACGGGCTATCAGTGTAGACCCTAGCTTAGGTTCGAGGTTTTGCGAAGTCCGGTTGTCTACACGCCCGAATCGCTGGACTTTCGTACTAAATACGGCGTTGCTGTACTTGCTGGGACCAATCGGAAGCCCTGTCCGATCAGCCAGTTTCCCTCATGGACGCTTGTGACTAAGGTATACTTGAGGCACAACTGAATAAACGCTGGGACCAACCTTGAGAACCCGCCATAGGGCGTCTGGTTGGTCCCAGCGTGGGCCGCAAGGCCCTCAAACCTGTGGCGGGTTCTGAGGAAGGACGCGCAACAGGGTTTGAACGCGGCCGGTTTCAGTTATTTATCCGTAACCATGCTCATCCAGAAGTCGCGACGCAGATGCTTCGCCAATCCCCGTCCTCGCGCGTGCGAGAGCACGCCGAGATACGAGTTCACACTCGCATTCATATTTTTCGCGTCGATGTCGCCCGCCTGGAGTCGTTCCTTCTGTTTCCCAAGTTTCCGCAACATCCTCTTCTTCGTCTTCGTACGGATCACGCGATGATATGGAAAATGGACGTACCCGAGGAAATCGACTCCCTGATGCCATTTCCGGAAGACCACCTTGTCTGGATGGAGCTCAAGACCGAGTTGCTCCTCTGCGAACGCGCGGATCTTCGGAAGCGCCGTATCGAGTTCGTCACGATCAGCCGATAGGAGTATGAAGTCGTCGGTGTAGCGCAGATAATTCTTGATACGAAGCGTACGCTTCACGAATTGATCGAGTTCGTCGAGATAGACGTTTGCGAAGAGTTGCGACGTGAGATTGCCGAGCGGGATACCACGACCAGGACGCGTCTCGAAGCTTTCAAGAATGTTGCGCAGGAGCGCGAGCAAACGCTCGTCGGAGATTCGTCGAGCGCAGATAGTGAGTAGAGTGTCATGCGAAACGCTATCGAAGAATTTCCGCACGTCGCATTTGAGCGCCCAGACCGTCCGAGTATGGTTTCGCGAGAGCTTGAGCGCGAGAGCTTGAAACCGATCGACTGCCTTATGCACGCCCTTCGTCTTCCGGCTCGAATATGCGTCGAAGATGAAGGAGCGATCAAAGATAGGGCCGATGACGCGGCAGATCGCATGGTGGAGGACGCGGTCGCGCACGCTCGCTTTCGCGATGTTGCGCTGTTTCGGGTCGTGGATGAGGAAACGCGCGTACGAACCATGCCGATACCGCCCCGCCGCGAGATCGGCGTGGAGGTCGAGAATATGTTCCTCGAACCGTTCGGCGAAAGCGAGTACGTCGCGTTTCCCCATCTTGCCTTTCTGAAACTCGCGCCACGCCGCGAAGAGATTCTCCTTCGAGATGACGCGCTCATATAAGCCGCCATGATTGCCACCCAACAAGAGACATTTACCGAATCGATCATTTTTCATAAGACAAGCCAATTGTATCTCGCCGCGCACGAGCGCGTTCTCAGGTTTCCGAAGCCGACCCGATACTCTCTCGGCGCGAGGATCGAGAATACGGTGCTCGAACTCATCGAGACGTTGTATCTCGCGCAGAGCAAGCAAGGAGCATCGCGTCTGTTGCTCCTCAACAAAGCGGACATCACGCTCAAGATGCTCACTACCCATCTGCGGCTTGCATACAAAACAAAGAGCATCAATGATGCTGGATTCGCGGCGCTCTCGGAACGAGCCGTCGAAATCGGTCGGATGATAGGCGGCTGGATCAAGAAGACGAAAAACCCCGCGCAGTCGTAATCGACCGCGCGGGGAACACTTCGGGAGAGCGAGACGCCCAGATTGTCGTTGCGATTGTCGGGCCTATCGTTGTTGACGTTCGCGCCCTTGGAATCGAAGTTGCCCACGTTCACGAGGTTGCCGTCAGAATCGCGACTCGCTTCGTTTTGCCCGCCGTCGTCCGTGTCTTCGCTCCGGCGTCCTCTCGCGAGGAGGCGTGAGCTGCTTCGAGAGTGTAGGATGCGCGCGCTGCCTCATTACTTCAACCATTCGCGCTAGCGACAGACAAGCAGTGTTTTTGCGGCGAGCGGCATCCGTGAATGACGCTTCATAAGCCGTACGCCAAGTGTAGCACGCTTCCTTCGCCAGGAGACCGTTTTGTGGCATACTTCCTATATGCATCGCCTTGAAAGCTTCTCCTCAAAGCCGCCTAAGCAGAACGATCAGGAAGCGGCCAGTTCGGGAGCGCCTAACTCGGAAGAACAGATCCTTTCCGGATTTTCTCCAGAAGAACAGCGCGTCATACGCGAGCGCATGCGCGCGCTTTCTCTCATCCCGAACCATATTGGCAAGGACTTCTCGATGGAAGTGGAGTTGAACGCTCCTGGACAGGGGTGGCACTGGGATTTCGCGGTTAACCGCGTGCGCATCGATCCGAAGGATCTTGCCGAGAAGCCGCTCGACTGGTGCCGAGAGGTTATGGCGCACGAAGGCGGGCATCGCCGCGTTTCGCGTACGGGCTTTATCCCGAAGGAGGAATGGGTGCAGCCCGGCTTCTCTTCGATGATGAACGCCATCGAGGACCCGCGCATGGAGAACTTCGTCGCCGAAGCGTACCCGCCATTCCGTTCGCTCCAGAAGACCGCATACGAGCACGACCTTGCAACGGAGAAGAGGATGAAAGAAACGGCAGCCGACAAGCTTGGACGGCAGCCGCGCTTTATGCAGGCTGGATTTGAATACATCAAACAGTGGTTCCGACAAACGCAAGGACAATCGTTCGAGCTGTCGGCAGACCTCCCGGAAGACGTGCAGGGTGTCGTCGAGAAGACGCTTTCAGCCGCAGAAGATTCCTGGCTTAGGTACCCCACTCGCGCCGAAGCAGACCAGAGCGAGGAGGCCATCGAGGCGTACGCGAAGAAGTCGTACGAGATCAATCGCGACAAAGTGTGGCCGCATTTTAAAGAGCTTGTCGAGAAGGACATCAAGGACCAGGAGCTGCCGGAGTTTCTCAAGGACCTCATGAAGGGCGAGCCGCAGCAAGGCGAAGGATCAGAACCCTCTCCAGAGGGCATGAAGGATCTCAAAGATGCCATTAAGGAAGCACTCAAACAGGCAGGCGCGAAAGAAGGCGGCGCACAACAGGGCGAAGGCAAGCCGATGCCGTTTGATTCGCTTCCGGAAGATCTCAAGCAGCAGATACAGGACGCATTCGATTCGCTTCCAGAAGGCAAGAAACAGATGATTCGCCAGGCAGCCGAGCAAGTAATCAAGGAAGTCGCGGCCGAATTCGACGAGCAATTCGAGGGCGAGTACGTCAAAGCTGGGGAGCCACAGCCGTCCCAAGAGCCGTCAAAACCGGAGAGCGAACCCGCTGAGTCATGGAGCGATGCGGAGCGGAAGACCGAAGACGAGCGCACCGAGATGCGCCGCCGCATGGAAGAATCGCTCGAACGTCTCGAGGACGATGCGTACCAGAAAGCCCTCACGGAAGTCGCTCCGCTCATCGACGACCTCACCGGTGACCTGCGCGACGTCTTCGTGAAGCGGAAGCAGACGAAGACTGAAGCCGGATACCGGAGCGGTCGCCGGTGGAACGTCCGCACGCGCATCAAGGAGAAGATTGCGGGCATTCCGCTCTTGAAGACCCAGAGCCGCGAGCAGCCCGAGTCGCCCGGTGAGGAGACCGACTACGCCGTCCTTCTTCAGGTCGATCTCTCCGGCTCTATGCGAGGAAGCAAGGCGCGCGAAGCGTTCAAGTCGGTCGTCCTTCTCGCCGAGACGCTCGCGAACCTCGGTATCCGTCACGAGATTGACGGCTTCCAGGATATCCTGCTCGAGTTCAAGCGCTTCGAAGAGGATCTGAACGACGCGATGCGCGAAAAGTTGAACCAGCTTCCGCTCGAGATCGACAACAAGAACTCAGGCGGGCACAACAACGCGGGAGACAATGACGACGGCGCGTGTTTAAAAAATGCCTCGGCGCACCTTGCGCTTCAGAGCGCTGCCGAGAAGATCCTCATCGTCCTTTCGGACGGCGTGCCCGCGATGGACTCGGGAAGGAAGACAAGATCAACGCTCGATCGCGAGCTCAAGAAAGTCGTGCGCGAGATTAATGAGAACACCGACCAGAAGCTCATCGGCGTCGGCATCGAGTCGGACGCCGTGTCCCGCTACTACGACAACAACATCCCGAACGTGGGCGCGAGGGAGCTCGCGGAGACCTTGGGCGAGCTCCTGCGGGAGGTGATAGAACGCGGTTAGCGTGGTATAGTTGAGTCCAATGGACCAGCCGACGCAGATATTCGCTTCGCTTGCTCCCGCCGCCCTCGCCGCGCGAACGCTCGGCCTTCCGGCGCTCCTTGTCATTGAAACACCAATTTCTCTCAAAGACGCGCATGCGCATATTCGCAAGGAGCTTGGCAACGCCGGTTTCGACGAAGCACTCGATGCCAAAGGGCTCGCTTCCGTTCTCTCCCGTTCTGGCAAACCCTTCTACATCGAGCATGGCGACCGACTCGAGGCGCATGTCGAGTCGCTTTTCCTCGACTACGTTTCCGGTCTCGCGAGCTTCCCGTCGATTGGCGTTTCGGCGCGTTTCGACCCCGCGAAAGTCACATGCGTCGTCGCGCTCTCTCGCGCGGCACTCGAAGCGAGCTATCCCGACCTCGTCGAATACGCCGGGTCCGTGACTTCGATTGGCTGATATGGAGAGAATTCCGACAATGAAAAAGGAAGGCCCCGGCAAGGAGCCGTACATTATTGAAAAGGCGGATACCGTCTCGTATCTGGGCGTCGAGATCAAAAAGGGCGAGGGAGGACCCCTCGTTCCGGAACGCCACGAGTCCGAGAACTATTTCTATACCGAAGAAGACTACGAACTCCGTCGCGAGATCGCAACCTCGATCGCGCTCAACAAACCGCTTCTTTTTGAGGGCGGCACAGGTATCGGCAAGACCTCGGCGGTCGCGGCCATGTGCGCCGAACTCGACACGAACTTCTGCAAGGTCTCCTTCGCTCGCGACATGGCGATCGAGGACATCATCGGCGGCAAGACTATCGTCAAGGACGAAGAAGGCCGCGAGATCGTGAAGTGGTACGACGGGAACCTTATGGTCGCCGTCCGGCACGGCGGCATCGCGCTCCTCGACGAATACAACTTCCAAGGGAGCAAGGTTGGCTCGCGGGTGAACCCAATCATTGATGCGATCTTAAACGGCCGCAAGGAGATCAGCCTTCCTGAGAACGACAACGAGCGCGTCCAAGTGCACCCCGATTTCCGCCTTGTTGCTGCACAGAACCCGCCCGGCACCGAGGAGGGGCAAGAATTCACCGGCCGCGAGCAGCTCTCCGCCGAGACCTTCGGCCGCTGGACCTTCCACAAGCTCCCGCTTGAGATGAGCCGCGATATGCGCGACAAACGCCTTGCCGGCATGATGGGCGAAGAGGTGGATATCAAGATGCCGGAGGAGAAGTTCCGGCGGCTCGGCGAAGGCGTCCCGATGCGCGAGTTGAAAGACATCCCCGGCATGACGCATTGGCGTCGCGCCGCCCTCGACATCCTCGACCAGCTCAAAGCCCAGTCTACGGGTGCCGACCGCAAGATGGCGCGCGGCCAGCGCCAGCGCCTCTACTTCAATCCCCGCCTCGAACAAGGCCTCATCAATTACGTCTCCCATTTCTATCACGGCGATGTGAATCAGGTCTGGAAGGACGCCTTCGAACATCTCATCGTCGGCATGTACAAGGACGAGGCCGATCGCGCGAGCGTGCGCGAACTCCTCTCCCTGAACGCGTATGTGCCGCAAACCGCCGATACCAAGCGTCGGCCGCTTGAGGCAGGAGAGTCTGGACAGGAAGAGACGGCAGAGACATGGGAGAGGGTCGCCGCTTTCGAAGACAAACTCGCCAAAGAGATTTCCGGCCTTGAGGCGGAACTTGGCATTCCGCCCGGCGAAGCTCGAGAAGGTGTCGCTCTCTCGCTTGCCGATGCGGAAAAGATCCTCGGCAAGGAGTCGATGCTCGGTCCTGCGGACGTAGAGCGAGTATTCGGTATCAAGCCCGAATCCGTCCCGAACATCCCGTTCTCCCGTGAAGAACTCGAACGCGCTAAGGAGCTCGGCGAGCAGCTTATCCTCCAGGTCGACACGATGGTGCAGAAGGCGAGCGGCCTCGTGTCTCGCGAGAAGGTGCCCCTCACGCTCGAGAATCTCAAAAAGAAATTCACGAAGGCTCACGATGACGGTAAAGTCTTCTATGAGCAAGATTGGTACGAAAAGGAAGACTTCTTCACGAACGAGAAGCCCCGTACCGGGTGGCGGCTCACCTCCAAGGAAGTGGTCGAGGGCACGCTCTCGAAGAACTATCTTGAACAGACCGACGTACTCGTCGAACATCTCACCAAGGAAGTGTTCAAGGGCGTGAAGCCGCCCAAACAGTACGAAGACGCTATTGTCGAGTTCAAGCGCGAACGATCGAAGATCGAGGGCCTCATGGAGAGCGATTGGCAGGAAGCTTCGAAAGCGCTCGTCGACCTCAAGATCACCTCGCTCGTACGCGAGCTGCCTGTCGAGGCGATGTACCGGCTGATCTTGAACGATCAGTCCCGCAAGGATAAGCCACTCCCAAGCACCTACACCTGGACCGCGAGTCGCGATTCTGGCGGCGACCTCGTGAGCGTGGGCTACTTCGATTCCGAGGGCGCGGGCGTCGTCAGCGATAGGCCCGACGATCGCAGCGACTATCTGGGCGTCTCGCTCTCCCGCAGTTGATTTTTGAGCAATGAATTATGATTTTTTGAGTCTTCCCCGACCCGTTTAGGGTCGGGGCGTTCGCGAATTTTTTTTGCTATACTCCACCTATGTCTGAAGGATTCCCCAAAGCCGCGACGAAACCGCCCGAGGAGCGGCTCGCTGATCTTCGCGAGGCGCAGCGATCTATCTCTCATGCGAGAGAAACGGGAGATGCGGCCGCCGCAGAGGAGATCATGGAGCGGTATCGATACCTGGTCGAACCGGAAGCTCTCGAAGGCGAGGTTTCTTTTGAGGACGCTGAGCGGCTTTTTGGCAGCGACTTCCTCGGCGCGAAGAAGCTCGAACAAGTCTTTGGAAAGAAACTCGATCTCGCGCCCATTCCTTTTAAGAAGGAGGAACTTGAGCGCGCTAAGGAACTCGGCCAGCAGCTCATCTACCAGACCGACGCCATGGACGCGAAGAACCCCGACACCGGGAAGATGGAGCGCAATGTTCCCCTTACCCTCGAGAATCTGCGAACGTATTTCCCGAAGACACACGATAGCGGGAAGTTCCTGGCCAGCCAGGGATCTTCCGACTTCTGGTACAAAAACGAGGATTTCTTCAAGAACGAGAAGCCCCGCGTGGGATGGCGGCTCACGAGCAAGGACCTCGTCCCCGGCACGACGAGCAAGAACTATGTCGACCAGACCGACCGTCTCATCGAGCACTTGAAGAACGATATCTTCAAGGACGTGAAGCTCCCGAAGGAGTGCGAAGACGCCATTGCGGAATGGACAAAGAAGCGCCCGGAGATTGAGCCGCTTGCTAAGAGCGGAGATGGTGCTGAATGGACACGAGCATCTCAGATGCTTATCGACCTCAAGATCACGAAGCTCCTCCGAGAGACGCCGGTCGAAGTCGCGTATCGCCTCATCGCGAACGACCAAGCGAATCAAGACAAACCCCTCCCCTCGACCTACACCTGGACCGCGAGTCGCGTTTCTGACGGCGGCCTCGTGGGCGTGGGCAACTTCGATTCCGAGGGCGCGAGCGTCCGCAGCGATAGGCCCGACAATCGCTTCGGCGCTCTGGGCGTCTCGCTCTCCCGCAGTTGATTTTTGAATCTTGAGCCTTGGCTCTTGAATCCTCGCCGACCCGTTTAGGGTCGGCGTTCCGAATTTTATCTACGACAATGCGAATGCCGCTTTCGCGGCATTCGCCGAGCGCCCATCCCGGCCGTTTGGTTAATTAATCAGCGCACGATTAGAACAGCACGCGATCCTCGAACAGCACCGAGAGCTGCGCCATGATCTCGCTCCAGTTACGGAGCGCCGTCGAGCGGCCCTTCGAGAAGTCTGCCTGGGCGAGCCAGAGGAGCTTCAGCAAGGAATCGTCATGCGGGAAGACCGTGGTTGTCTTCGTCACTTTTCGGAACTGCCGGTTCAGATTCTCGATCATGTTGGTGGTGTAGATCATGCGACGCACCGGAGCGGGATACTCGAAGAAGGTGGCAAGATCCGGCCACTTCTCCTCCCACGAGCGGAGGTATGCACGGTACTGCGGCCAATGTTCCTTAACGCCTTCGAGGGCCTTTCTGCCTTGATCAGCCGTGGCGGCGGTATACACCTCCTTCAGGTCTTTGCAGAACGCCTCGCGGTCGTGGAACGGCAGGAACTTCATCGTGTTCCGGATCATATGCACGACGCACACCTGCACGTCCGTATTCGGGTACACTGCTTTGATTGCCTCGGGGAATCCCTTGAGGCCATCGACGGCGGCGATGAGGATGTCATCGACGCCTCGATTCTTGAGGTCGTTCAGGACGTGCATCCAGTACTTCGCCCCCTCGGTATCGGTCACCCATATACCGAGGACTTCCTTTGCGCCGTATGGGTTGATGCCGAGCGCGATATACGCGACCTTCGAGGCGATCTTGCCAGCATCACGCACCTTAAAGTGGATGCCGTCGAGATAGACGATCGGATACATCGCGGAGAGCGGTCGGGACTGCCACTCCTTCACGAGCGGGAATACTTTGTCCGTAACCGCGGAGACGGCTGGCTGGGAGATGTCGAGACCATGATGCGCCTTCATGTACCGCGAGATGTCGCGGGTCGTGAGGCCTTTCGCATAGAGCGAGATGACCATCGCTTCGTTGTCGTTCGCGACCACGTCATACCACGGCTCGAAGGCGAGATCGTCGCGGTCGATAGCGGGCGCGCCAAGGCGGCGCTTGGCGTACGTCTTAGGGGCCGGTTCTTCCTTCGGCTCTGGCTTCGGCACGGCGGCCATCACGACAGCTGCGAATTCCTTTGCGAGCGTGGCGGCGTCCTCGGGCGTACGGATGCTCTTGAGGCGGGTCTGGTATTCTTCGAACGTCATAGTCTTTTCCATGTTTTCAGGGGTTATTGGTCGGAAAGGGCACCCATTTCGACATTACGCGTGCCCCACTTATTGAGAAGACGATCCCAACATCTAGGCCCTCCGACGAGCACTGGACTCCCAGCGGGGATTGCGTCATCCCTTGTGTCGTTAGCAATAACGGCAATAACCAATGGAAACAGCAATGATTCAGGGCGGTTTCGGGGCTCCGGTAGCAGCCGTGGAGGCCGTACCGATGCGGTACTGCCTCTATGCGAGAAAGAGCACGGAGAGCGAGGAGGCGCAGGTCTTGAGTATCGAGAGCCAGGTGAAGGAGATGGTCGCGCTCGCGGAGAAAGAGGGGCTGGAGATCGTGGAGTGGAAGCGCGAGTCGCATTCGGCCAAGGAGGCAGGAGCGCGGCCGGTATTCAACGAGATCGTCGAGGAGATCAAGAGCGGCAAATACAACGGCATCCTCACGTGGGCTCCGGACCGCATCAGCCGCAACGCGGGCGACCTTGGCCGCATCGTGGATCTTATGGACCAAGGGCAGTTGAAGGACATCCGCACCTTCGGGCAGCGGTTCGGCAATAACCCCAACGAGAAGTTCTTGCTGATGATCCTCGGCTCGCAGGCGAAGCTCGAGAACGACCAGAAGCGCATCAACGTGAAGCGCGGGCTGCGGGCCAGAGCCGAGATGGGATTATTCCCGGGCATGGCCCCATGCGGATACTTGAACGACCAGCGCAAAGACCATACGTGCGAGCTGGTCGTGGATCCCATACGCGCGAGCACGATGAAGCAGATGTTCGAGAAGGTGGGCAACGAGCGGTGGAGCGGGCGGCGTGTGCACGCGTGGCTCAAGAACGAGCTGAAGTTCGCGAGCCGCACCGGCAAGGCACTCAGCTTGAGCAACATCTATAACTTGCTCCGCAACCCGATATACTGCGGCGTCTTCGAGTATCCGCGAGGAAGCGGCAACTGGTATACCGGCAAGCATCAGAAGCTGATATCGCAGGAACTGTTCCAAGCGGTGCAAGAGAAGCTCGCGGAGGAGAATAGGCCGAAGCACAAGTTCCAAGACTTCACCTTCACCAAGCTCATGGTCTGCGGGGAATGCGGCTCGGGCATCACGGCGCAGGAGAAGCAGAAGGGCCTCGCGAACGGCGGTCTGGCCTTTTATGTCTATTATTCCTGCTGCAAATCTAAAGACCGCGCGTGCAAGAACCCGTACATACGCGAGGACCGGCTGATCGAGCAACTGCTCGCCCTCTTAGGCGAGGTATCCATAGACGAGATAGGGGCACGGCACCTCATCGAGAAGGAGGTGTCCCGATACAACAAGCTACGAACGGCCATGCGGGACGGAAGCGAGAAGGTGAAGGCGGACGAGATGGATATCAGGCGGTACGCGAAGTACCTTCTCGAGAACGGCACCTTGTCGGAGAAGCGGGAGCTGCTCTCGCATCTCAAGGGAAGGATCGTGCTGAAGGAGAGGAAGATCGTGCTCGAGAAGTAACGGCTAACGCAAAACCTCGCGATGAAAATCGCGAGGTTTTGCGTTGAATGGGCCGGAAGGTACCGAACCATTTTTGCCTTGTGTTTGAGGCCGAACGGTCGCAAACGCGGGCTCTGACTGCTGTGCTCTCGCAAGGAATCGAACCTTGATTACATCCTCCGCAAGGATGCGTCCTATCCGTTGAACGACGAGAGCGAAGTGAGGAAACGCGACTGCACGTCTTCGTGCGGGCGAATTCTCCGAACGAGCTCCTACATACGAGAGCTATGATTGCTTTATATCAGAAACCGAGCCAGGCCGCCACTAGGTCGGAGAATGAATGCGGGTGGGCGCGCTCTTCGACGTGGTGCAGGAATTGCGCATAGACTAGGTCGGCGTCTACGCCGGCGAGCGGCACGACAAGGTGCGGCGAGTGCCAGTTCTTCGTCTTTATGGAAAGCTCCGCAGGCAGCTCGCCGGCGATGTCCTCGTACACCGAGAAGGAAAGCATCTCGTCAAACGGGTGCAGGTCGCTGCCGATATGCAGGCCTGCATCCGTGAGGCGGAACTGATGGACGGGCGCTTCGGATGCGCCGTGCAGAGATATCGCCACTGCGGCGATGATGATGAGGACGGCAAATA
>JAEHJW020007298.1_pt1 | contig 13525 bp, 13 predicted proteins | sample 9271431 | NCBI WGS metagenome assembly JAEHJW02
AGTGCTATTACTGCGTCACGGACAATTCGACGGTGTGGGAAGTCGGCCTGGGGACGTTCAACACTGGGACACCCGATACCATCACGCGCACTGCGGCGAATGTCATCGCAGGGTCAAGCGGTGCGGGCGTGCTTGTTACGCTCCCAGGAACATCGTGCGACGTATTCCTGACCGCCCCGGCAGAGCGCGCTTTGGTACAGGCAGCGGACTTTGGGGTGCCGATGACTCAGCCGTCAGGGATGACGGCAGTTGCCACGCCTGGCGCAGGCATCACGACTATCATCCCAAGGGCATTGGCCGGGTATGGGACGTTGACCTCACTTGATGAGGCCGGGGTGGAACGCCTGTTCGAGCGCGCCTCTTACGCCACTGAAGCCAGCAAGATATGCCTCTACCACTCTTCTGGTGGTGTCGCAATGACAGTCATTGGAGGTGTTGGGCAAAATGGTGCAATGGGCACCTTAGGGACCGGGAATATCCAGGTGGCCAATCCGACTGGCACGACGCTGCCGTCCATGAGGTCTTTGTATTCCTGTGTTTCTGCATCAACAGCTGGAAGCGTCGGTGGGGCTTATTCGTCCAACTGTGTGTCCATCGGAACCGGAACTGGTCAGGGATTTTTCGCGTCGATGATTATCGGCTGTGGTGATGCTGCGGTAGTGAGTGGCGCGTATGCCTTTGCCGGGATTTTTTACGAATCGATGTATGCGGCTTCAAACGACCCATGGAACGGATGCTTCGGGATCACCCAGCAGACTACGGACGCGACCCAATGGTATATGTACAGTGCTGGTAGCACGGGGCAAACACCGGTGGCTCTCGGGACTGCTCTGGGTGCTCCCAACGATACGAGCACGCTATATCAACTCATCATGTACAGCCCAGCCAATCAAAACACCGTGCTCAACTATGTGGTGAAGAATCTCAAAACCGGCGTCTCTGTCAGTGGTCAGGTTGCCGACTCGACTGGTGTAAAGCTGCGAAACACCGATCAGCAACAATTGACCTACTGGCGATCAAACAATGCCACAGCAGCCGCCGTGACTGCTTTGATCGGGCCGTGGCATTACTTCATGGATTACTGACATGGCGCTCCGAATCCTGCTCAATCCGCAATCGGCGGCATACTTCTTTGATGACTCCGTGGCTTCTCAGTCAGCAGAGATCACGGCGAATCTGGCGAACGGGTGGACTGACGTGACGACGACGTGGGCACCGGCGAATGTCATGGCGGATGCTCTTGCAGCAAAACTTGCGGAGTTCGAGACCGCCTACGCTGCTGCGATTGTCGCGGATGTGAGCTATACCAGTGTCGGAGGCGTTACCAAGACGTATCAGGCCGACGCCGGGAGCGTGGTGAATCTTCAGGCGACGATCAACGGATGCGCCAAAACACAAACGACACCTAGCGGCTTCTATTGGGTGGCGTCCGACAACACCCAAGTTCCATTTTCCTACGCCGATCTTCTTGCACTGGCAGAGACGATCTTTCTTCAAGGCGCAGCGGCGTTTCAGCGATTGCAGACCGCGAAGAATGCAGCGAAAGCCGCGACGACGTATGTCGCTTTGAGCGCGGTGCAGTGGTGATATGTACGGCTTCTCCGCCTATGCGGTAACACCGTACAGCACGCTTCCGGCGACCGGGGGTGGGGGCCAACATGCCGTCTATTCCATGTCTGGGGGAATCGTAGTCGGCGGATCGGGAACGTTGATTCGAAAGGCCGCGCCTTCCATGACTGGCGGCGTTGTTATCGGCGGTGCTGCGGGCCTCGTGGCGAAAGCGCAGAGATCCGGATCCGGAGGGATCGTCATCGGCGGATCCGCAGCGAAGAACATTGGCAAGAGCGCGTCAATGACCGGAGGAATGGTCATCGGTGGGGCTGGGACGCTGACCAGGAAGGCCGCTCCATCAATGACCGGCGGATATGTCATCGGTGGGTCGGCCACGCAGAACATCGGAAAGAGCGTTTCGATGACTGGAGGCTATGTCATCGGAGGCTCCGCCACCGAATCGACGCACGTTTCGAAGGCGACGTATTCGATGAGTGGTGGGATAATCATAGGCGGTTCAGCCGTTCCCATTTGGGTGCCGGCGAACTCCGGGAAGTATGTTATCGACCACGTAGCGATATTCGTTGGGATTGGATTGATGTGAGCACGATGCCGAATCTCGTCGGGATGCTGATCCAAGAGGCGATCGATACGCTTATCCTGGAGAACATCATCCCCAATGATGGGTCCGTTCCCACGGCCATGAATCCGCCCGGAGTCGTCGGCTATTTCGACCCGTGGCCGGTGGGGATCCGGTGGGAGAAAGGCTCTCCGGTGAACGTGGTAACAGCACAGTCCCCGGCTGCTGGTCAGCCTGTGACGGTGACGAATCAATGGGGACCCGGTGAGAGTTACACCCCTCCGATCATCCTGACGGCGAATGCGCCAACGGTTGCGGTATCGAGTCAGTTCTACGCGGGAGCGTTCTCATGACCATCGGATATACGACTGCTCAGAACATCATCCAAGCCGCTTTGCGGAAGGTGGGCTCCTACCAGTCAGGCGACTTCTTCAACCAGCCGGACATGCAAGATGCCCTCGACACGCTGAACGACCTGCTCGATTCGCTCTCGACGGACAAGGAGTACATCTTCGGGTCCCAAGAGAACATCCTGGAGTGGGTTGCCAACAAGATGCTCTACACGGTGGGGAACCCGGTCTGCACCCTGCTGGGTATGGCGCCGTTCTCCGGGACCCTGACTGCTGGATCGAACACAATCACGGGGGTGACGAGCATCCCTCCGAAGCTCATCGCGGGGCAGAATGCGGCGTACCAGATGGGGTCTGGGTCGATACTGAGTGACCCGTCCGGATTCATCCCGCCGAACACGACCGTTACGGCCTTCAACCAAGCCGCTCAGACGGTCACCATGTCGGCGAATTCGACCGGTTCTGCCTCGACGAATATCACGTTTACGGTCCCCGGTGACTTTCCCATTCAGCGTCCGCTGCGGATCACGCACGGATTTACTCGCTTCAACTCGCTCGACTTCACGTTGGACGTGTACGAGACGGAGACCCAGTACACCGAGTTCCTCTACAAGTTCCAGCCCGGCCCGTGGCCCACTGTCGCGTGGTACAACAACCAGTTCCCCTATGGCCTCCTGAACGCATACCAGAGCCCAGGGAACGCCGCGGAACTGCACCTGTTCACGGATACCCTGCTCGGGAATCTCACCATGAATCAGGTCCTGGTGATGCCGCAGGGATATGCCAGAGCATTGAAGCTGCTGCTCGCTCGCGAGTTGTGGATCGAGTACAACCCGAGCACCGTCCCGATGATGCTGGAGAGGGTCGCCCATGAGGCGCGGGTGTTCTTGAAGTCCCTGAACGCGAAGCCTGCCCAGGTCTCGAAGTACGACCGGGAAGTGGTGAGAGGGAACCGGCCTGATGGGGGCTGGGTAACCCATGGCGGCTACAGATAATGCCTGATTTCAATTTCTGCGGCGGAACGTACGTCTCAAAGTCCATCACGCAGGCGGACGACGAGTGCATCAACCTCTATCCGGAGGTCTTGCAGATCGGTCGCCCGGACAATCGAGGGCTCATCGCCCTATATCAGGTTCCGGGGAAGCGGACGCTCCTGACGTTCCCCGACCTGGCGGAAGTCCGCGGACTGTGGGTGTTCGCCGGGTCTGGTGCGCTGATCGCCGTCTGCGGATCGAGCGTCTACAGCGTGTCCACCGGCTGGGTCGCAACGAAAGTGGGCTCTCTGCTCACGTCCTCGGGTCCGGTGTCGATCGCCGACAACGGGACGGTTGCGATGATCGCGGACGGGGTGGCGCGATACGTCTACAACCCATCGGTTCCGTATCTCACGCCAATGACTTCCCCCACGTTCACCGCGTCGATCTCCGGCTCGACGATGACGGTCACGAACATCTCAAGTGGGGTCTTGGGTCCGTTCCAATCGATCTCGGGCTCCGGAGTTACGTCCGGAACGACGATCACAGCAGGCATTCCTTTGGGGCCTGGGCAGACGGGGACGTTCACGGTAAGCCCATCCCAAACCGTATCCTCCACTGCGATGACCGCGGTAGACGGGGCTTTCACCGCGGCGTCGTACGTCAGCGAGGTTGACGGCTTTTTCATCTACGGGAACCCAGGGACCATCCAATGGGGATCGAGCTCCTACGGGTCTCCAGTCTCCCCAAACGTCCCGCCGTCGATCGGGTACAAGGACGGCTCCTCCGACAATCTCATGTCCATGATCGCCGTCAATCGGGAGCTGTTCCTGATGGGCGAGAGAACGTCCGAGGTCTGGATCGACAATGGGGCGTTTCCCTTCCCGTTTTCGAGACTGCCGGGGGTATCCACGCAACACGGCTGCGTCGCTCCCTACTCCGTGTCCCGCCTTGGTGAGTCTTTTGCATGGCTCGCCCGAGATACGCGAGGGCAGAACTACGTCTACCAGATGAATGGATACGTCCCGCAGCGGATCTCGACGTTCGCGGTCGAGTATGCGATTTCGACGTACGCGGTGATTTCGGATGCCCGGGCCTACACCTATCAGCAGGGCGGGCATGAATTCTACGTCCTGACATTTCCATCTGCGGACGTGACTTGGGTCTACGATATCGTGACGGGCCTTTGGCACAAGCGGGCCTATCGGGATGCCAATAACGTGCTCCATCGAGACCGCGGAAACTGCGGGGCCGTGTTCTCGAACAATACGATCGTCATCGGGGATTGGGATAACGGCAATCTCTACGCGCTCGATCAGTCCGTCTATACGGATGCCGGGGGAGTTCCCCTCTACAGGCTTCGCCGGTCTCCGCACATGACGCAGAACCTGAACCGGGTCCGGTACTACTCGCTCCAGATCCAGTTCGAGCCTGGAACGGGTATCTCTAGCGGCCAGGGCTCCAATCCACAGGCGATGATGCAGTGGTCCGATGATGGGGGGTTCACTTGGAGCCCCGAATCGTGGACCGAAATCGGCGCCATGGGATCCTATCGGATCCGCGCAATTTGGAGGCGCCTCGGGATCGCCCGGGACCGGGTGTTTCAAGTGGTGGTCACGGATCCGGTCAAGTGCGCGATCATCAGCGCCGAGTTGAAGGCTGAGGCTCTGGAGTTCTAATGTCATCGGCAACCCTCCCTCCCCAAACCGGCGTTTCCCAGGACTATGCAGGGATCCCGAACCCGAATCAGCCTGTGACCAAAGACGGGCAAGTCGCAACGACCGCTTGGTGGCGATTCTTCTTGACCTTGACCGGACGACAGCCGGAGGTTCCCATCACTTTGGGGGCCTCTCCGACGACCTTCACCGCTCCCGCAAAATGCCAAGTCCTCGTGACGGGGGGAGGGGTGGCGCAATTGGCCGTAAAGCGCAATAATTCGTACACGTTGCCATATGCCCAGGGATTCGTACCCATGGCGCCAGGAGACGAGCTCACAATCACCTATTCGGGCTCGTGCAATGCAACTTACTTCCCCATGTGATCCGATCGAACGTCTCCGAGACGAGATGTTCAAACTTCCGCAGGTTGCGCAGCGGACGGAGCATCATTTCGCGCACGGCATGTATGTGCGCACGATCTTCTCTCCCGCAGGAACGGTCATCGTCGGGAAGGTACACAAGACGGAGCATCTGTACGGAGTCCTGACCGGGAAAGTACGAGTGAGCATGAACGGAGAAACGACGGAAATCGACGCAACGGACGGCCCGAAGTTCATCCGATGCTATCCAGGGACTCGGCGCGCCGTTTACGTCATCGAAGACGCTTGGCGCATAAATGTGATGCTGAATCCGGAAGATGAAACAGAATTGGATGCGCTGGAATCCTCTTTGGTCGAGGAAGATGCACAGTCCCCGTTCTTGCCAGGGAATCTTTTGAGGGCGCTCACATGAGTTTCATCGCGCTCGCTGTGACGGGGATCGGTGCGGCGGCTGGCTATGGATTGGCCGGGACGGCCGCGGGCGCACTGATGGGCGGATTCGTCGGTAGCCAGGTGGGAGGATCGATCCTCGGTGCGAATGCTGCTCAAAGTGCAGCGCAAACCCAGGCCCAGGCCGCGCAGCAGGCGACAAATACTCAGCAGGGGATGTTCAATCAGGTGATGGGCAACCTTCAGCCTTATATGGCTGCGGGGAACCAATCCCTATCCCAACTGCAATCGCAAATGCCGTCCCTGACGGCTCCATTCACGGCGCAAGACCTGAACAGCTATCTCGCGCCGAACTACAACTTCCAGCTGGGCCAAGGGGAAGGCCAGATCCAGAACGCCGGCGCGCCGGGAGGGATGACCGGGAATACGCTTGCGGGACTTCAATCGTTCGCGCAGAACTACGCCGGGAACGCCTATCAGAACGCATTCAACAACTACCAAACCCAGCAGGGGAACATCTACCAACGCCTCGGGACGTTGGCTCAACTTGGACAGGCCTCGGCCACTGGCGCGGCGTCTGGTGCCCCGATGTTCGCGAACGGGATCAGCCAGACGATCCAGGGGGTAGGGGCGGCGAATGCTGCCGGCCAGATTGGGACGGCCAACGCTGTCAATGGTGGGTTGGGGAACCTGAGCAGCATGTTTCTGATGAATAATTGGTCAGGCGGCCGCCTGTTCGGCACGTCTGCCGGGACTGCGGTGGCCTGAAAATGCCCGATTACTCTATCCCGCTCCAAGTTCAGCAGCCGAACACGATCGGCAATCTTGCGCAACTCGTCGGCGCTGCGCAGGGAATGCAGAATTTGCGCACGCAGCAGTTGCAGCAGGGCATTCTCAGTGCCGAAACCCCAGGAGTACAAGCCCAATCGCAGATTGCGCAGCGCCAAGCAAATACGCAAGCCATTGTGCAGAAGATGGCGCAGAGCGGCGTAGATGACCAAGGCCAAAGCCTCTTCCTTCCGGGTACAAAAGAAATCGACCCTGCGAAGATGGCTGCGGCTATGGGGAGAATCGATCCGGTAAACGGCGCGCAATATGCGGACAAGTTGTTTACCGTAGCACGAGATAAGGCCGCTCTCCAAGGGGCAACGCTTGCGCTCGACCAGCAGCGTCGCGCCAGTATCATGGGGCCGATCCAATCCATTGCGACGAATCCTAGCGACCAGCAGATCCAGGGCGCCCGTGACGCGCTTGATGGGCTCGTCGCGCGCAACCCCGAACTTGCGCCGGTTGCCGCGAGCGGAAACAGAATGCTCGACTACATCGCCAATGCGCAAGATCCGGCTGTGCGGCAGCATTTGGCGAATAGCTTGGCGGCGACACTGCAAGGGGGAGAGCAGGTCCAAACGCAACCCGCCCCCGCTTCCGTCTCCACGGGACAGCAAATCGTACAGGGCACAACCGCTCCTCCTGTTGCGGGCGGAGGTTTCGCGCCGGCGAGCGCGGAGGCGCAGCAGCTTACGCCTGGCGAACGTACGCAGGTTGGGATCAGTCCATTGAGCGGACAGCCCTACACGATCGTCAAGCCGCCATCGGGCGTCGGGGCGGCTATCGGAGGCGTTGGGGGTGGCGCTACCGGTGGTACTGCGGGTGGTGCTGGTGGTGGTGCTGCGACTCGCTCTGTTCCAGGAAATCCCGCTCCAGGATGGCCGCGGCTCGGGATGTTCCCGACTCCGCAACAAGCGCAAAGTGCGACCCAAGCTGCGCAGGAATCGGACGCGATCCGCACGGCGGATTCCAACCCCACGACGGGATACGGTGCGACGAAGCAGGTCTATTCCAACCTGATGAACATCATCAAGAAGGATCCCGCAATCGGCCCGATGAGCAAGGACTGGAATAAGCTCGTCGGAGCGCTGACGCCGTTTGGGGCAAGCAGAAATGCGAACATGCAGGAAGTGTCGTCCTATCTCGACCGTCTCGCTCTTCAAAACGCATCCTATGCGGGGCTGGGTACCGATGCGGCGCGGAAGATGGCGGAAAACGCTGCCGGAACCACTGAAATGAATCCGCAGGCATTGGCCGAGAAATTGCGCTTTGGGGCGGCGACTCTCGAAGCCTCGCACGCCTATCGCCAAGGGCTTGATTCGGTTGTCGGGACTGCCAATCAGAACCCGATTGCGAAGCGCGCATTCGATGCGGCGTGGGCGCAGAACGCGGATATCAACGTGTTCCGACTCCAAGCGGCTCAGAGAATGGACGACGAGGCGGGATTCAAAGCGACGCTCGCGAACATCAAGAAAATGCCGCTCGCTGAGCAGCGGATGATTCAGCAGCACGCGATGAATCTGCAATTGCTCGCGCACGGGAAGATGCCGCAGCAATGAGCGACGCTATCGATCAGAGCGTCATTGATGCGCTCACTCCGCAGGGCGGATCTGGACCTGTCCAACAGCAGCAGCCGATCGATCAAAGCGTCATCGACGCCCTGAATCCATCGACTCCAGGGCCTGCTGAGCAACAGGCTCCGCAGCAGTCGCTATACCAGGAGATCAACAACGACCGTCCGGGATTCATTCGTGGCGTGGCTGAGGATGCAGCCAATTGGGCTACCGGCGCCGCTTCTGTCCCCGTGGCTGGAATCCGGGCGGTGTTGGACCTCGCGCATGGCGCGTCCGTTGATCAGGCTGTACACGATATCCAAAGCACTGAGCAAGCCTCCCAATTCTTCACTCCGAACGATATCGGGAAGCGCATTGCAGAGATCCCGGGAGAGATCTCGAACGCCGTCGAATCGGAGGGGAACAAGATCCTCCCGGGTGCGGGGACCGTCATCACTCATCCCGGAAAGGCGCTTGGGAATGCCGCTGCCGACATTGCAACGAAGGCCGGCCTTCCGCCGGAAGCTGCTGGCGCTCTTGGAGCGGTTGGCGCAACGATTCCGACCGCAGCGGGACTCTTGCTTGGACGTGCAGGAATACCTGGATCTGCTGAGGAAGAGTCGGCGGCCATGGGTGAAGGGGGGCGAATCGCATCCGAGTCCGGATCCTCCGACATGGTGGGAGGAGGGGCCGCGGTAGCCAACAGCAATCCCTATCGTCCGTTCGAGGGGCAGGATACTTCACGAGGTCCGTATCCCATCGTGACGAAGCTCCCGGACACGTCGCCCCAAGCCCAAGCCACCAGATCCGCGGTGCTCCAACAGGTGCTTGAGAATCCGGAGCGAGTCAGACCCGGCGTCTTGACTGGAGATGTAAACACGCTGCGGGATGAGTACGAGCAAGCCCGTGCATCGAATCCGACGCTTGCAGGTCAACTGCTCAAGCAGAAGATGAACGAGGAACAGGCGTCGATCTCGAACTACGCCACGAAGCAACTCGACGCGACGGGAGAGAATCCGCACTTCGTGGACGACTACCAGAGAGGGGATTTCCACAATAGCGTCATGTTCGGCCCTGATGGGATCAAGGGGCTGATGGATACGCAGAGGAAATCGATCTACGATCAGGCGATGCAAGCGGCAGGGAACGCTCCGGTCAGAACTGATGCGCTCGATGCGCTGCGCCTGAATCCACAGTTCAGCGCGGAGTTGCAACTTGCCGGCCAGAAGGACTTTCTCGCCGGCATGTCCAACCTGATCGACATGGCGAAGACGCAAGGATTCGAAGGAGCTCCGGGCGGATCCGTGGCGGCGATGGAGAAGTTGCGCCAGGCCGTCAACCGGCAATGGAGTCCGCAGAACCGCCATTTCGTGGGCCAAGTCGTCAATGCGATCGACGATGACGTGGCGTCCGCTGGTGGCCCCGGTCTGCTTGCTCAGGGACGGCAGCTCCATCAGGCAGAGAAGACGATTTTCGGATCTCCTGGGATCAAGCGCCTATTCGGGGACGTTGACCCGAACGGAGTTCAAACCGCAACGCCTTTCGAGAAGATCCCATCGACGCTCAACAACATGCCGTATGACCAATGGCGGCACGTTTTCGACACCTACGACGCGGTATCCAAGGGGAGGATTCCCGGAACGAATATCGAGGTTCCCCAGGAACTGCAAGCCGCGGCGCAGCAGGCCAAGAACGAGATGGCCGGATCTCTGGTCCGGGAAGTCCGGGACGCGGGGGCGAAAAATCCTGGCGTCTGGACTGCGAACATGGCGAACAAGATGATGAACGCTCGCTCGAAAAAGCTCTCTCTTGCGCTCGATCCGGAGCTGCAGCAGAACATGCACACGCTGAACCTCGCGGGACAGATCATGCCGTCGCAATTCGCCTACGAGGGCATGGCCCAACAGTGGAGACGGCTTGGTGGTCTCGGACTCAACGAGCCCACGGCGAGTCGGATTGGCGGGGCTATCGGCAGCAAGATCCCGATCCCCGGAGCTAGATGGGCTGGCGAGAAGATTGGCGAGAAGATCGGAGGGGCACTCACGATGCACCAGCAGGTCAAGGAAGCCCGCGAGCTTGACGCGAAAATGGAAGCAGCGGCGAAATACGGACGTGGCAAATGAGCAATGTCCTGTGTCCCCTGTCGGCCTGTACGCAGTATTTCTCCGGCAACGGCTCTCCGCTGTCCGGCGGGACGATCTCATTCTACGGCGCCGGATCATCCACGCCGCAGACGGTCTATTCAACGCCGACGGGAGGAGCACCGGCTACGGTCATCACGCTTGATGCGTCTGGCAGACTCCAACAGGAAATCTGGCAGCCGTCCGGTGTTGCGATCAAGGCGATCATCGCAGATTCGAGCGGGAACGCGCAAGGGATCGCACTCGACAACATCAGCGGGGTGAATGACACGTCGCTTTTCTCGCTCACCGAATGGATCGCGTCGGGGTTTGCTCCGGTCTACTCGAGCGCATCGCAGTTCTCGACTGCCGCGGATTCAATCACGACGTTCCAAGTCGGGCGCCGGATCCAAGCAACGGTATCCGCTGGTACGGTCTACGGGACGGTCACATCATCGAGCTACAACGGGTCGGCAACGACGATCAACGTCCAGATGGATTCGGGGATGGCGCTCGACTCCGGTCTTTCCGCGGTCAACGTCGGATTCCTCGGCGGGACTCATCCGAGCACACCAAGCCCGATTCCTTATCTGACGTTGCAGGCCGTGAATTTCCCGGCTGGCGTTGTCAGTAACGCTGCGCTCAGCGGACCGCGCGTGAAGGTGACGACGTTCACGAGCAGCGGGACGTTTACGCCATCGGCGAATGTTTCCTTGACAAAGATAACGTGTGTTGGGGGCGGCGGAGCCGGGGGCGGCACATTAGCGACCAGTAGTGGTCAGTATGCCGCTGGCGGAGGTGGTGGTAGCGGGACAGCGATAGTTGGTTGGTTCACGCCCGCGCAAATTGGAGCGTCACAAACCGTCACGGTCGGCGCTGGCGGTGCTGGCGTGACTGGCGGTAGCGGGGGCGCTGGGGGATTTACAACATGTGGTTCATTGGTGACTGGCCTTAATGGGCAAGGAGGGGTGTTTGGGACCAATACGTCTGGCACTTGGATAAGTCAGGGAGGATATCCAGACGGAAAACTTGGCGTTGCGATTGTGCCTTCTGCAATAGCGTTCGCAGGTTTTGGCGGAGGGGGAACCTTGGGTTATGGATCTGGTGGACAGGGAACTAGTAGACAAGGCGTGAATGGAGCGACTGCCGGATCGAACGGTTCTCCTGGCGTCTGCATCATCGAGGAGTATTTCTGATGGCATCCGTTGCTCTTTGTCCAACCTTCGGAGTCGGCTACACGTCGCTACTTGCGAACGGGTCCCCGAATGCGCTCGGGCAAATCTGGACGTATGAGGCTGGAACGTCTACGCCTGCAACGACGTATCAGGATGCAGGTGGCACGACTCCGCTTGCGAACCCGATCATCCTTGATGGCACCGGGCGAGTGACGGGCGGGGAGATCTGGATACAGCAGGCCATGGCGTACAAGTTCATCGTCGAGGACGTGAACGGAAACCAGATCGGCGCGACGTACGACAACATCGTAGCCAGCGCATTGGTCGAAGGGAGCGCATCACAAACATTCCAAGCTGCCACTCCCGCTCAGTTCGACAACAGCAACGATGTGTCGACAACTGCGTTCCTGAAGCGTGCGGGGATTCAACTCAACGGCCAGATTGTTTTGTCCAATTCCACTTCTCTGACGATTGGGCAATCAGGTAATTCGATAACGGCACAACGTGGAAATGCGGGGCCGATAACAATAACTCTGCCTTTGGCTAATGCAGCACCGGCGTATTCCGCAGTTTTCGTTATTTGGAACGACTCCACATATAACGTGACCGTTGCTCCTGAAAGTGGCGACAATCTTGTTCTTGGTAATGCCGTTCTATCCCCTGGGCAATCGATGGCTGTGGTAAATGACGGCGGCACTAACTGGAATAAGTTGTGGAATGAGGCGGATGTTTATCAAAATGTGTCGCCGGTGTATGCAAATACGAGTGGAGCTTCCCCCTGGAACGCCTACACGGTTTCTGCGTCACTTACTGCACCGAAGGATGGTTGGGTGGTAGCCGTTGCGAAGTGGATCGGCACTGGAGGATCTACTATTCCACTTGTCTCTCTGAGCATCAATGGGACGAGTTTGTCTGCCGATAGAGCCAATTCGTATGAGCAAACGGAATTCGGATATCTTGCCGTGAGTGCCGGCGAGGTTGCAACAGCATCATTCTCCATTGGCACGCAGGGTGCAGCAAACGATGCGTCTTTGATGATTTGGTTTATTCCGGCCACGGACTAAATAGGTGCGAAATGAAATTCTCTCCGAGTCGTAATAGTTTTTTCGACCCCGCATATACCAGCGTGTTTCCCGCCGATGCGGTGGATGTTCCTGCGACGACATATGCTGGAATATTGGCTGCACTTATGGCTGGTGGGTCGTACTCATTTGACACAACTACGCAGCAGCCGGTGGCTGTGCCTCCTCCCGCACCAACCGCTGCGCAACTTCTCGCCCAAGCCCAGGCCGCGCAAATCGCCACGCTCCAAGCGGCATACAAGGCTGCAATCAACACGCCGGTGAGTTTCAAAAACGCCGCAGGGGTAACCAGTACCTACCCCGCAGGGAATACTGTCGCACTCAACGGTGCAACGGCCATGCAGAACCTTCAACGGGCGCTTGACGCTGGAAGCAACGCGTGGACCATCGGGAAGTGGCTCGACACGAACAATGTTGATCAGACATTCACCTACGCGGACCTGCAAGGCTTGGCGGCGGCAATGGCAGCAGCGCAAACTCTGGACTGGCAGGATCTTGTGGCAAAAGTCGCAGAGGTAAATGCGGCTACGACCGTCAGCGCAGTTCAGGCGATCACGTTTTGATTTAACCATTCCCAAGAAATCGTAACCATGGAAGCACACGAAATTAGAATTGCTCAGATCGAGAAACGCCAGGACCGTCTCGATGATGCTCTGGAGCGTCTCGCTGACGACATGCACAAACTCGCCATGGCTACTGCTCAACAAGCCGAGGACCGGGCCGCGATCAAGCGCGCATTCGCAGAGCTTGAGTCGACGCGCAAGGACGTTGCGGAGATGAAGGAATCTCTCCGCGCGGCGGAAGAGCGCCGGCTGACGAGCGTGATCTCGGAGCAGGCCAAAGAAATCGACGACGTGCGAACGAGAAAACGTGCGCTCGCCTGG
>JAEHJW020007171.1_pt1 | contig 13522 bp, 20 predicted proteins | sample 9271431 | NCBI WGS metagenome assembly JAEHJW02
GGAGACCCCCGAAAGGGACTTCACGATCTGCCCGGACACCGCCGTGGTCGAGGAATAGGCGGTGAGCTTCACGATCCCGGAGGCTGCCTTGACGTACTTCCCGAGGGTGACGTCGGTCTGCCTCCATCCGGCCGCGCCAAGGGTCAACGTGCAGATCGCACCGACCGGACTGGAAACGGAGGGTGTACACGTGGCGACCGGCGATCCGCTGATCTTCCAGGACCCCGCGGCGATCGCGTAATGCTTGCTGAAGTTCTGCGCGGTCTGATCCACAGAGAAGGCCGCCGTCAGGACGACCGTGTCCGCGTCGGTAACCGAGGCGACCTGCCGCATCTCGCCGGCCTGCGCCCCGGTGGTGAGGCGCAGCCAGATCCCGGCGGTGACCTGGCCGGCCGAGATCCCGTGGGCGGCAGAGAAGTTGATGATCGTCTTGTCCGCGCCGCCGTCCGTCGTAAGAGTCGCGGTCGGCGTGGTATCGATCAGCGCCGCGGGGAAATCGTCGAGGATCTCCGCCGTCATTTCGGAGGTTCCGACGTACGCCGTGAAAGACGCCCGGGCGTCGAGGTATTTCAGGAGCCGGTCCTTATCCGCTGCGAGGAACACGGCCGCGCTGGAAACGACCTTCACGCCGGTGCCGGTCAGGGCGGAGAGGGCGACCTTGATCGTGCCGCCCGAGTAATCGGAATCGTCTTCGAACGTCGGTGGGGGGAGGAAATTGATCGCCTTGAGGTTCCACGAGGTTCCGTCCGCCAGGAGGCGGGTGAGCTTCTGCTGCGGGTAGGACGTGTGGGCGAGGTAGAGGAGATCGGCGCTCTGCGCCCGGTGGACGGCGAATAGATCCGCCTCGGCGTACGGGGTGACGACCTCAACAGGAACGCCGCCCGATTCGATCCTGGCTCCGCTGGCGTAAAACCGGAAATAAAGATCGCCCATCTCGAGGATGTAGGCGGCGCTGGTCCCGACCTCGAACGGAATCAGCCGGGTCGCCTTCGCGGAGGTTTTTACTTCCTCCACGAACCGGAACGCCCCGCGGCGGGTAGCAGGCCCCTGCACCTGGCAGATCGCGTTCTCGAGGATCCGGCAGCCGTCGTGGAACTTCGGGCCGCCCGGTCCACCCAGGTCGAGGCGCCCGCCCAGGCGGGGGGAAAGCTCGCCGGCGTTGAAGGACTTGAGGAATGGAGTCAGGACGCCCATCTCATCTCACGTCGAGCAGAGCCGTGCAGGTTGCCTGTTTCGGCCGGGCCTCGATCGCGGAGAAAACCTTCGCATCCGCCAGCCGGTCCCGGGCGATCACCTCCAGCTGCGGCACGAGGGACTTGGACTTCAGCCCGGGGGCGATATCAACCGCCAGCTGCGCGACGATCGCCTTCGTGAGATGCCCGTCGAAGAGGGCGACCTGGTCGGCGGTCTTGTTGTAAGCCACGTAACGGATGTACGCCTCTTCCTCGTCGGTCAGCAGCAGGCGCCCTTCCACCTCCCATGCCGCGTCGACGGACATCTCCATCACACGGATGCAGTCGGTGGGGAGGGCGTAGGCGTACGAGTATCCGAACGACGGCGCCGCGGCCTCCCGCGCCAGCGATCCGGAGCGGGACAGCAGGCAGCGCCAGTTCGCCGCGCGCAGGATGGCGTCCCGGGTCGCCTCCCAGGTGTTCCGGAGGATGATTCCCGCCTGTGAGGTATCGGTCGCCAGCGACGAGATCGGATCCAGCCCGAGCGCCTTCAGGGCCAGGTTGCAGATATCAGTGTTCGACGTGGCCATCGGTCACCCCTTTCCGTAGAGGGCCTTCGCCGTTTCCTTCATGTCCATCCCGGGCTTCTCGAGCGCCATGTCGGTGATCTGGAGGCTCATCGACTTGTACCCCTTGCCGTCCGCCTGGTCGGATACGGTGACGGACTTCACGTCGACCATTGCGTGGAGCATGAGCCTGGTGCCGGCCTTCGGGGTTCCGAGTCCGAGCTTTGCGATCTCTTCCTTCTCGAGGCTCAGGCAGAGGCCGTACGGGTACTCCGGGGCGTCCATCTCCGCATGGGTCGCCATCTCCTTCGACTCCTTCTTGCTGTGCTTCATGTTCATCATCTTCATGGCGAACCCCCCGGATAAATTCGAGTGGGCGCCCCCCTTTCGAGGAGCGCCCCTCAGTTCGTGGCTTTCGTAGATTCAGCGGCTGGCGGTGGGCGGATCCTCCACCCCAACGATCTGGAAGTAGCGATCCGCCGCCTGTCCCGCCCCGGCAAGCACCTTCACGTATTTCCAGAGAAACATATTGCAGGGGACCTCGACGTACATCCCCCCCGTGCCGGCGGCCGTGGCCCACAAGACGGTGTTGGTCCCGTTGGAGAAGCAGAACAGGTCGTCGTACGTCACCCCGTCGGGCGAGACCTTGAGGGAGATCGCCGCGGACGTGATCGTCGGAACGAAGATCCCGATCCTCGAGACGTTCTTCGGGAGGGTGACGGCGGTCGAGAGGGTGTTGTCGGCGACGATCCCGCCGGTGATGAGGGCGGTGTTGTCGGTCCACGGATTCCCGGCGAAGGCCGGGGCCGCGACACCCGCCATCAGGAGCAGGGCGGCAATGAAGAGAAGCGCGAATTTTCTCATCGGGTGGATCCTCCTTTTGAGGGATGCCCCCGGGAGCACGAGGCCCCCGGAGGCGGTCAGGTCAGATGACGTTCTTGTCGCCGGTGGAACCGCCGCCGTCGCCGGGATCCGGAGCCTTGTCCTTACCGTCGACGGGGTCGCCGCCGAGGGTCGTCTCCCCGTTCGGCAGCGAGGGCGGAGGAACGGGCTTCGGCGCGACTTTGATTCCCGCCTTCTTGAACGCCGCCCGGGCGGCGTCGTCGACCGGCTCCATCCACTTGCCGGACGGCTTGCCCTCGAACTCGAACTCGTCCCCGGGTTTCCGCTTGCCTTTGTATTCCCCGAACGCTGTCGCGCGGACTCTCATGGATCACCCCCTGCTCAGGTGATCGAGAAGCCGTCGGCATACGCCTTCCAGCCTCCCAGGAACGACAGCGGCGCGATGAACGCGTCGATCGTGATCGTCGGCGTGGTGCCGCCGAGGGTGAGCTGCAGGCCGAGATACCGCTCGGTCTTGACGCCCGGCGGGATCGGGAGGACGACGCGCTTGCCCACGATGAGATCCGCCCTTGCGACGACCATCGAGGCGAGCACGGTCGGCGACCCCAATGCCACATCGGCGTCCTGCACTGCGTCGAACTGGTAGGTCTCGTCCCCGTCGTTGGTCGCGGCCGCCACGGTGACGTTGATTCCGATCCCCAAGGGTTCCCCCTCGGCGATATCGTTCCCGGCGGCGCCGGTGTCGTAGGTGTTCTCCGAGATCGCGGTCACGGTGAACGCCTGCGCGCTGCAGAGCTGAGCCTGTGCGTCACGGATACCCATGATCAGTCTCCTTTCGGATGGTGGTGGTTGCGGGTCGTTACTGCGCCGTGGATCAGGTGATCCGCGCCTCGTTCTCCGTCAGCGCGTCGACGGTCTTCACGGGGATGCCGAGGAAATCCAGCCCGCCGCGGACCGGGTTGCCGAACTGCGTGAGGGTCGCCGGGATGGAGAGGGCGTTCTGGCTCTTGTCGTGCGCCTGCACCCGGAGGAAGGACTTGAGGGTCCGGTTCATGTAGAACGCCGCCCGGCCCATGTTGAAGGACGGGATCCGGTCCATCGCCCGGCTCATGAGCTTGATCAGGTTCGCCGCGGCGACGTTCTCCGCGGTCAGGTTGGAGACGTCGATGTTGCAGATGCGGACCGCGTACCGCCAGTCCTTGACCACCACGCCGGTCTTCCACTGGAACCGGTCCTGGTAGGCGCGCATCCGGGAGCCGGCCACGCCCGCCGTGGTCTCCACGGTGACGATGCCCAGGTTCTCGTGGATGAGGCCCGCCTCGGATCCCTTCGGGAAGATCCCGTGGACGGTCGAGTCGCCCCACACGATGAGCCAGATGCTCGAGTTGTCGGAACCCGTGCCTCCGCCGTCGAGGATGTTCTGCGCGTTCGACGCGCCGGCGATCGCCGCGTAGTGAGCCCCCAGGCCGATGAACTCTTCCGCCGCCGCCGCCGTGCCGTAGAAGAGGGTCTGCGCCATCTCCTGGTTCATCGCCTCGATGAACGCCTTGGCCTCGGAGAGACGGAACGCGCCGACGTCGGGGGCCAGCTTGGCGAGATCCAGGTCGACCTCGGACCACGCCTCCAGCATTCCGCACTGCGCGTCGATCTGCGCCTTGGTGGACTTGCTGGTGGGAACGCCCTGGTTCAGGAGCCGCCAGTAGACGGACGGCAGACCGGTGCGGATCGTGGTGCGCTCCCCGGTCGGGAGGTTGCCTTCCTTGAACAGCATGTCGTCGAGGATTTCGTTGCTCTGCGAGAGCAGCTCGATAACCGCTGCCACTCGCCCGTCGGGGCCGATGGACTTCGCCCAATCGGCAAGCGTGAGTACGCCTGCGCCCACTGTCGCCATGATCGTTCTCCTTTTTGGGGGGTGTGGTGAACCGGTGGATCAAAGGGCGTCGAGCGCCCGGAAAAACATTGTTACGGGGTGTCGCTGTACAGCACCTCGGAGAGGGGCCTCTTGGCGGCCCCTGAGTCCCCGCCAGCGCGCAGCTTCCCCTCGCCCCGCGCGGAGGCGACCAGGTGGATGAGCTCGAACAGGTGGGGGTGATTCCCGAGGCCGGCCTTCGTGATGATGTCCCGCATCGTCTGCGGAAGCGCCTTAATCTCGAGCTCCACCGCGGCGCGGTTCTCGTCGTATTTCGGACCCCACGACGTTCGCAGCGCCTTGTCTGCGGCCGCAGCCGCTTCCTTCTCGGCGGCACTCTCGGCGATCGTATCCGCGACCTGCTGGTCGACGATCCCCTGCAGCGCCTTCCCCGGGACGCCGGCCTTGTGGGCCTGGGCGACGAACTTGTTGAACGCCGCCTGATCGAACGTGACGCCCTCGGGGATCGTCGGGATCTTGAGCCCGTACTCCGCGGGCGTTGCCGGCACGGCGTACTCCGCCGCCTTCTTCGACAGGTCCCGGTACGCGCCCAGGACCTCGGTCACCGGCTTGTCCTTGAACGGCTCGAACACGGCGGCGTCGGGCTTGAGTGTGTCGGGCAGGCCGGTGAACCACTCCTGGGTCGAAGGATGGGGGTCGTCCCCGGAAGATCCGCTCGGCCCGCCCGTCCCGTCACCTTCCGCCAGCATCAACAGCCGTTCCCTCCTCAAATCGTGCAGCATGGGTCACCCTCCTCCTGGGTCTGAAAGTTCCGGCATCGCCTCCATCATGGCGATGATGGTCTCGATATCGTCCGCCACGCTTCGGCGGCCCTCGTTGAATGCCGTCACGTCCGCATATCCCGGGACGAACGAGATCCCGCCGTACGACGCCTTCAGGTCGGCCAGGACCTTTTTCCCCTCGGGGGATCCGAAACAGATCTTGTACGCTTGGAGCTTCTCCTTCGACTTCTCCCCCGTGAGCCGTTCCCGCTCGGCGATGATCTCCTGCAGGATCCGCTGCGAATTCGGGATGCCCGGCTTCATAGGGCCGCCTCCGCTTCAGGGACCATGCGGGTCCGGCCGCCCATGCCCGACATATCCGCAGCCTCAGAAGCGGCCTTGCCCGCCTGCGCGGCCTTGAGCATCTCGTCCGCCATTTCCGTGCGCTCGGCCCTCGCCTGGACTGCCGCCGCCGCCTGCGCGCGCCGCTCCCGCCGGGCCGCGACCTGGTCCTTGCCGCGCATGACCTTCGACGGGACGGATCCACCGGCAGCCCGGCTCCAGAGCGCCTCGTCGAAGTCGATCGTGTCGAGCACCTCGGGATCCTCGGTCCGCTCGTAGATGGCAAGCGTGGCGTCGACCTGGGAGTCGATCGCCAGCGTGTCCTGCGATCGCTGCGCGGACGCCAGCGGCCCCTTGTAGACCACGTCGATCGACCGCTCTTCGGGGGGGGCCTGCATGATCTCGTCGGGCGGGGGCGGCAGGGCGCCGCCGCGAAGCATGATGCCGAACACCCGGGAGATGCACGGATCGAGGAACTCCGACTTGTGGCGGCCGAGGACTCCCGGTCCCAGGACGCGCATCATCAGCTGAATCCGGAGGTGGGCTTCCTGCGCCGTCATCTCCTTCTCCGGCAGCTGCAGCAGCCCGGAGTGGAACGCCTCCTGGATCACGGCGCGCATTTTCTCTTCTTCCACTTCGGCCACGTCGAACTTCGCGCCGTTCAGGATCGGCTGTACGGGAGGGTTCATTCCGAGCGCCTTGCCGTTGACGTCGTGTACCGCGCCCGGCAGCCAGCGGATGGACCCGGCCAGCCCGACGTCTTTCAGCATCGGCGGGAAGAGCGCCATCGCCAGGCTCATGAGCTTGAACCGGACCGCCTCGTTCAGGGTACGCATGTCCGGGTAGGCGGAATCCCCCAGGCCGCGGCCGTAGATCCTCTCGCCGTTGCCGCGCGACCACCGGGGCGTGGGGGCGGGGAACTCGTGAAAGCCCTTCTCCTCGAGCAGGACGCGACGGTCGGGCTCGAGGTAGTAGCAGGCGAACGGCATCTCCCAGGAGAAGGGACGACGGTCCGTTGCCGCGGGGGCGTTCTTCCGGGGCTCGACGGCCAGCAGGATGTTGACGGGAGAGTACGGGCGGATCCTGGCGGCCTGCTTCGTGGTCTGCGATGCGGTATCCGGCCACTCGTCGACGACCTCGATCGCCGACATGGACGTCATCCAGTAGACCGTGTCGATCACCCGGCGCCGGTTCTCCGCGCACCAAGCATCGCCCAGGGAGATCGCGGTGAACTTCAGCCCGCCGAACTTCTGCCCCGGGACACGGATCTCGTCCTGCTCGACGAACATGGGGGAGGCCGTGCCGAAGATGATGTTGTCGAGGTACGCCTCCGGGGCTTCCGAGTCCCAATTGCTCATGGCGAACGCCGCCAGCATTCGCTCGGCGCATTCCTCCAGCCAGTCGGCGACGGACTTCATGTCCATCAGATCCGCGTTGCGGGTCTGCAGGCCGAACCACGGGAAATTCGAAGCCGTCATGGAGCCGTGCATGAACGACGCGAGCTTCTCCGCCGCGCGCGTACCCGTGCCGTCGTACTGAAGGTCGGTCAGCTTCTGCCCCTCGCGCTTGTTGCCGCGCGAGATGATCCCGCGCTTCCGGGGCATCAGGACTTCGGCGATGGACTCCCAATGCTGTTCGAAGGGCTGACGGATGGCTTTCAGCTGCTCGAACCGCGCGAGGATCTGTTTCGGGTCGGCGGCCACGGGATCAGCTACCCATCGTCGACGCGCCGCCGAGCGTCGGCGTGACGACCATCGACGCGCCGTAGCCCTTCCGGCGCTTCAGCGCCAGGCGCTCGATGCCGGCCGCTTTGGCCGCCTCGAACTCCGCCTGCTTGGCGGCGGCCTCCGCTTCCGCCCTGGCCTTGTCCGCCTTGATTCCGGCGGAAGCCTTGCTGGGAGCCATCCCCCAGGCGGAGTAATTCCCGTATTCGTCGTTTCCGCCGAGACGACCGATCGGGCGGAGGATATCCCGCTTGAAAAAGGATCCGATTCGGCTGAAAGGATTCCCACCACCCATCACTCCACCTCCCCCCGGGAAAGCCCGAGCATGATCAAGTCGTGAAGTTTCCCGCCCCGCAGGACGGCGCCCGTGATGCAGCCCTCGTTCATGAACCCGACCCGCCTCGCCGCGGCGATCGCCGGGACGTTGTAGGACGGCGTCAATCCGACGAGCTTCTGGCAGCCGGGTACGTTGCCGAACATCCACCGGACCGCAAGACGACCGGCTTGCACCACGGCCTTGCCGCGGATCTCAGGGACCGCCGCCTGGTGGACCACGAAGATTGCGTAAACGAACGGAGAGGCGATCAAGATCGCCCCCTCGGTAGGCATGAGGAGGTAGAAGTTCTCATCCGCCAGGACTCCCCGGATCTCGTCTCGCGTCGGCACGTCGGAGTCGTCGAACAGCCGGTCGACTACCGCCGGATGCAGCAGGACCGCCGCCGCCCGCTCCTCGTCCCCAGGGCCGAGCCTCACGAGGTAAACCCGCGCATCGGCAGGCGTACGCCTTCGACGAACCCCGCCTCCGGGCCGTGGACGTCCGGACGTCCCACCCGCCGCGGGTCGAACGACGTCTCCGCGAACTGGCTGCGCGCGGCCGCCTTCTTCTGAACCGGGAAGGCGAACGTCTCCGCGAACGCATCGGCCAGATCCGGGGAGTACCCGAGCAGCTTCTTGAACTGCTCCTTCTCCAGCAGCGCGAACTTGTCCTTGCGGAAGAGGTATGTGACCGCGCACAGCTCGCGCTGCAGCTCGGGCATGTTCGGCAGGCAGCCGCCGCTCTTGACCCATGCCTGGGCCTCGAAATACATCTCCGCCCGCTTGTTGAGATACCGAGGGTCGTACGGCGCCCCGGAGTACTGCACGGGGATCACGGTGTAATGCGCCGCTTGCAGCCCGTCGATCAAGCCCGCCCCGAATCCCCCCGTGGCGTCCACCAGGATCCCGTCGGCGCCCCACGTATCCGAGGCCCGGGCGACCATAGCGATTTGATCCTGCGTCTTGAGGTTGCGCGCGACCTTCGGCCGGAACGCCACGCGCCCCTGCCGCGGGAAGATCACGAACCGGTCGTCGCCCTCGCGGGCCACATCCACGCCGAGGACCTTCGGGGCGCTGATGTAGACGTCCGCTGCGATCTGCCGCCGCATGGCGGCCGAGCACTCTTCCGGGCCGAGCAGCGCGTTGATCGACGCCGGCGGGAACGTCCCGAGGACGTTGACCATCACCCACGGGTTGTCGCGTCCGTGGTCGTGGATCTGCTGCCTGGCCCACTCGATATCGATCCGGGGCGACCGCCTCGGGTCGTCCGGATCGCCGGTGATCTCGATCACCACCCACAGGTGCCGCGCCGTCGTGCAGGCGGCGTACAGCGGCCCCTCGAGGTGCGTCGGGTTGCCGGCCTGCAGGATCTTCAGGAAGTCGCCCGGCTGCCGCGTCGAGAAAACGGCCTCGCCCGTCGACATGACCGAGTCGGGGATGCCCCCGCTCTCGTCGAGGACGAACAGGACGTACGCCCCGTGGATCCCGGAGAGCGTGTTCGCCTGCTGCTGCTTGTCTGCGGTCTTCTGCCAGGTACGAGCGGAGAAGAACCACGTCTCCGGGTGGTGCCGTGCGAAGATCCGGGTCTTGGTCCACTCGAAGGCGGATTGAAAGTATTTCGACCGGCTCCGCCACTTCTGGATCTCCGGCCAGAGGTTGTCGTCCAGGTTGTCGCCGGTGATGGACGTCGCGGCGCCCTTGGGGTGCTCCCCCGGGCGGCCGTAGCAGGCCATGAAGTTCCAGATCGCCCAGGCCAGGCCCGCGGTCTTGCCCGGCCCCTTGCAGGCTTTCATGGCGATGCGCGACTTCGCCGGCGACGGGTCGGCGAACGCCGTGAGCATTTCCGCCTGCCACGGATCCGGCTCGACGCCGAACTCCTCGCGCACCATCTGGATCGGCTCCGCGCGCCAGCGGGCAGTCCGCTCCGCGGCGTACCGCAGAAGCTCAGGCCGGTGCATCAGGGGGCTTACCCGTTCCGGCCTTCCTCCACGATTCGGCCAGCACGTCCTCGAGCGAGAGCTTGCCGGAGTGGTTGATGTCCACCCGCTCGATGTAGCCCCGCTCCTTCGCCCGGCACTTGAGGAAGAAGAAGATCGACGCCTCCTTCCCCTTGCTGATGTTGATCAGGAGCTTGCTCTCGGCGAAGTCCTTCAGGCCCTCGTTGACCTCGTCCCAAGCCGCAGCGAACGCCTCGTCCTCGCGGCGCCAGGCGTACGCCGCCTGCCTGGTGATGCCGATGGCCTTGGCGGCCTCCGTGGCGTTGCCGAATTTAAGCTTCAGCGACTCGAGGAACTGTTCCTTCCACTTCGTCCGCCGCTCCTCGAGCGTCGCCGTGTACTGATCCTTCGTGGACACGTTCAGCGCGCCTCCCTGTGAAGGTTTCCCACCGCTCGACGATCACGTCGACGTACCGGGGGTCGAGCTCGGCGGTCCGGCAGACCCGCCCCTCCGCCTCGCAGGCGATCAGCGTCGACCCGCTGCCGCCGAACGGATCCAGGACCATGTCGCCGGGCTTGCTGCTATTGACGATCGCGCGGGACACCAGCTCGACGGGTTTCATCGTCGGGTGCTCGGTGCTGCGCTTCGGCCGGGGGATCTCCCACACGGTGTCCTGGGTGCGATCGCTGGCCCAGGAGTGGGCCGCCCCGGGCTTCCAGCCGTAGAGCAGCGGCTCGTGCCGCCAGTGGTAATCCTGCCGGCCCATGACGAACGAATCCTTCACCCACACGATGCACTGCTTGAACAACCAGCCGGCGTCGGAGAGCGCCCCGCGGAAGTTGTACCCCTCGGAGTCCGCGTGGCAGACGTAGATCGGAGCGCCCTCGCGGGCGTTGGCGAACATCACCTGGAACGCCGCCAGGAGGAACGACCGGAAGCGCCGCCCGTCCATCGTGTCGTTGGCGATCTTCAGGGCGTCGGCCGTCTTGCCGGTGTAGTCGACGTTGTAAGGCGGATCCGTGAACACCAGGTCGGCCCGCCGGCCGTCCATCAGGCGGGCGACGTCGGTCAGGCTCGTCGCGTCCCCGCACAGCAGCCGGTGCGCCCCCAGGACGAACAGATCCCCGGGACGGGCCACGGCCTGCGTCGGAAGGGGCGGGGGCTCGTCACCATCCCCGCCACCCCCCGGCCCGGCGAACGTGATCCGCTGTAGCTCGCGCTCGTCGAATCCGGTGAACTCGAGCGGGAACTGAACGGCCTCGAGGCCCCGCAGCTCCTCGGCCAGGCGGTCCATATCCCACTCGGCGTCCTCGTTCGAGCGGTTGTCCATGAGGCGGTACGCCCGGCACTGCTCGGGCGAGAGGTTCTCCGCGACGTGTACCGGGACCTCGGCCAGCCCCAGGGAGAGGGCCGCCTTGAGCCGCGTGTGGCCCACCACGACGACCATGTCCCGGTCGACTACGATCGGCTGCTGAAAGCCGAACTCCTTGATCGATGCGGCGACCTTGTCGACCGCCTGGTCGTTCTTCCGCGGGTTGCCCGGGTACGGAGTGACCTGCCCGATCGGTACGAGGCGAACGTTCATCTACTCCGCCTTCGTGAACTCGACGTAGTATTCCGCGCCTTCCTCGAACCGGTCGAAGGCGACCGGGTTGTTGATGCACATCTGGATCGACCCGCTCGGGGTCGCGTCCCAAAACTTCTTGTTCTTGTGGTTCGGGTCCTCGGAGTAGACCGGCGTCAGGTTCACCTCGCCGCCACCCGCCGTCCACGGCTGCTTCCGAACCACCGTAAACTTCGCAATCACGCGCTCGCCCATCTGCCCCTCCTTGGCCTGAAATGCGAAAGGCCCGGAGGGAGTCTCCGAGCCTTTCCTTGCTACGGGCCTTGACCGGGTTCCCCCGGGCATCTCCGCCCACCGTTGGCCGCGATGGCCCTTGGTATCGACTACACTTCCATCATGGGCAGAAAAATAAGCCCAGGGCTTCTATCTTGTCAAGCGTTATTTTTCCGGATCCAAGCCCCGCGCGCATTCCGGCCGGCAAACAGGAAATTTACTTTGAAGATTCTCGGGGCAGCAATTCGGGGGGCTGTCCAGGAGGCCGCGGGCGCACAGCGCCTTCGAAAACCGCACGAGGGCGCGCCACGCCCGCCCCTGCTCCCGGTAGGCGAACCGCTCGATGTCCTGGTGCTCGATGAACAGCCGGGTCAGGTATCGATATCGGTTGTAACGCTCGAAGAGCACCATCACCGTCTCGGGATCCCGGTCGTCGTCCGGCTCCGGCCGTACGGCGCCGCGGGTGGGGCTGACGTGGATATACGCCCACTTGTCGGCCGTGGAGGCGCCCTTGGGCTTGTGGTCGGGGAACGGCGCCGCTTTCGCCGTGCGAAGGCGCTCCCGCCAGCGCACCATCGCCCACACCGCGTGGCCAGGGGAGCGGTACAACGGTCAGCAGGGTTTGAATGGCGCGCGTTCGACGCCGGTGATCTCGATTCTCTCCGGGCGGTACATCGCCTGCATGAAGCCCATGCCGCTTTGGTGCGTGATCGGGTGAACGACCTCCATCACGATCATCCCGCCGATGGGCTCGTATCCAAGCGCAATCAGTCGGCAGCACTCGGCCTCGAGGTTTCCCTGGCCGATCTCCCGCACGACCCGGTACGGCTTCAGCTCGTTATCGCCCATACTTTTCCCCCTTGCTTGGGCTCAGGATGTGAAACGTGGTGGATCCGAAGAACGTCAATTCGTCCATGTGGCTGTCGACTTCCTTCTGCAGCTTCTTCTCGCACTCCCGCAGCCACGCTCGGACCTTGGGATCGCGTTCGAGCTTCCGGTCCTTGCAGCGCAAGCGGATCTTTATATGACCGGGCATGGCACCTCGCCCGTTTCGATCGGTTCCGGTTTCGGCGGATCCGGGGCGAGGAACTTCGCCACGTCCGCCATGCTGTTGATGTTCACGCCCTTCCGGCGGAGGTTGCGGAATACGCACGTGCAGAGCACGGCGGCGTTGGATTCACCTTTCTTCGCCCCCGGGGCGGGCCGGAACCCGAGGACCCCCCGCCCGTGGCACTTCACGTGGCCGCGCTTCGCCAGCGCCTCGACCTTCGCCGCGGAGATGGCGCTCATCGTACGGCCCCGCAGCCCGGGCAAGACTCGCCAGGGAGGACTTTGTGCTGGCCGCACGTGGAGCATGGGGCGTCGGAGACCGTGAACTTGATGTGCACCGTTCGATCGCCCCCGGGCTCCGCGGGGTCGACGCCCATGTTTTCTCGCGCCAGCTTCCCCAGGTAGTCGGCCTTCGCCGCGCCCTCGGGGTCAGGCTGCTTCGGGATCCCGCCCGGCAGCAGCGGGTCGATGATCGACGGCGGGTAGATGTTCGGCTTCTTGTCCGGCATCGCTCTCTCCTTTCGAGACTTTTCCGGTTCCGTTGCACCCGTGGCACACCGAATCCTTCATCGGCCACTCCTCCCCAAGCAGCACTTCAGGGCGCGACAGGTCGAGCACCTGGATCCGGCCCGTCCCATTACAGCGTACGCACGGCTTCAGGTTGCGGTACACAGCTCTCCCCCCTTTTTATTCCGTGAAGATCGTCAATGCGCTCTTGCTCCCTCCGCCTCCGGATGTATTCGAGCTCCGCGGCGAATTCGTGGACGCTCGTGGCCACGACCATCACGACGCAGCCGGCCTCGGGGTAGTAGACCGTCAGGTCCCAGGTGCCGCGCGTGTGGAGTCGTAGCCAGGCGTCCGGCGACTTGACGCCCTTCGCCATTCCCGTGGCGTTGCGTTCGCATCGGAGGTGGAGCCGCCGGCAGAGCTCCCGGATCGGCTCCATGACCTCCGACGTTTCCCGGTTCTTGAAGCCCCCGCCCTTTCGCGGTTGCCTCTCCCAGGGGAGATGGGTGAAGCGTGTCACCCCTTCATCCCGGCCGCTGCCGGCAGTGCCGGCTGCTCGAGGTTCAGGTCTGCGATGAAGGCAGCCCTTCTGGTCGT
>JAEHJW020008989.1_pt1 | contig 13521 bp, 24 predicted proteins | sample 9271431 | NCBI WGS metagenome assembly JAEHJW02
GATGTCCCCTTCCGTTCTGTAGTTCCGCCGGATACCCGGGTTCTCCGGCCCTTGGGATCCGGATTCCAATGCGGGATTCTAGCTCAGCCTCAGCCTCCAGGCGGCGGATAGGTACGCTAGGATGGGCCAGTTCCCAGCCGATTTGCCGACTTGCTCTCCCTTCAGCGAAGCTCGAGGTACGTCCGGGCGCATTGCGTTCTGGGGCTTCGGCTACTGCTCTGATTTCCGGAGGGCCTCGGCACATTCAGCGAGCCGGACGCATAGCTCGCCAGCCCTCTCTCGACGCCGACCGCTGATGCGGCGGGGCGGGGCCACACTCTTCCGCGTCACGTCAAGGTCTGCGGCGGCCACACCGGGAATCCTGCCCGCGAGGAGGGTGAGGGCTGCGGTCCGTTCATGGGGATCAAGGCCGTACCCGCAGGCCAGGTGACGCAGGCAGGCCGAGAGCGCACGCAGGGCTGCGATCGGATCCGGTGCCGGAGACATGCTCGCCAGTTTGTCGTCCCTGCTCGTGCTCACCGCCCGAGATCCTGGCCGGTGAGCCGCGCCGCCGGCGCGGCCGGGCCATCCAGGCCGGCGGCGGCGAGTGTCTCGGCGGGGACGGTCCACCCCGCCTCCAGTGCCGCCTTGGCCCACTGGTGGCACTCGTCGCGGACGATGTCCGCGAGATCGGCATCGACGACGCGGATGCCGACGCGGGCTGTCTGCGCGCCGATGGATCTGCTCGTGCCCGAGCGCAGGCTTGTGTCCTTACTGCGCCGCTTCCCGCCGAAGATCGATGACGGGAACCCGCTCACTCTGCGAGTCCCCACCGTCCCCGTCGCGGCCCTCGCGCGGGGCCAGGGAAACGAGCACCTTAGCGGCATGAATTCTCGTCACCGCAATCCGGTGCAATTCGTCGCGCGCAACCTGCTGCATGGTGCGCTGCGATTGGCGCGCTTCCGCGGCGAGCCAGGCTCGCGTCTCAGCAGTGATTTTCAAGCGTTTGAGGTCTTCGAGTGGAAGCATGACGGTCGCCTCGGGTCAATGGCGCGAACCGGCTTTACGCGCGCCGGTTCGGGGATGCGCCGAACCATTCGTGCCGATGTTGTTCTTGATGACGCCGCAATTTGTGCCGAAGGGGCGGATAGCATCTTGTGTTTTCACACGACCCGGAGTGTACGCCATGCCATACATTGACGTCAATCATGCCATACGCTCGTCATGGGAGAATTTTACTTATGGAGACTAAACACATGGGCGATCGCATCCGCGAGATGCGCACCCAAAAAGAGTGGAGCCAGGCTGAACTCGCCCGGCGAGTCAAGGTTTCGCGCGCCACGGTGAATCAGTGGGAAAGCGGAACGATCAAGAACATCAAGCTCGAGACCTTCCTGCGACTCGTCGCAGTTCTAGGCTGCACGCCGAACCACCTGATCCTCGGACCCTCGGGCACGGTCAACGCCCCCCAACCCGGTCGAAAGCGCAGTCCCTCCGCCGCGAACCGGACCTGACCTCGCCTGAGCGGTCCTTGCGGGCCGCCGAGCAGGCGAGCGCCGCCCCGCAGGGCGGCGCTCGCGCGACATGCGCTCAATACGCCAGGGCTTCCCGCCGGCAAGCTCATCCTCCTCCTTGCTCATGCTGCCGAGTTCCCTTGGGCCTCGAGCGAGGTGGCTTGTGATTTACCGCCCGCGCGGCTCTTGAGCGAGCCTTCCCTATAGTGGACTTGCGCGCGCCCGTCATGGGCGAGACAGCGCCACGGGGTCCCGGCAGATCGATAAAAATAACGTCCTCGAGCACCGCGAAGCGGACCCCGCGAATAGAACTCCAACGAATCATCTCGTCTATCCTTTCGCCGCACAACCACGGCGGTTTAGCATGATTCCTGGGTAGCCGTTCGTTGGCATGCTTGACAGCAAGGATGGCTTACCATACTCTTTTTCCCCATGCCATCCAAAACCCCACGAAACAGAGCGCGGCGGGGCAGATTCCCGGAACGGAAGTTGCAAATGACGGGAGCGACGCGCTACCTGCGCGCGCTCGGTCCACTGCCACAGCCAGAGCTGCGGCACGCGCACGACGTGCGTCACCTGGTGGTTTGCGAGGGTTGCCGGTGTCTCGCCGACGAGCGGCACTGCGTGCGTCGGGAGGGACAGCCCTATCACGGTCGTTGCTTCCTGCGGCGCTTCGGAATGCGCGCCCTGCAGGCGGTGCCGCGCGAGGCGCGGGGCGGGCTTCAGCTTTCCGACATCGGAATGCTCGCGGCGCGGGTGCTCATCGCAGGCGATGCGGCGGCCGGGCGGCCATAGAACCCACGTGCGCGCACCGTCCAATTCCCTTTCCCATCCCTCCGCTTCGGCTTATCGATTCCGAGAATCGACTTGTCGGCGCACATTGGCGTGCGAGCGCGTGCTCACTCTGCGGAGGGTATCGGCGGCGCGACTCGCACCTGTAGGGCGAGACTTACATCCGCTCCCGTGTGTTTTCATGCGTGCGCGGGCCGCGACCTTCATGACGTACGGCGACCGGCTTCGCATGATCTGCATCAGTGAACGGTACCGATCTCTCGCACACTGCGTCTGTGATCCGCGACACGCTTGCATCACGGAGTCCATGCGGGAGCGCGGCAGCTCTCGAGCGCCGTTTCAATGATTGACAAACCTCATTCAGTGGTTCCAATCGCCGTCGTTCGTGCCTATCGCAAGAACGGGTGCGCCATCGTCACCGTTGAACGCGCACAGCGCACGCCTCACCGCCACCGCGTCAGCCTGCGCCGGTACGCGCTGCTGCGCGCATGGACCGTCACCCGCGCCGCGCGCCTGTGGCGCACCGGTGGCTGCTCGGACCGAAGCTCTTTCACCGTTTCCCTCTGGAGTGCCCTATGAACGCCGTGCTCAGTGCCCCTACGCGAGTGTGCATATCCTGCTGCCGCCCGCGCCCTGCGACGTCCTTCCCGCTGATGCGCAGCGGCAGGCCGCGCAGGACCTGCAGCACATGCCTCGGCAAAGAGACAGTGCCGGCATTACCCCTGTGTCCCTCACCCACCGAGACGGACCTCGCGCTCGAGCGACGAATCGATGGGATTGCCGAGGACTTGCGGCTCACCGCCCGCCAGCCGGCCACTCTCGCGCGCCGCTACAAGATCGAACGGCTCCGCGCGGCGCTCGTATCGGCGGTCCGGATGCGCAGCGCGGCGCAGATTCTGCGGCTCGCCATCGAGATGGCGGACTGCGACGGGCAGCATCATTGAAGTGCTTCAAATGAAGCGTCAGTTCGCCATCGCAGCGAACACTACGCTCTCTGTCTGTGGGATGAGCGCCAAGGAAATCGCCTTGCAGTTACGTGGACCTTGGACCACGGAAGCATCCGGCTGCGCCTATTCCACGCCTCACCGGCGAGTGCGGATCGCGATTGAGACCAATGACAATTGGGATGCGCTGCGGTACGAGCGAAGAGATCCGAACGAGGACTGCGAGGAGTTCGCACACGGCCTCCTCGCCATCATCGGCGATGACCTCTGCGCGCGCGATCAGCTTGCCCTGATTCGCGCGTTGGCCGAGCGGCTCACCGCCTGGCAGGCGAGGCGTGGGTGCGAGGACGATCCCGTTCGCCACTGTCTCGAAGAACTGTTGAACCAACACCGGCAAACGACGTTGAAGTAGGACACAAAGGAATTTCCGAATGACATTCGGGAACCTGGCGGGCGCTTCGCGCGCGGATTGCATAGCATGAAACGATGGACTTCTTCCGCAGGACTTCCACATGACTCAAAAGACGATCCGCAAACCTCTTCAACCCTCAGCGGCGGCCGAGGCGAGCCCAAGGGCGCGACCGCCAGGCGCCATCCCGCACATCCTCGATGACCTCGAGTTGGCTGAAGGGCTGATCTCGACGACCCACGACGCGCTCGGTGCGGATGACGTCGACACCGACAGTGCGCAGCGCACCCTTGGCCTCGCCCTCAAGCGCCTGCGAGCCGGATTGGAGCGCGTGCGCGCCCTTAAGGAATAGCCCACATGCCCATGCTTACCGCATCCGGACGAGCCTTCGATCCAAAGTGTCTCGCCGCAATGAAACGTGTGCTCGATGTGCCGCAGGATACCCCGGGCGTGCATGTCCGGATGGGATGACGATCATGAAGCTGAGTACCCTCATCCCGGCGTTGCAGATCATTCTGGCGACCCACGGTGACGCAGACGTTCTCGTCTGCGTGCAGAGTCAAGGCGAACTCCGCGGTCACACGCCGGCCGTTGCCGTGACCGACGCGCATGCCGGCTTCGACTGGGACAGCGGGCGGGTCCTGTTGAGCACCAAGAACCCCCTCGTCGCGCTCAGCGCCGACGAGCTCGCCGCAATCCTCAAGAGCGTACGCGCCGGTCAGTCCTGGCACGCCTATCAGGTGCACAAGTCCCTGCGCGAACGAATCCGTGAACTCGAGGCGCAATTGGCCTCCCGCCCGGGAGAGCCACAGGCAGGCAGGTCCTCTTGAGCATGCGGACCGGGGGGATAAAACCGGTGCCTTCACTCTGTGATCGGCCTCTTCTCGAGGAGGTCGCGGCACAACCCATCGCGAGGATTTATTCCCATGCTTGACCCTTCAAAGTCCCTCACACTCCCTTCCCACGTCAATTTCGCCGACCTTGAATTCCGGGTCGACGGGACGGATTACCTCTACCAGCCCCGCCCGTTCCTTCGCTTCTGCCATCACAACGAGATTGCGATGACGCAACTCAGCATCAATGAGCGTGGGGCGCTCATTCAGCGCTGGTACGACCTGCATCTCTCCGCAGGCGGGGCATCCGATCCCGTGATGGAGAGTCTGCGCGCCGAAATCGCCGCCGAAGATCGCGCGCAGGGCGGCGTGCAGATCACCCCCGGACACGCCTGACCCGGCGCGCGCTCACTCATCCGCGCGCGTGTCATGCTTGACAGAGTGTCTGGTATGCCATACGCTCGATACAAGATGACACCCTTCCTCCGGGCGCGATCAGTCGCTCGGAGGAAGGGGGAGGACTTCCACATGTTTTCCCTTCGCCGCAAGACCCCGCTCTCCGTAATTCTCGCGGCTACCGCGCTCATCGCGAGCGGCCCGCACAGCTTCGCGCACACCCTTTGGCCTCGCCAGGGGTGGCATCACGGCTTCTACCGACCCTACCGCATCCTACCTCCCCGTGTCCGCCATACCATCCATCCCCTTCGGGATGCGCTCCCCAATTCATCCCTGACCCCGGGCGCGCTCAATCCCGTCGTCACCCAGGCCGACATCCAACATACGATCTGCGTGCGCGGCTACTCGCACAGCATCCGCCCGCCGGAGCGCTACACCGAACGCCTGAAGCGCGTACAGATCCGCGAGTACGGATACCGAGACCGTTGGCTGAGGGATTACGAGGAAGATCATTTAGTCGCTCTCTCGCTCGGAGGATCCCCAACGAGCCCTGAGAATCTGTGGCCGCAGCCCCATGAAGTGGTCGAAGGATGGGGCAGTTACGCGAAGGACCGTTTGGAGTCCCGCCTGCATTGGCTGGTGTGCCATCGTGGACTCGCCCTCGCCACGGCGCAGCGCGCGCTCGCGAGCGATTGGATTACGGCCTACAAGCGCTACGTTGGGCCGACTCCGGACAACCACAAAATACATTGGGACAGAGGCTGATAACACAATGAGCTCGCAAGAACTCGTCGTAGACAACTTCGCCTGCGGCGGGGGTGCGTCTACCGGCATCGAAGCCGCCCTCGGCCGCCCCGTGGACATCGCGATCAACCACAACGCCAAGGCGCTCGCGGTTCACCTCGCGAATCATCCCCACACGTTACACCTGCGCGAGGACATCCGGGACCTGGATCCACGCCAGGTCGGCGCAGGGCGTCCGGTGGGACTCGGTTGGTTCAGTCCCGACTGCACCTATCATTCCAAGGCCCGCGGCGGCAAACCGTTCCGCGACCGAAATCGCGCTCGCCGGGTGAGGGGCCTCGCCTGGACCGTGATCCGATGGGCGAAAGAGCGCCGTCCACGGGTCATCATGCTCGAGAACGTCGAGGAGTTCGCCGATTGGGGGCCCCTCCTCGAGAACGGCAAGCCCGATCCGGCACGGCGCGGCCTGAGCTTTCGCCGGTGGCATCGACAGCTCGAGAACCTGGGCTACCAGATAGACATGCGCGAGCTCCGCGCCTGTGACTACGGCGCGCCTACGAGCCGCAAGCGCCTATTCGTCATCGCCCGCTGCGACGGGCAAGAGATCGTCTTCCCGGAGGCTTCCCATGGCCCATGGCGCGGCTGCCAGCCATACCGGACAGCGGCCGAGTGCATTGATTGGTCGATCCCGTGTCCGAGCATTTTTCTCAGCAGGGAGGAAGCCAAAGCACTCGGCGTCAAGCGGCCTCTGGAGGAGGCCACGCTGCGCCGGATCGCACGCGGAGTCATGCGCTACACGATCGAGACTCCGGAGCCGTTCATTGTGCCACTTACCCATCACGGCGATCGGCGCCTGCATCCCATGGGAGAGCCACTGCCGACCGTGACTGGCGCTCACCGCGGCGAGCTCGCCCTCATCTCCCCTGCCATCGTAAATACCCGCAATGGGGAGCGCCAGGGCCAAGATCCGCGAGTTCGGGATATCCAGCGGCCTTACCCAACGGTTACCGCACAGGGCAGCCAGGGCGCACTGGTGGCGGCGTTTCTGGCCCGGCACTACGGTGGCCATGAGAACGATGGCCATCCTCTGACGTGGCCCGTTTCGACGATCACGACTCAAGATCACCATCACCTGGTCGCTTCGAGCATCGTCAAACTGAAGGGAACGTGCCGCGCTGGGCAGCCGGTCAATACGCCTCTCCACACGATCCAGGCGAATGGGCTGCATTACGGTGAGGTCCGGGCATTCCTCCTGAAATATTACGGGACCGATCAGGACCCGCGGCTTGAGCGCCCGCTCGGGACGGTGACGACGAAGGACCGCTTTGCGCTCGTGACTGTCCGGGGCGAGCAGTACGCCATTGTAGACATCGGCATGCGAATGCTGACTCCGCGTGAACTCGCACGGGCGACGAGCTTCCCTGACAGCTACATCCTCGACCCGTCCTATGAAGGCAAGCCACTCAGCAAGACCGACCAGGTTTGGATGATCGGCAATGCCGTGCCACCGGCGGTCGCCGAGGCGCTCGTGCGCGCCAACATCGTGGATCAAGCGCGGGAGGAAGCGGCATGAGTGACACGACGTTAGATGTATTCGCACAGGTTGATGCCATCCATAGAATCGAAGGATTCGAACCCACGGAGCTGCAGCAGCGGATTCGTGCCGCCATTCTGGCGGGGAGCATCACCAGCGCACAGGCCGCCCAGGAAATGAGCGCCTACGCGGCCGAGCACCACACGCTGGACGGATTCTTGGAGTCCCGTTCTTGGTTCAAACGCAAGGACTAGGCCATGACTTACATCAGCATCAATGAGCGGTTTCGCGTACTCGCAATCATCGAATCGTTCGCTCGCTCGGAACGTCGCGAAACATTTATCGATAGATTTTGGGCCAACGATTCGGATGCCGGTCTCAAGACTCTCATGATCCTGGCCGCGTCATTCCTTATAGTTTTGATCGTCTTGGGTCTCGTATATGCGCTGAACAGCACCTCCGAATGGGTGCGAGCTACGGTGTTTTCCTCGGAAGGACTGATTGCACTCTCCGCGCTCCTGTTCCTAGTGCGCAATGGTTGTAGCGTATCGACAGGAAGGATTTTCCGCATGTTGCGCGATTACGACCCTATGGACCTGTCCGCTTATCATGACGTCGGCTTCTTTTTGAGCCAAGGAATGGTTGCAAATTCTCCGACTCTACTCAAGTGGGTCAACACCGAACGCTGCGAGGTCGAAGCGTCCGCGGGCCTCGATCCGGATGCCCTGTTCAAGATTCGCTCTTCCATGGGGCAAATTCGCATGGTCTACGGGATGGAGGCGAGTAGATAACCATGAATTCCCACCGACGTCGTCGCTCCGACAACGGTACGCCCGCGACGCTCACCGTCGAACTCGGCGCCCTCGCGGAGCACATCCGCGACCAGCTCCGGGCTCAGGGCATTAAGTTACCCCTCCATACCACCGCTTCGCTGGAGCGAACGCGCCGGGCCATCATCCAGTTGAGCGCGACCCGATGCATTTCCGCAGCACAAGCCAGCCGTACGGAATTACGACTGCTGGCGATCATCAAGAAGGCGATTCAACATGCCTACTGATAGCGATTTTTGGCCGGCGGTCTTCGGAATCGGCCTTGTCGTTCTCATATGTGGCGGCGTCGGAGGCATTTTCTGGTATGCCGCCGCTCAAAACAGCGCCGCTTCACCCGCATACGTGCAGGCTGCCGTCAATCGTGTCTCCGCAGTCCCCCAAGCCTTTCGCACTTCCGCGATCCAAGAATTTCGCCAGTGTCTCAAAAGCGAGATCTACCGCGACCGTGGCGCCGCAGATCATGCGGACGTTGATCACTGTGTCCGGAGGGCGCGGAGCGCGGCGGGCGGGTTGGAACAGGAATCCATCGCGGGCATGAAACGGTAAACGGCATGGGCGTGTACGTCGATCAACCTCAACACCGCTTTGGCCGGATGCTCATGTGCCATCTGCTGGCCGATACGCCGACTGAACTCCATGCCATGGTCGACCGGATCGGTGTCGCGCGGCGCTGGTATCAGCACTCGGCCAGCACGCCCCACTACGACATCGCCAAGGGCAAGCGCGCACTCGCGATCGCGCATGGTGCCCTCGAAGTCGACCGCCACGAGCTCGTCGCCATCATACGTCGAATTCACGACGCGATTCGTCGGCGCGCCACTGTCGGGTTGGCCTGGGCCGAGGACCTTCGGTGCACCAAAGGTTCCGCTCGGTCATGACTGAAACCGCACCACCTGGTGCCGGCTGCCCCGACACGCCGTCTTTCTGCGCCGCCCTCGTACGGCTGCTCTCGAGGACGCGCGTGGACCTATCCTCGGAGAAAGTCATGCAGTCCGGGATCGGCGTTGCGCTCGCGTCCGCCGGAATTCCCTTCGAGCGCGAGCACCGCCTCTCGGCCGAGGACATCCCCGACTTCCTGATACCCTGCCCCCGCGCGCTCACCCAATGGATCGCAGTCGAGTGCAAGCTCAAAGGCCGGGGTGGCGGGCCGCGCAAAATCGACATCTACCGCCAGATCGAGCGCTACACCCTGCACCCCGAGGTCGCGGCCATCATCCTTGCCTCGAACCTCAGCATGGGGCTGCCGGCCGAGATTCGCGGCAAACCCGTCTACGCCGCGTCCCTCTCAAAGGGATGGCTGCTGTGAGCAGCATGCCACTGCCGCTTGAGCCGATGCCCACAATGCCCCCACTCAGGGAGTGCCCCCCGCAGGGGCGGACCTACGGGACGCTGCGGTTCGTCGCCGATGGCAATGGGTGCCGCCGCACCGGACCGAGTCCGGCGCAGGGCCGGTGGGAGATTGCTGACTTGGAGCCGCACGTCGCGATCCGCTTCAAACATCTCTTCCCGCGTGTGCCGAAGGAATCGGCCGGCCCGTTTCATCTGCCGAACGATCTGATGCACGCCGCGGACCTCGAGTGGTTCACGGTGCGCTATCCGCTCGCGATGACGGCCGAAGACCGGCACGTGCTCGAGACCGGCCGGCGGGGATGGGACCTCGAGCAGGCCGAACTCGAGCGCATCCTGCTGCCCGATTATCGAGCCCCCCACTTCGCGGGCGTGAAGCCCGGACAGCGGATCCGCGACTACCAGGCGCAGGCGATCGAGGTGCTGCGCCGACGCAAGAGTCTTCTCCTCGGCGATGAAGGGGGCCTCGGCAAGACTTACACTGCGGCGGGGTTTTTGGTGAGTACGCCAGGCACGCTGCCGGCCGCAGTGGTTTGCGACGCCCACATGCAGCGGCAGTGGGCGGATAAGATCACCGCCTTCACGGACCTCTCGGTCCACCTGATCGAGAAGGGTTCCCCATACAATCTGCCGCCGGCCGACGTATACATCTTTCGCGTCAGTCAGATCGGCGGGTGGATCCAGTTCTTCAAGTCGCACGGCGATTTCTTCAAGACCGCCGTGTTCGACGAACCGCAGAGTCTTCGCACCGGCACGGGTACGCAGAAAGGCGCCGCAGCATTCCTCCTCTCCCAAGGCGTCACGTACCGTCTCGGCCTGACCGCCACGCCGATCTACAACTACGGCGTCGAGATGTGGAACGTGATGCAGTTCATCGACGATGCGGTCCTCGGTGCATGGACGGACTTCGAGCGCGAATGGGTGAACCGCGCGCCAGGTCGCGGCGGGCACATCAAGGACCCGAAGGCCCTCGGCACTTACCTGCGCGAGCAGCACGCGCTCATCCGGCGACTGAAGAGCGACGTGGGCCAGCAGCTACCGAAGACCTCGATCATCGTCGAGACCATCGACTATGACGCCAAGACGGTCGAGTCCGTCGAAGCGCTTGCGCAGCAGCTCGCCATTCGCGCGACCACCGGCAGCTTCGTCGAGCGCGGCCAGGCGGCCCGCGAGCTCGACATCATGGTGCGCCAGGCCACCGGGATCGCCAAGGCCAAAGCCGTCGCGCAGTTCGCGCGGCTCATGGTGGAGGCCGGCGAGCCGGTGCTGCTCGTCGGCTGGCATCGCGAAGTGTATCGACTCTGGCTCGAGGCGCTCGGAGACTTGAAGCCCGCGATGTACACCGGCTCCGAGACCGCCGCGCGCAAGGAAGCCGAAAAACAGCGCTTCCTCGACGGCGATACCGACATCCTCATCATGTCGCTGCGCTCGGGAGCTGGCGTCGATGGGCTTCAGCACCGCTCCTCCGTCGTGATCCTTGGCGAACTCGACTGGTCCCCCGGCATCCACCAGCAGATCCTCTGGCGGCTCGATCGCGAGGGCCAGCAAAACCCGGTCACATGCTTCCTGCTCGTCACGGATGATGGTTCGGACCCCCCGATGATGGATGTGCTCGGCATCAAGAAAAGCGAAGCGACACAGATCGTGGATCCCCATCTCGGGGTGCAAGTCGCGAACCCTGATGAGAATCACCTGAAACGGCTGGTCGAACGGTATCTCGCACGGGGCAGGTAGATCGGTGGCTCGGCCCCACCTGTTCTAAGATGCCCGGCATGTATGGCATGCTTGACGTTCAACGTCTGGCATGCTTTACTTCCGTCAAGGGTCCCGGTCCGCCGAGAACCCTGGAACGGCACCCCTTTTCGACGGAGTTTGACCATGCGCGGCGTGAACAAGGTGATCCTGGTCGGCCATTTGGGGCAGGACCCCGATGTGCGCGCGATGCCTTCGGGCTCGAGCGTCGCGAATCTGAGCCTCGCCACCAATGAGCAGTGGCGGGACAAGAACACCGGAGAGCAGCAGGAGCGCACGGAGTGGCACCGGCTCGCCCTCTTCGGCAGGCTTGCCGAAATCGCCGGTCATTACCTGCGCAAAGGCGCGCCGGTTTACGTCGAGGGTCGCCTGCGCACTCGCAAGTGGCAAGACCGTGATGGACACGACCGCTACAGCACCGAGATTGTCGTGAACGACATGCAGATGCTCGGCGGGCGCGGTGGTACGTCGCAGGCCGGCCCGGACCGGCCTGCCCCGCCGGCCGAGAGCCGTGGACCGGCGAGCCGCCCGGACATGCCCTTCGACGATGACATCCCCTTCGCATGGGCCCTGCTCGCGCCCATCGGTACCCTTCTCGCGATGCTCGCGCCGCATGCGGCGCGGCTGGTGGCCTGAGCACACCCCATGCGCGAGGCCATCGAGGCATATCCGCTCACGTGGCCGCAGGGCTGGCCACGCAAGAAATCCCGCCAGCGGCGGCGGGCGAAGTTTTCGACCTCCGGCCGAGTGCTTTCCGTGATGGACGGGATTCAGCGCGTGCTGCTCGAACTCGAGCGCTTGGGCGTGAAGCGCGATGACCTCGTGATCTCCACCGATATCCCAACGCGCCTCGACGGCTTGCCGCGGTCCGACCGCTCGGTCGCCGATCCTGGGGTCGCCGTCTACTGGCGCAAGGGCAAAGACACTCGCTGCATGGCAGTCGACCGCTACGACCGGGTAGCCGACAACCTGGCTGCGATCGCAGCCACTCTCGAGGCCATGCGCGCGATCGAGCGCCACGGCGGCGCGGAGATTCTCGACCGCGCGTTCACCGGATTCGTCGCGCTGCCGGCACCCGAACAATGGTGGCAGGTGCTCGGCGTCGCAGAAAGCGCTACAGGCGAGGAAATCAACACCGCTTGGCGCCGCCTCGCGGCGCAGCATCATCCGGACCGGGGCGGCGACAGCGCGCAGATGGCGAGGATCAACACCGCTCGGGATCAAGGTCTTGCGAGGGATTCATGAACGCCGAAGAAGTGCAGCCACAGCCTGAGACGATCGGTCTCATCGAGGCCGCCGCACTCTTGCACATTGGGCGCGAAGCACTACGGACATTGTGCGAGCGGGGCGAGATCCCCGCACTCTCCCTCAACCGCAAGCACTGGGTGCTGTTGCGTTCGGATGTTCTGGCCTACATCGGTCACACTGCGCGCCAGCAGGCCGCCGCTCGGCGGCGCACTTCCGAATCCTCCGCGCCACAGATTGAAGCCTCGCCGGCCAGGAAGACCGCAGGGAAGGGTCGCCCCCGCCGGGAGATGCCTGATCTTGCGCCCTATGAAACCCGCGCCGGCCTTCCTACCAAAGACGGGCGGCGAGGTCCGAGGCCCGAAGATTCGCGTAACGCATAAGCATCCGAGGATCCTTGTGGCCGGTGATCTTCGCGATCTGCGCATCCGATAACGTGGTGCGCTCGTACAGCCTCGAGGTCGCTTCATGCCGAAGGTCGTGAAAGTGCAGGTCGGGGCAGCCGGCCGCCTCGAAGACACGTGCCCATTGCCGCGACAGCAGCGCCGTTGTTTTTCGAACCGTGCGAGCATCGCCCGCGTCCGCACACCAGGGGAATACGAGCGCTGAGTCTGCGCGCTCCTCGAGCCACGGCGTCAGTGCGCCGAGTGCCACGGAGCTCAAGGGCACCTGGCGCTTACTTCCATTCTTCGTGCGATCGAGGAAGATCGTGCGACGCTCAATGTCCACTTGGTCCACCCCCAGCGTGAACAGCTCGCGCATCCGCATCGCCGTTTCGAGTGCCAACTCAAACAACAGCGTCAGCGCCGTGCGGTGATTGAGCACCAAGGCCCGGCCGGCGGTCTCATTCGGCGACTGGCGCCGCCCCGTGATGAGCACCGCGCGGATCGCCTTTTCTTCCTCCGCTGTCATGCGCCGGTCGCGTTCAGTGTCCGTCTTCGCCCGCCCCCCGCGCGCGACGGTCTCGCGCTCATCCGCTTCGGTGTATGTCGCATATCCGCGGGGCAAGGCGCGCAAGGGGTTCGTGGCAAGCATGCCATGGGCGAGCGCCCAATCCAGCGCCCGGGCGAGCGCCCCGACCCTATGGCGGATCGTGGTCGGCGCGAGGTTCGCTTCGCGCTTGAAGTCGCTGACCCACTTCACCGCCCACGTGAACGTGCAGTCGGCAAGACGCAGGTCCCATCGCACGCTGTTGGCGATGA
>JAEHJW020009697.1_pt1 | contig 13517 bp, 17 predicted proteins | sample 9271431 | NCBI WGS metagenome assembly JAEHJW02
AATTTCATCCAAAATGAAACATCAGCTGACATGATTAGCATAGTAGCCAACGCATAGCCATAGGTGGTGAAAACTATTTTATTAGTATCGAAATCACAACAAACCTCTTCATCACGCCCACGCATGCCGATGACATAGCCGATGTCTTCACCCAACACACCATTGGATAATTCAACTAAGGTGGTTGCGGCATTTATCGCCAACAATCTTCTTGGTTCAATTACCAATACTTGATCATTGGTAACCAATTGCAACATTGTTGGAATTAACAATGTTTTTCCACTAGAGGTTTCTGAATTGACAATAGCAACACTACCGTTATCGGTGTGCATCACTATGTCATCCAACAATGCATTGATTGGTAGATCTTGTAGACTATCAAGAATGTTTTGCATACTAGGCATTTCCCTGATATAAGTTTGTCAACATGTCAACATTGTTTTTGCAGTAGAGTTCTCTCTAAGTCATCTTAATGTATCCTTGTGTGATGCATAGAAATAATATATGTTTGTATAATTTTGAAGTTAACCACAAACAATAAAAAAATAAACACAACAGGTGACCAAGTTATATTCAACAAACTTCATTCAATTAAGAATGAAATTCATCAAACTAACTTGGTCACCATGTGTCCAGAGAAAGCAACTGGAACATTGAGCTATGGTCACTAAACCATCCTCAATAGGTACTAGGGGGTGGGATGTTTGATAGCTAACTGATGGACTCTTGGTTAGATACAGAGTTTACCAGCTCATCGCTATTGTGGTCTCACACCACAGCGGTTAATCGCCAATGCATTCTTGATTTCCTTTGTTAACTTGAAAACAGCTGGAATGTTCCAGCTGTTTGATGTTGATTTTGTAACTAGACAGACAAATGCATCTTATAATTTCACACTTAGTCGACTTCATGTGGAACTGTCGGATGCGAGGTATAGTTACTAAACACATGGAATTATTCCAAAACTACACAAAATGATGCTTGTCTTGAAATATTGCATATGTTCATATATGGCTATCGCCTTAACCAACAACTGCGTGCCTTTACATTTGGCAACAAATGTTTCGATCACTGCCATGATCTCATCAGAAGGACTTTTGGTTATAGAAATAGCACCACCCAACATCTTTTTAATTCGACACTGGGTGGTGTAGCCATCCTGTGTTAGCCAAGAAATATGGCTATATCCATACAGGCATTTGGTGTATCTTACCATTGCGTTCCACATCTCACGCAATAGAAGAACACACCTTAGCTTAATATAATATCTTAAGGTAGTGGATGTGGTTACCAAAAGACAAGACGTCTGACATGGGTCACAGCTATGAGTCCACATCATCCATCCAGTAGTATTGCTGGTTTTGTCTATTTTACAATCGGGTTGATCTACCACTTAAGCTATACTGTTTGCTAAACAATATAACTGTCTATGATAGTCCATAGTAGGTGTGCGCACACCTACTATGGCAATTCAATCGACTGTTACAGACTGCACATCGCAGACCAATTCTCGATGGCACCATCATGGCATCAGAGGCTATCCCGCAGTGCATGCACTAGCGCGGCATTCCTCATATAGCACCGATGTTTTGAGCACGCCTTAACCAACAACTGCGCTCTTGACATGTTGCCATGTTTCGTCCTCCGCCGAGGACTCATCAGAAGATTTGTTTTGGTAGTACAGATTTGGAGCTGGGAACAGGATTCGAACCTGCGTTGGGATTACTCCTACGGCTTACAAAGCCGTTCCTATCGACCGCTCAGGCATCCCAGCAATATACTACTATACCTTTTCAACTAAGGTATGCGGGCGACCGGACTCGAACCGGTACGGCAATAAGCCGACAGATTTTAAGTCTGTTGTGTCTACCATTCCACCACGCCCGCATACCTTAGTTGAAGCCAATCAGTAGTACTTTCACTTACAATATAAGACTTTTCCTAACTTTCGGTCTTTGCTTCAGACAGCATGCGGTGTAATCAGTATAGCCTAATGACTATCTGTGCTATGAAGCACGGACTGTCAATTAAATTATTGATCACGCTAGGACATACTTTGTACAACATCAAGTGTCACACAATAGTAGTCTGAAGTTTTTTTAACAACCGTTGATTGCTCATTGATTGTTTGCTACAACTAAGTAATGTAGGTTTCAAATATTTTGAAAATCAATTAGTCTAGGCATTAATTTCGTCTATATCATTTAGTCCAAATAGTATTTTTTACAACAATTAAGCCATGCTAGTAATTTGTTATAGCTAGAGTTAAATTTATTTGACTAAGTGAGGTATACGATATCCACCAATTTTCCTGTATTCAATTAATGGTGCAGACTTAGAATAATCATTTAGTTTTGCACGCAAGCGCGCAATATGCATTTGAATAGTGTGTGTTTCACATTCAACATTAATTCCAATACATGTTAACAATTCATTTACTGAAGCACCTTGTGGTCCACATTTAATTAAATACATCAACAGTTGACGACCTTTAGTTGGTATTATAATTTTTGTACCATCATCAAACACGATTTTACTGGTGTTAGGATACCAAACTAACTTACTTAAAACTCTAGGTAGATTATCATCGTATCTAGTTATATCGCGCTGTAATTTAGCATGTAAAATTTCTATGTTGTTGAAATTGGTAATAAAATCTGTAGCACCTGCAGTTATATTTTCTAATTCACAAGCTTCATTGGTATTTGTACTGTAGACAACAATTGGTAAATATGCATTGATATTACGGATAGTTTTAATGATGGGTACACTCTCAACATCAGAAGTCAGTACTAGTGTACAGTCGGGATATTTTGACAGTTCATCTAATTTTCCATGTATGACATTATATTTTTCTTTTAATTTACCAAGCACAGAATTGATATCTGTAGTATCGTTGATGACAAAAATTGTTGGTGGCAGTAGCATCTGTATCGCACTCTCTATTAAAAACTAAGGACTGGGTATTTAACAAAATTATTTGTATGCTTTGGTAACTAGATATGCTGGAGCATGTCAGGAATCAATTACACATTCGAATTTTAAAAAACGCATCAATCTTGATGTAGTATCAGGATTTTTTTGTACTAGATCTGGATTTTGATCGATGAAACTATGTAAAAAATCCATAACAGTTATGGCATTGGTAAGTAGAACAATATCAGATAGACCAGTTGCGATGCGGTTGTCAGACAACTGTGTGTAACGTTGATTTATTTTTTCGATTATAACAGTAAGTGCAGTGTGAATTTTTACGGCATTTGGTGTTAAAGCAGTTACAATAGTGTCAATGCAATATTGCAAATCAGTAGATTCTTGTTCAGTCAAAACTAATTGATTAACTGTGGTAGTAGACATGATACACTTCCTTTAGTATGCTAAGGTGTACTGTGGGTGTTGTCAGTCAAGCTTTACAACGTAGTTCATTGTGTTAGTCTAATAAGAGGCATATACTCTATTGCTTCAGATGAATTGTCTGTAGATGAACTGAGAATGTCTATTGATATATCTGACTCACCTGCGTCAACAAGTGCTTGAACTTTATCTCTGAGTTCTTGTTCAGTGGCAACAATATCAATATAGTAGAAATCACCTGGCCAGTAGTGATAGTACTTCCATGACAATCCAATGGTATTCAATTTTTCCTCTACCCAAGTCAATTCATCATTTTCAATTGCGGTTGTCACAGCATTATCAGTTATGATTGCACCGATTAGTTTTGTTGGGAATGCAACAGCGACAAACATAATATTTCCTTTACTGTTTCTCTTATTATTTGATACGGTATTATTTTATTTAGGTATATCAGTGTTTTTTGATTTTGCATTATCTGGTATTCTTGTTATTGGTTTAATTAAAGACGATGAAGTTTGTGGCCAAACCGTTAATAAATTATGTTCACCATATGAATCAAATATATTGTTATTGTAATTGCCAGGTTGATTGCCCATGGATACTGCCTTAACCCAATACGTATCACCACCATCAAGGAATACTAACCCATTGACAACAGAATGGTCAGTAGTTTCTAATTTACGAACCACAATCATTGGCAGTACATCACCAGGACAAACTGGATCGTCAATAGCTAGTTGTGTGTTATCGGAATAACTAGCTGATACTAAATCAGCTATTCTTAGTGTTACTTTTCTTTTATTGTTAATCTTCTCGACATCTTGTTCATTCAGTATATAATTAAAAATAGAACCTATCTGAGGAGTCATACCTTATCCTTTACTGTAAGTGATTAACAGACTAGACAAAACAACGTAGACAATTTCCGCCACATTTTGGTGCCATACACAAATCATCAGTTTTAACAATAGCAGCGACTGATAATATCAAGTCACGTCGTGATTCAGATAAATCATCCCAACTGCAATTCATATCCGTACGTTGCGCATACCATCTCTTGGCTTTAACTTCTGCTTCTGCTGGTGTTAAGGTAAGTTGAATTGATGTAGTCATGACTATTCAATCCCATCACTTGATGGGGTAATACCTGCTGTTAATGCATATAAATAAGTGTAAAGCATAATACCAATAATCACATCACATAGTAATACAATCATGCAAATAGTCATAATTAAAAAAACTTCTTGCATAGTGTAATCCTAACTTTAATTTTTATATAGCCAATATAATTAATCAATTGGGCTTATGTAAATCCATACCTAACACTGAACATGGTCCACTAAATTTGGCATTCGCATAAGTTTGTGGCTGAAATTGAAAATCGATAGGTAATCCAGTGATACGTGATAATCTTTTCAATCGACAAAACTTGCTGGATCCAATGGTTCAATTTTAGCATAAAATTCATTTATTTTTTAGTCACATGGTTTTCTAGATTAAGCATACAAAGATTCTCTGTGCTGAATACGGTAGATTAATTAATTGAACTGTACTTTTGATGATGTATTATCACTGTAAAACTTACTATCGACGTGATAAATATCATCAACAAGTGTGATGGTTGCTATAATAAATATTACTGGATGGGTATGTGTCATAAGAAATTGAACATGTGCCGCCATATTTATTTTATCCAAGACATTCTTGTGTTGAAAAATATCTAAAATATTAATTGCTCTTAAATAATTAGCATCATTGATAGTTGTAGAGTCAACTGGCGACTCATTTTGCATAACGACATCGTATTTATCTTTAATATTCTGACACCACGAAGTTTTGACAAAACCAGGGTCAATTGTAATAGTGTGAGATTCAATATCATTGTTATTAAAATCTTGTCTAGAACGATCGATAATAATAAGAGAACTGGATGCTGATGCATCCAGATACGCTTGAAAAGCATCCTCTACTACTGCATTATCTTCTGGGATACCATTTTCTTTTTTGATAGCAGCTAGCTGGGTCATATGATATGTCCTTTGGTGTATAATCAACTGAATATAAATTCGGCTGTTAGTACACATTGATTCTGCCGAAACTTGATAATACTCCACTCCAGTTTACACATCTCAGAAGTAAACCAGGATTTGACCTTGTCATTAACAACACTGGTGTTTTTCTGGTGCTCTTGGTTGTATAATCCTAATATTTGGACTTGTTTCACTACAACAGCAGGCTGATTGATTATACGATCTTTCTGATCCGGTGCAACAAATCGACGTGGTATGACTCGCTTTTATACAGTTGGACTACGCATTGAGTTAATAAGTAACGTGTGTTCCTGGACTAAGCTATATCCCATCGAACTGATTGCAGCTCTAAGGTGATCATTGATAGCAGCTGGTATCCAAGCAATAATGGCATTTTGTAGAATGGTTTTGTTTTTCGAATCAGTTAGTAGTTCTTCGATAATTGTCTTTGCTATTGTATCAGCGTAAGTTCTAGCACACGAACGTGTTATTTCCACAAGCGGCGAATCCATTTGTTCGATTATGCCGTAATCTCGTGCTACACGTCTGGGCTGAAATAACGCTTCTTGGATTGCCCGTGTCACCAGTTGAGTGATAGCATCTTCATCGCCAACGAGTTTCATCAACGATTCATTTTTAATCGTCTGTACCAGACGTTCTTCCAAGGTCATTTCTTTTGAGTTACTGGCAAATGTATCGGTCATGGTGATGTTCCTAACGATTTCTGGTTTGGTTCCGTAGTATTGTGGTGTTACCGTTTGATGGACTTATCAGTATCATCTTGGATTTCTTCAACTATATCGTACAATAGAATCGAATAGGATAATTCCGGAATAAACGCAATATGGTAATCTTTGATGGTTTTGGTATTTGTCATAAGCCATCCTAACTAAGAAAGAAGGTATGATGTGTTGTTGGTATAGACAGTGTTTGGTAGCTTAAGCTACCAAACACTGTTATTTAAAAGCACGCCTACCGGGCAATCCGCATTGCTTCAAGTGTATGAATCGGACCATTTGGATCAACAATTGCTACATCTTGAAGCAAAGTAGACAACGAAAACAAAGTAATTTGCCATTGTGGGTTGTCGCCGTTAGCATCTTGCCAAGATGCACCCCATTCCTGTGCTTTAGTAATGTCAGAAAACGGTCCCGTAAGAATTACAGCTTCGTCCCACGTCATAACGTAAAACTCATACGTTTTGTAGGATTGGGTATTTTGTTGATACTGTTTGCGCACGTCTGGGTTGTCTAGGTGTAGTATTTCTACTATACTGTCTGTAATAGGACTTTTCAAACAGATCGTCGGTTCATATTGTAATTCTCCTGCTGTAAGCAGCATAAGTGTCCAAAGTGAACTTTCTTTAATTGATGAATGCGCGATGACAAAATCCGCTGCCTTATCCTGATTATCGAATGGGCCGATAAACCGAAAATTACCGACACCCCATTGAAAAATATAGGTTTTCTTTTCTTCACTTGCAAGAAGTTCTGGATGAGATTTGCTACTCATGACTACCTCACTGGATTCGTTGCACATCAAATTGTTTTCAACAGCAGAAGAAACGAGGTATACACCAACGTAGTGGTCGGTAGCTTTACCTTTAGCATCGTGACATTGCGATTCCAAATAATGTTAACCATCAGAACACGCTACGAAATAGCCGCGGTCGTTCTGATGAACATTATACTTGGTATTAGGTGTAAGACAGGCAAACCCTAGATCAAATTTAATTTCGACACCTACTTTAATGTCAGAGATTTTGGCGTAAGGTCTACCAGCATTATCGGTTCCGTAATAATTGGTTTCATTAGATTTTGACATGGTCGACATAGTAATGAACTCCATTAATTGATTGCTTGCACCAAATTAAGGGTAAGCGACTAAATAATATATACTCACATTTAATTTGGAAATTGCTTAATGATTACTGTTTTGTCACTAAGTAACTTACAGACCATGGGTTACTTGACTGTATCTGGTTAACTTGGAATCCTTAGGATACCTATAATACTTTGGTTAACATGTGTTATATGGGTGACTAATTTCAGTAGGTTAACTATATGTATGTGGAATGCTTGATTATTGTGGTAATTTACGTTAATGTTTAGTAAATATATAATGTATGATTATGTTTTATTTGATTAACCATACATTACATTGTTCTACTATTCAATACTTAAACAAACTCCTCTACTAATCGATTGTGCTGTATTGTAGTGCAGCCTCACATCCTTGTTTAGTTGGAAAAGTAATTTACACACTACTGGGCATCTGTATAGTAAAAGTTGATTCAATACCTACACTTCTTGCTACGATGTATTTGGATTTTGAGAGATCGATAGTATTATCATTTTGTTCAAATGGTACTACACCACGTGCTTGGTCTAGTGCAGACTTAATAGGTGCAGTTAAACTTCCATTAGTTGGAACATACTACAGCTACAGCAGTAAAACAAAAGTAGCACTCATTGATTATTTTCCTTTTACTTAACCATGTATTAAGATTTTAAGTTAGACTAACCCCAACAACTACGAAATATATCCCAAGTATGGACTATACACGTTATAACAAATTGTTCTTTAGCAGATAAGGGTGATGTGTTTGCAGAGCTATAACTTGCTGAATATAACCCAGTGTTCGAACTAATTGGTGTTCGAATGTTAGCCGAATATGATTCTTCTGCTTCAGCTAACGCTGCTTCAGCTTGTGCAGCTCGATATTGTTGTCGAGAAGTTTCTTGTATTAATGCAGCAGCTATTATGGTATTTGTATTTAATCTCATGATAATTTCCTTACATTAATCCTCACACTATGTCTTGTATTAGTGAAATAAAAAACCAATAAAATTTAAGTGTGATTGATGGCAATTCTACCAAAACGTTTAAGTCTAGATATATGATTTTTGTCCATTGCTGCATGTAACATTACCGTGTTTGGGAAAATATCTAACAGAAATAATGCCGCTTGTGTTTGTATTTCAGATAATTCATTTAAATCAGCCATTCGATAACTTGGTAATAATTGTCGTTCCAATAATACTCGAAATGCTATATATACTAAAGCACAATCATTGTGATTGGTAGGCAATTGTTTATTGTCCGATTCGAATTCTAATTTTGTTGGTATAGTATTCTGCAGCTTCTTTAATAAATCTGCAAAATATCGCGCACGAGTGGTTTTTTGATTATTTGATGATCTGGTGTAATATATATCAACACTATCGCCACCAACACTGCGATTGAGAGTAATTAAGATAGTACTAGTTTGCGTAGTAATAAATCTATCATGGGCACTAGTCATTATTTCATCACTGACATTTATACCTAATCTAGTTCTAAATTGATGCACTGATTCAGAAAATCCATCATTATGTGATTTTGTTAATTTAGAATTATTACTCACAAGGATAGTCTCCACAATTATTATGTACTTTAAATACGTACTGTAGTAATTCCTACTTGATTCATATACTTACCAGCTCTATCGGCATAGCTAGTTTCACAAGCATGGCTACCTTGAAAGAAAATAAATTGAGCAATTCCCATATGTGCGTAAATCTTCATTGGTAACGGTGTTAAATTAGCAATTTCCAACACCACCTGGCCAACAAATTCTGGTTCAATTGGTGTGCAATTAATACTACAACCAGCCCTAGCATAAGTAGACTTACCAACACACAATGCTAGTACATCACGTGGTATGATAAAAGTTTCAATGGTGTGACCTAATACGTAACTATTGGGTGGAATAGTACAAGTGTCACCAGATACATCAACATAGCATGCATCGCTCATGTTTAATGGATCTATAATTGCTGAATTTACATTAGTGAAAATCTTATACTTTGGAGCTAGTCTGGCATCATAGCCATAACTAGATAATCCATAACTAATGATACCATTTCGTTTTTGAGTTTCTTCAAATGGAGTAATCATATTCTTAGTTTTAGCTAAATGACGAATTTGGTGATCTGTTAAAACACCAGCTATGGGTGATTCAAATTTTCGTGTCACAATATTAATACCTTATAGTAAACCATAAGTTGATTATCGGTACTGATAAAAAATTAAATATTTACATTACTCACAGGCTGGTCCACGATATTATGAAAACATACAACATTCCATATTAAGGAGATATTTTTATGACAACAATCCCAATTCAATTATTTCTGCTAGATACTGCTTTTACTAATAGAGCTATCCCAAATCCACCGTTTTTTAGCAGTTCGGGTGGTATTGCTCAATTATCTAGTAAGAGCTTATCATATTTTCAAACACCCTATGTAATTAACGATCCAAGAAATCCAACTCAGCGAAATGTGCTATGGGCACCTGAAACTTCACCAGCGGTATTGGTTGACAATGCTGATTATAATAATTTTGTGCTTAGTGTTGCTAATTCACCAAGTGCAGCACTTGCTGCTTTCTTTGGTATTATCGATATCTTAGCATTCAATTATAACGCAAATACCCCAACAGTCACTATCGACGCATTGATAGTTGGATCACCGAATTTAGCAAGTTACTATCAAGCAGGTAGTTTAGCACTTGGTCCCAATACCGTTAGTGGATTGGTGTATGAAAGCAATAACACTACTCAATCAATCACCTGTCCAGCAAAAGTAAGTTTCATTTATACTCCTACCGTTGGTGGAATTGTTGAGTCCTATGCCATAACGTGTTGGTTAGATAATGCAACATTCTTAGCCAACTATGCTAATTTTAATATCATAGAAATAATTCCACCAATTGATTACAATGACTTATTGAATATGTCGTTCAGCACTACCTCCGCAACATTAGCAAATGATGCTAGTATTGCTAGTTTTAATCAAACACTAATAAATCAAGCCATTCAAACTGCTGAGCCATCTGGATGTGTTAGCTATGTGGCAAAAGTATTTGAAGCTAATAATTCTATCAGTATGGCGTTTAATATTTTCTATACTGGACAAGTACCGACGTTTGCTGCTATGCGAACAGCAATTCGAACGGCAGTTGAATCATCAGGTAGTGGTACTCCTGCTAGTTGGATGTTACGTATTCCAGAACTTTATGTTGAATCTAGAATTTATTTAATTCCCATTTGGGATCAAAAGATCACTAGCGGAAGTAGCACACTATATGCTGGCATTGCTTCACCCAACACTATGCTAAACAAAGCACAATTAGCCATGGGATCCAGTGCACCTAGTGTGTTGGTAAATCAATATGGCCAATTTTTAACAGCTGCGTATGATTTATTGCCTATAATTGCGGTACCTGATTCTATTACGCAACCATCTGATAGCTTATTAGCAATGTATCCTACTTATCAAGCGTACGCTAGTACTGATCCTAATTTTGCATATATGTCGGCAGATGCTCAAGCATTTGCAACATTGTTAAATACCATTCTGCCAATTGCTGCTGGAGTTGTTACCAATCCAGTGTATCCACCAATCGTTGATGGCACTTTGACTTATATTTCATTTACTCAAAATTTAACTGAGTTCTGTGTCCTAACCAGACAGTTCTATGGTCAACAACTTGGAGTTGCTACATGATTCCTCCAGTAGGCGCAACAGCATTATTTACTTTTGCTACCCCGTTTGCATTATTAAATGGGGTATACAGTATAGTAAAAACGATGACTTTCGAGACAGCACTAGCTTCTGGTGTGGATTTTGTTGCTGCATTATACACACCAGCAGGACGTACTGCAAGTGAATACGCTAGTGAATATCAGGCATATGCTGGACAAATTGTATTACAATTACAAACAGTAACTGCAGCAACTGTAGCTACTTATTATGTTCCACTTGGGGTATTGTCTCAAGTTCCAGATCCCACCATTCAACGATACGATGATATTTATTTATCTATTCACATTGGTGCATTTGCTGATGAAACGGTCTATACCTGGATTGCCGGGCAAGTAAATGACTTACTTGCTTCAGTAACTGGCAATCCTGATACTGCACAATTTTACTCTAATCCAAGTGATGCTATCTATCTGACACAAGGACAATATGCTGCATTAGTAGCACAACGTACTGCTAACATTAAAACAATATCACCACTAATTGTACAGAATCAAAAATTACAACAAACCATTGATAGTTTACAAACTTTGATTCGGGCATACCAAGCTAATCTTATTGCATTGTATACTAGTCAACAAGTTATTCAAAGTAACATTGCGACTATTAATTTAAACTTTAATAAACTTACCTCAAATGTGACTATTGTGTAATTGAGTATAATACTACCTCGATTAGGAGAATTATCCTGTGGATGTTTATGCCGAATACCTGTATGCGTTATCCGATCCACTTATTGCCATTGCCCCACCACCAGATTTAACTGGTATAAATTCACAATACTATCATCCGGCTGATCAGTATGCTGCATATATTACTAACCAGCAAATTTTCTTTGATCAGACGTTGTATCAACAAGGTTTAGTATTGACCCCAGTTGGATCAGTAACTCCTTGGGTATATGGTACTGACTGGACTGTACAAGCTAGTGATGTTGATACTGTCACTATGGCACAAGCAGTAGCATTGTTACCTGGTTTTAATTTGACATTATTAAAAAGTATTACTATTCTACATGCACAAGCCAATTTACCATTGTTTCTGTCAGTTGCTTCACAAAGTTATCTGCCACGTCCAGAAAATATGCCACCGCTTCCAGATGCAAATAATGCATTAACTGCATTACTCGAAAGTATCGTTGCTCGTATTTCAGAAATTGAAACTGCCACCACACAAGTTACCACTTCTATTGTTGGTGGAAGTAATACTCCGGTATTACTAGCGTTTGATATTAATGGTATCAATCCTAGTAATCTAATCAGTAATGAGACATACGTAGTTAATACCTATACTGGACAATCTACCATTCGGCCAATTCAGGGATCTTTTTTCAAAAACAGTCTTATCATTAGTGTGAATGGACAAGTATTAACAGCTGGAACTGATTACCAAGCAGTTGGACTAAATTCTGCTAAAACTATTCAAACACTCAATTCTTCTGGTATTTATGATTTAATTCTATTGACCTATGATTATGCTGGTCCAGTACAAGTAACATATCAAGCAGTAGGAGGTGATGCTACTGTATCTGACCTTACCGCAGTTTATCAGAATTTACAAAATATTCAAAATTTCTTAGCTACCGGTGGTTTTCTTACTTCAGACCAATTGCTTAGCTCTTCAGCAATGCAAAACCTTATAAATAAAACCAGTGCTTTGGAGAATCAGATGCGAGTTTTACTATCTGGCGCACCGAATTATGGTGACAGTACTAATGGTGCTGCTGTAGTTAAGAATTTACGTGCTCCAGATACTGGTTTACACTGGTGGAATGTGGCAAAACTTTATACTGTGACTGGTTCTACCACAGTAGTAATGACTGATAGAATTAGTCTGCATTTACAATTAGTTAATGCATTACTGACTGCCGATGTTGGTGTGGTCGTAGACCTAAGACAAACTCGTGATATTCTAACAGTAAACGCAACCAATGTTATTCAAGATGTTGCATTTACTTTATATGGCTCACTTGGTACTCCGGCAAATGTCATAATGCCCCAATTTCGTGTAGTTTGGGACAACCCGACAGTTTATGTTTCTGGAGCTTATTTACAAATTGGCTTAAATCTACCAAACTTAACGGATACATTAGCCATCGAAGATCGTAGTGGAGTGGAATCCTGTTGGATATTAGACACTACTACAGGTACTACTACTATTCCACTTACACCAACTGACACTAATTTTATTCTTCCCGATGGATCATCTGTCTGGGGACCAAGTAATTCTGCATCTACTTCTGCAACACAGACGATGCCAAATGATGCTGGGTATTTGTTGTGGAATGGTGTTAAAAGTTTAGCCACTATGGATACCACCATCGGCAAAGTTACATTACCGAATTCATTACCTAGCTGGTTTAGAATTCAAGATATTACAGAAATCATTGCTGAATTCCAAGATGCCAGTAGTAACCCATTGCGAGTCATTGTGCCGATGACTGGTACACTTGCCACTACTCGACGTGGTATCGGTTTGGTGTATTTAGGTCAGGATGGTGAGCTACCAGTACCAATGGAATTCCCTCTTGTACTTCATGCTGGAG
>JAEHJW020002459.1_pt1 | contig 13501 bp, 17 predicted proteins | sample 9271431 | NCBI WGS metagenome assembly JAEHJW02
CGCCAAGCCAGCCAGCTGACCTGACCACAGCACAACTCCGCAGCTCAGGACCCGTCCTCGGCTCCAAGAACCCGTGCCCTGCTCAGAAGAACGGAGGGAGAATTAGTGCGCGTGGAAGTCCGCGTTATCGTCACCAGACCCTCGACGAAGATCTGATGGACCTGGGTATCTCGCCACATCCCCGCATCGTCCTGGCCGTCGAGGGCGAGACCGAGCAGGCCCATGTACCCCGGATCTGGAAGGAACTCGACCATCCCGACGCACCCGAGCTATTGCGCCTGCTGTTGCTTGGCGGCGTGGCCAGGAATCTTGAGAAGGTAGCCGCCCTGGCGGCCGCTCCGCTGGTCGGTCCAAAGATTCAGGGCGCACGACCAGCCTGGTCGCTCATCAAGCCGCCGACGTGCCTGTATGTGGCTGCCGACCCCGAGGGTCAGTTTGCCGCTGAGAGGGTTTCCGGCACGCGGACGGCGATGCTCAATGAGATCAAGGCGGTCCTGAAAGCTCAGGGCGTCGCTGCGGCAAACCCGACCGAACTCGAAGAACTGGTCCGGATTCACACCTGGACTGAATCGTGCTACGAGTTCGCTCACTTCAGCGACGATGAACTGGCTGACGGCATTATGGCCGTCCACGATGACATCGACGGCTGGACCAGAGACCAGCTGGTCGGGGCGTTGGCCCACTGGCGCGATAGGAAGAAAGACATCAAGCGGGTCTGGGAGAGTGGCGGCTGGGATGAGCGGCGCCAGACAGTGACCGGGGCGTGGAAGTACAAGGTCAGTAAGACGAAGCTGGCCGAGACGCTCTGGCCGACGCTGAAAGCCAAGATCGACCGCTGCCGGACTGATGCTGACGCGCCGCTCCCGGAGATCGTCGACGTGGTCGAGGACGCCTACCATCTGGCCCAGCGCTGGCGGTATCTGTCCTTCGCGCTTAGTGAAGATCCGGACAGCGCGGCAGCCTCCGACTGATCGGATAGGCTCCGGCACCGAGTAGGCATGTCACGTCGCTCGGTGCATTAGGAAAGGAACCCAGGCGATGGCTCGCTGGGACAACATCACGATCTTGCAAGCCGTTGATCGCCACCAAGAACGGTTCGGTGGCGGACCCGCCACGAGTGTCAACGGCTGCGCGCTGATGGACGAGATCGCCGGCCAGCAAGTAACAGATGACAAGCTGGTGCGCGGCTTCCTCCAGGAACTGGAGATCCTTGCCGCCGAGGAGTACCTCACCTTCAGGGCTTACGACACGTCCCCGAACGCTCGCCGCTCCTGGCCATACCAATACCTTGAGCAGATTCGTGACTTCGCCCTGACCGTCAAGGGCCAGGACCGCGCTCGCGGCATCGTCGTCAAACTGTCGCTTCCTAACCGCGATGAAGACGACGGCCGGCCGATCAGCGCCCTGGTCCTGCAAAAGATCGCCGAAGCCATCGCCAAGGAGTACTGGCCCGAGCAGACCCTGGTCTTCCTCGACGAGGCCGGTATTCCGCTCGAGCGGCTGCCCCTCCCCGAGGGCACACCCGATGTTCGCGACGACCCCGGCAACTTCGTCTACGGTGTGCTCATCGGTCTGGAGCTGTGGGGTTCGGAGGGGCGGCGCATACTGCGCAGCTTCATCGGGTCGTGGCTTGACGACCGCCTGATCTCCGGACCGACCGACAGCATGCGGAACGATCTAGTCGACAAGCTAGCCCGCGGTGGCTGGTACGTCGTTGACGGCAACCTGGTCATCGGTGACCCGATCAAGGGCAAGCGGGTACGCAGCCCGATCCTGCGCGATGCCCGGCTGGCCACTCTGCACCCTGAGGTTGTGACTGTCTGCGAGCAGCTCTTCAGAGATGGGCACCGGGCGGCCGCTGTCTTCGAGGCAGCCAAGGCTCTCAACAACCGGGTCAAGAATATGAGCGGCCTGACCGGCGACGGCGCAGGCATGATGGGTGTGGCGTTCAAGAAGGATGAGCCCAGCATTGTCCTTGCCGACCTGACGACGCAGACCGGCAAAGACATTCAGGTCGGCTACCGGTTTCTGTTCATGGGCTCGCAGCAGGCGATTCGCAACCCGCCCGCCCACGAGCCGTTCGGCGAGATGGACGACGACGAAGCTTTCGAGTTGCTGGGCCTGGCCAGTCACCTGATGCGCAGGCTCGATGAGGCGAAGCCGCCCGAGCGGCTGTAGGTCTGGAGAACCCGGAGGCCGGACCACGCCGACTGGCCTCCCCGTTTCCGGAAGCTACTCCCGGCGACACGCCGACGACGATCCTGTCATGGCGGGCTCCAACCAGATAGCCTGCTCCGTTGCGAGACCTCGGACGACCTGCGGGGGGAAGGGACGCGAGAGCCTCACATCTCGCACGTCCTGACCTACTTGTCCGGGGGTATCACTCGTGAGCGAGACCTGGCTGACTGTCGGCTCTACTAGCGGAGCCGTCAGAGTCGTCATCAAGAACATCAACGTCTGGCGCGGCCTTGAGGTCGGTCGCTGGATGTTCACCTTCGAACTCAGCTCCAAGCAGCAGTCCGTTGCCGGTAGCCCGCTCTGGCTGGGCGGCCGCATCGACGTTCAGCAGGAGCCTGGCCGGGTCACGCCCTATCTCGGCAGTTTCCTGCCGCAGCTGCAGCCGGTCGTCCTGCCGCCGCTTGGTTCTGAGCAGACACTGCAGCTGACCGTCGAGGTCAGCCAGCGTCAGCTGCAACTGATCGAGGAGAGCCGGACCGGCGGCGACCTGCGGCTGGACATCTACCTCGCGGGCTATGTGGTTCAGGAGGGCCAATACGCCCAGATCCGCGAGTCACAGATCAGCCACCAGATCGGCCAGAGCGACTGGCTGGCCTTGCTACAGCGGGCCGGCTACCGCCGGTTCCTGCTGCTGGAACTTGAAGCCCCGGATTCCCGGACTCAGCCGGCCCTGGCCGATGCGGTCACCTACTACAGCCAGGCTCATGGTCACTACATGGACGGCGAGTGGCGGCTGACCGTCGAGAGTCTCCGGCAGTCCCTGGCCTCGCTGGTCGGCAAGAAGGCCGACGAGGAAGAGTCGGAAGCCGAGGTCTCGGAGGCCCTGAAGGCACTGCGCAAGGAGTCGTGGAACGGCCAGGTTGGCTACCAGCCGCGGCTGGAGCACGTCCGTCAGGCGGCCAACTTTCTGTGTGACCTTGGCGCCCACCCGGAAGCCGACGAGACCCGCCGTCACCATGCCTACAGTGCCCTGCTCATAGTCGGCGGACTGCTGCATGCTGCCAGCCGCTCACAAGGCGAGTCGTCGTAGAGGGAGCTCTACGCACTTCTGATGCAGATGAGTGGGTGAGAACGGTGGCTGTCGGTGCAGCGCCCTTCGGGCAGATGCCTTCCAACCGTGAAATCTTGCGGCGTGTCCAGGATCTGGCGCCCGAGGCCGCGCAGAACGAACCGGACCAGCACGTCGTCTCCAAGGTGATCCTCAAGCAGTTCGCCGAGCCATGGGGCGCCAAAGGCGAGGTGCTGCTAGCCGGTCTCAACGTCAGGCACCCAGAACGGAAGATCGTCCGAGGCGGGCCGGCGAGATTCGGCAAGATCCCCAACTATCTGCGCTTCGCCTCAAGCTCGGCCGAGGACCTCTGGGGCGCCACCGAGACTCGGCTCCACGAGCCGCTGGAAGCCATCAAGCGGGGTAACCCCTCACCGAGCCGTCCCATGAGGCGGTCATCCGGGACGCTATCGCCCTGCACTTCGTCCGCAGCATCCCGACTGCCGCGCTGCACCAGGTGACGTGGAAGGACCACCGGGAAGCGGCCCGCCAACAGTGGCGCGGCCACCCGGAGATGCTCCAGTGGTTTCACGTCAACGCCTTCGGCTGGTGGACGAACGATCCGGCGCGGCTGGTGCTGGCCCTCGACGAGTTCTACAAGCCGATGGAGAACCTCATCGCCAGCGGCGCCATCTTCCGCGTCAGCCTTGAGGATAGGTTCGAACGCCTCCGGGTCGGCTTTCGCTCCTTCAAGCTCAAGATCCTGACGGCCCCTGACCGGGAGTTCCTGATCGGGGACGTACCGGTGCTCGCATGGCGCGACGGCCACGGCGGCCTTGGCATCTTTGACGGAGTGGGCGTGGGCAATGCCGATGAGATCGTCCTGCCGCTAACACCGCATCACGTCGCTGTCCTCGGCCATGACAACATATCCAGGGACGCTACAACCGACGAGGTCGACCGGTACAACACCCTGCAGGTGCTGATCGCCTACCGCCAGGTCTACACGCAGCCGGCCGCTCACCTAGCCCCGTTCGTCCGGCTGCTGCTGCTGGGCGCCGAGACGGCAGCCTGAGCCGCCAAGGAGGGACCCACGGTGCTCACCATCTCGCCTCAAGACGCCATTCAGCTTCCGGTCGACGAGCTGGCCATGCTCGTCCTACGTGACCTGGCCACCTGGCACGAAGCAAATGAGTACAACTACGGCAACAGCCTGCGGCAAGAGATGAACTGCGGTTACGCCGGCAACCTTGATGCGCGCAAGGCCGTCTACGAGGCGCTTGCCTGGTTGCATGCCCGTAGCCTGATCGCCCGGAAAGTCGAGGAGACCAGCGGCAACATCATCTTCGTCACACGATGGGGGCACCAGGCGCTCGGTCTCAGCCTGCCTCAGATTCATGCGGTCGAGCGGCTGCAGGACAATCTGCACCCGCTCATCGAACAACGAGCCCGCCGGCAGTTCCTACTTGGCGAGTACGAGCAGGCCATCTTTGTGGCCATGAAAGCGGTCGAGGTCAGGGTCAGGCGGCTGGCTGGCTACGGCGACGAGATGATCGGGACTGACATGATGACCAGAGCCTTCAAGGCTGGCGGCCCCCTAGCCGATCCAGAATCGCCTACCGGTGAAGTCGACGGCACCATGATGTTGTTTCGTGGCGCCTACGCTGTCCTGCGCAACCCCTCCGGCCACCGCGAGGTGACCTTCGATGATGTGGCCGAGGCATCAGAAGCAGTCATGACGGCCAGTTTGCTGATGCGGATGCTCGATCGCATAGAGGACCGAATCACCACCGCGAAGAGCGCCTCGGCCCAAGCCTGAGCGCATCTCGTTGTCGGACCCAGCTGCCACAATTCGGCTATGGCCACCAGCCTTCACGATGACTTGCTGTCGATGTACGCGACGTACCTCGACGAGCGTGGCTACCAGGCGGTCAAGGTTGCCGAGACGGCGACGAAGACGCCGGATCTTGAGGTGACGGGGCACGGTGCTGTCTATTTGAACGAGTTCAAGGCCCCCGATCTTCGGCTGGACCCCGTCATGAAGATGTACAGATTCGCGACGACAAACTCAAAACTATGGGCCTCGATCCACACCGCCCTCCAGCAGTTCACGGGCCACGATCCGTCCCACAGCCTGCCGTGGGTGATCACGTTCGCCTCGGTCAACTTCCAGCTGTGCTGGAACTCCCTGTTCGAGGCTATGCAGGGTGGCTCGGTCGTCGACGGCAAGGTCATCTTCAACTGGACGGGGTCGGCCGAGTTCAAGCGGTGGACGAATGACCGCTACGAGGCAGACCTGTACATCTGGCTTCAGGTGAACCAGTGGCAGCCGTATCAGGCGTCCTTCTTTACCAACGAGCAATCACCGCACCGTTCGTTGGTCGACGATTTCGTCGCCAACCTCCGAGCTGTGCCGCTGAGCGATATGGATAAGAACTGGCTGCTTGTCTAGGGCGTTCGAGGCCGGCACGTTAGCCAGGTGCAAAGCTGGCGGTCCAGATGTAGCCGAGGCCAAGCAGCACGACTCAGCCATCGCTGAGATGGTCCTGCTAGCCGCAGGGTTGAGCCACGACAAAATTATTCAGCCGGTCCTCCGCCGTCCGCGACCTCCATCCGGTAGTTCGACTCGACCCTCCGCAATCTGGAGGCGATCCGCTCGTGACGGATGGCGATGAACTGCCTCTTGGCATGGCCGTAGGAATCCAGTGGCAGCGTGGCCGCCACGGCCCGGACCTCCCGCGCATGAGCTTCGTAGTCGGCGGCCACGGCTCGCACGGCATAGATGACGGCGATGGCATGCTGCTCGTCGAGCAGCAGGGTGACGGTGTGGCGAATCGGATCGTGGTAGACGTTCGCCAGCACCTGCCCAATGGCTGCAGTGGCGACCGTTCGTTGGCGGCGCGCAGTTGGCGCGACCTCGGCTGGTGCCTCTGCCGCTACGACTGGCGGATCGGTACTGTCTGCCGCCTCAGGAATCGCGGCGCTTCGACCGGCCAGTAGCTCTCCTTCCAGCACCGCCTGTCGTCGTAGGGGTGCCAGCAACGCTTCTTGCCAGGGCTGGCGGGCTTGTTCTTGGTCAGGTTGTCTTCGTTCCATTCATACGATCTCCGCTTACTCTTCTGCTTGCTGCTCGCCGCCGACATACGGTCGGCGGTGTTGGGGCAGGAGCCCCTCGCCTTCAGGTAAGTCCCGCGGTCCTCGAGTCGGATTGGCCCGCCAGTAGAACTCGGCAATCGTGTCTATGGCTTCGTACTGCTCGCTGGCTGTCTCGAACCGCTGGACGGTGATGTCACCTTCGACATAGGTGCCGACGGCGTAAATGCCTCGCTCGGCGTCCCGATACTCGACGATCACGGCATACGGCCAGGAGCCGAGGTCCCAGCCGTCACGGCCCCACGAAGCGACCGGTACCCAGCCGCGGGGCAATCGCTCCATCCACTCGTAACCGTCACCATTGGTGCCGCGTGGCAGTTCGGGAATCTGGGGCTCGTCTCGTTCAGGCCGGTTGTCGTCATCGGTCTGGCTTTCAACGTCGTGCTGGAACTCCTCATACAGCTGGTTGACGCTGGCCCAGAGGTCGTCGAGTTCGGCTTGCGAGTCGGTCTCATAGACGTGACGAAAGCCCTGTTCGTCCTGGCGCAAGACCAAGCCGCCCGGTCGGCCTTCATGGCGGACCAGACCGTACCAGCCCAGCTCGTCGACACTGCCGACTTCTTCCGTTGGCTGCTCACCGAAGAGCGAGTCGAGCCAGTCGGGATGAGCTTCCCGTTCGGCGGTTCGCACAGCCTCCATGTCGGTGCGGTCCTGAGCCGCTATCTGCTCGGTCCAGCTGGGCACTGAGCCGAGATCCTGGCGGAAGGCGCAGTAGCCGCCGAGCCACCTGATCCACTTCCGGACCTGATCAGTCTGCAGGTGGTAGCCCTGCGCCAGTTCGGCATCAATCTCCGGACCGACGTGGCCGGTCGAGGACAGGCTATAGAGATCAGTGTCCTGGCCTTCATGCAGCTGGGCGGCGATGTAGTGGGCCGTCCGGTCGTTGACACTCCGGCCTTCTCGTAAGGCGGCCTTGATGCCTTCTTCGATGACCCACTCGTCCCAGGAGTCGCCTTCCGGCGGCCGCGGACTGAGGTAGCCGTATTCAAAGCTTACGTTCGGCGAGGTGCTGCCGGTTTGCTCCGGCTGACTGACCTGTACTTCCAGTTCTTGTGTGGGCTCTTCGCCTCCTTCAGGGTTGTGTAGCCGTGGTGCCATGTCTCGTGTTCTCCGTTTAGATTTAGCTTTATGACTGAGGAGGTCTCTTCTGTGTTGGACGCATTCTTTGCTATGGACGAATTCAGCTAAATAGTTACAATTGCACCTGTTCATTAATGAGGTAAAATGTTGTGGACCTAAGAGGATACGAATCTATTGGTGAAGCCCTGCGACAAGATGGCCTGGAGGCAGCTGTGTTGCCTGTACCTGACGGAGGCGAGGATCTGAAGTACGTAACCGTGAATACCAACGTCGAAGTGGCTCCGGCTGCCGTACTTAATGCACTCTCAAGAGCGCGCCTGTTGAATATTCGAGGCCCGCAGGACGGCGGGTTTGGCGGCGGTCTACCAGCGCTTGAGCCGCTGTTTGGACAGCCGGGCAGCGTTACGTTCGAAGACACTAACAGCCTTGGAAAGCAGTCCAGAGTTCCGGCTGACCGGCTCATGTACGGCTCCGGCCACTAATCGTCGGCCATTCGTCGACACTATTGATCCCCTGACTGCGGCCACCAGGACGGGGGGCCTTTATCTAGCCGACGCCAGCAGTACCCTTCCAGGGCTGCAACCCAGGTCTCCGCGAACTCTGGGAGCACTTCGTGGGCGACTTCAAGGTCACTGCCGATGTCCGGGTCGATCTCACCGGTCGTGGCTAGGATGTGCAGGGCGCCGCTGCCGGGAGTGATCGCCCGGGCGATCAGCCAGGCTGTGTCGTCGTCGATGGCCCGGCCGTATTTGAGCGCCTCGGCGATGCCCTCGCTGATCCGCCTGGCTGCCGCTGACTCCTGGGATTGCTGTGTCTCCGGCCGCGCCTCCCGCTGGTTCGATTCAGATTCCATGTGGGTGTTCTCCGTTTAGGTATTCAATTTTGCACCGACGACCGCGAGCGCGGATGTAGTGGAGTGCCGCGCATAAGCGGATTATTCGACTTGACGCGCGGCCTTCTTGTATCGCTGCCGGGGCGGAGTTGCGCTCTTGCTTGCAATTACGGGCGCATTCACTACAATGAAAGTGCAGTAAACGAGGAAGCAGTGTATGAGTTACGCATTTACTAAAGTAGAGCAGTCCGCCTATCGCCGTTCCGCATTGCCGAGCGGGAGCCTGTCAATCTCTCGAACTGGCCGTATTGGCCTGGGTCACGAGTTCATCGACGAGTATGAAGTCACTTCCGACGTGCGGGCGTCCTTATACTGGGATGACGGCCTCAAGGCTATTGGTATAACCTTCACTTCCGGCGAGCCAAAGCCGAAGACTGGCTCGTTTGCTAAGGTGCAAGCCGTCGATGGCTACAGTGTTGCTTTTGTCGGTGGCGGGGCTGCTGGTTACGTCATTGCCAGTGGATTCTTTAAGAAGATTGGCATTGACCCCGGCGACCATCAGGGCTACTACACGTATGAGGCACTGGACGCCGATGAGGCTGGCATTTCGGACGGTGGCAAGACGGTGTTCGTGGTGACGTTGGAACAGCCCAGCAACAGCTAGCTCCAGGTTCCCTTTGGTCATAGCCCAGCACCTGCTCTAGCGGCTCTCTCCACCAGCAGGCGTAACGCCGCAGTCGCCTGCTGCGGGACGACCCCGTTGCCGATGGCTCTGTGCTGAGCGCTGTAGGGCAACCCGATGTCGGTCACGAAACCGGCTGGCAAGCCCATCAGCCACTCGCTGAAGGCTGGCGACAATCTCGCCTGTCCACGGGTGCCGCGCTCGACAGCCAGTGGGGCTAACCGTCCGACGACCAGCTCCCAGCGACGGATAGCCGCCCAGTACGGTCCCCAGTTGGTGATCGCCCTCATGCCTAGACGTCGGGGAAGAGCGTTATCACCAGGTCGCTCAGGTCCACCTGATGACCGCCGGCCTTCCGTTTGGCTACCGGCTGGCCGCCATGGCCGTCGCTGGCTACCGGTGTCGGCAGCAGCAAGTAGGACTCTGACTTCGGGCTTGTAGGCCAGGATGAAGACCCGTTCCCGCCGATGGGCAGCTCCGACATCGGAAGCTCGTAGGCTCGTCCAGACCGTGTCATACCCTGCTTCGGCCAGGTCTCCGAGTACCTGGTCCATGCCCCGCCTTCGGATGGCGGCCACGTTCTCCACAATGACGACTTTCGGTTGTAGCAGGCGAATGCCCTGCACGATGTTGATCCATATGCCACTTCGCGTCCCCCGTTTAATGCCGGCCCCTCGGCCGGCAGTGCTGATGTCTTGGCAGGGGAAGCCGGCGCAGACGATGTCGACCGGCTCGACGGTCTGCCAGTCGATCGTCGTCAGGTCCCCGTGATTGGGCACGCCCGGAAACCGTCTGGCCAGGATGGTGGCTACGTGCCGGTCGTTGTCGGCGCACCAGGCTAAGCGTCCGGAGAAGACGGCCATGGCCGCCATGTCCAGCCCGCCGTAGCCGGTGCATAACGACCCGATAGTCACCTGACTGGCGGCCGCTACGACAGGGCTCATTGCTCGGGGACGATCCTGACGTCCTTGACGCGTCTCCAGCGCTGGCCAAGCTGCAAGACATGCCGGTAGGCCTCGACCCAGTTGTCAAAGCGAAGGCTGTTGCCGTACCAGCCCGGCTCGTCGTGGGTCTGGATCTCTGTCCGGAACCGGCTCGCCTCGAGGAGCCTGGTGACGAACTCATCGGGCACATCGGTGTCCCGTCCTGCCCGATCGACAGCGCCGACCAGGAAGGCGTCGCCTACGACGATGTCCTCATAACGGAAGCGCTGGTTGTGGGCCCACAGCAGGAACGTCGCGCGGCGGTTGAGCGGCAGATGGAGCAGCTTGCCTTCCTCATTGAAGTAGATGCTCGAGGCCGGGTCGTGGAGGTCCGCCGCCTCGATGTTGCCGCCGACCAGGCCCTGGTACTGCGCCAGATTGGTGACACCAATCCCTTCCCGGCGAAGCGGCTGCTCTTCGTCGGCTGGTATGACGATGCTCCGTATCTTCAGGGCCTCGCCCCGCTCAGGGATACCTCGTAACTCGTCCTCTCCTTGGTCTCGATCCATAGGTAGTTCTCCTTTGGTTAACAACGTGTGTGCGCCACTCGCGGGCGAAGTCGATGCAGTTGGCTTCCGACGCCACTGGCCGCTGTAACGGGCGTCGGTGGGCGCAGCCGGCAATGCGGCGGCCGCGCAGGCTCCAGGCCATGCTGTCGGCGCTAACCAGGTACCGGCCGTAGCGCCGGATGCCTTCAGTCTTGACCCCGAAGCCGTGCAGCCGGAGTCCCAGCCCATGTAGCCGGATGACGATGGCCGCAATCTCCGCTGTAGCCTGCCGCCGGCAGACCGACCCAAGGCCGACCAGCGGCTCTTTGGTCAGATCGATCCCGGCTTCGGCGTACATCTCTACGCAGGCGAGGTAGTCGTCGAGTTCCCAGCCCTGGGCGACCGGTATGATCGGCATGTCCGGAGCCAGCTGCCGCAACCTCAGGAAGTTCTCGACGGTCCGCCGCTGATGCTCCCGGACAGATAGACCGGTCCTGGCTAGCATCTGCGGTTCGCACATGTAGTCCTGCGGTGCCGCCCAGGCAAGCTGACCGATCTCATCCCGGTAGCGGCGAACCGCGGCCACATACTCGTCCGCCGTCAGCGTCCAGCGGCCATGAGTCGCCAGTTCGCTGAAGGCTCCCGAATCGAGCGCCCACTGATGGCTGGCTACCGGCAAGTGCCGGTAGCGGGCTAAGCGGCGGTGGGAGACGAAGAGCGGAAAGCTCACCCTGCTCAGCCAGGCTGCCTCGTGAGTGCCCAGATAGAAGGTGAAGACCTCACTGCATCCAAGGTCCTGTTGCGTGATCTCAGCAGCCGGGGACCGATGTGCCTGTGCTGCGGAAGGCACAGGCGCCTGTGGCTCTAGGCGCCGCTCGGATTGGGCTGGCCAAAGCCGTACCGCTTGGCGTCGATCGGGTTGGCGGGATCGATCGGCGCGTGACCTTGCGCGGTCCGGCTGGCGTTGACGGCTTCGAGGTTCTCCCGGACCAGCCGGGCCTCTCTCGCGCCGACCTTGCCCATGTGCGGCAGGCCGGCGTTCTTGAGCGTGTCGAAGGTCTGAAGAGGCTCGCCGTTAGCTGTCTTGTTGTGCGAGCGCCGGCTCGTCTGGCGCGGGGCCGTGACCACTTGCTCCGCTTCGGCTAGGACCTCGGCCATCGGTCGGCCGTTGGCCAGCTTGTCGAAGTCCTTCTCAGGAACGATGTAGCGGGTCGGCTCTTCGTCCTCGCCAGGCAGCTGGACCTCCAGCCGGACTGCCCGGATACCGATCTTCTTGAGCGGCTCTAATTCCGCCGGCCTTGCCTCCAGCCGTAGCGGCATTTCGTGGTCTGGATGCTCGACCGTCAGGCTGGCCAGTTGCTCCGCATCTACTTGTTGGTTTGATAGGTCCGAAAACCGTACTGTTCTCTCACCCATTGCTTATGCACCTCCCTTCGTAAGGATTGTTAGTTGGTGCCCACTTGGAGCCGCAGTATGAACCGCCCGGTTCAGAATTGCAAGGCTTTTGTTGGTAATACCAACATCAAGTCTGCCAGCGAGTTAACTTCTGTAGGAGTAGTCGTGTTGTCAATTAGACGGCAACATTGGCCTTGACTTGTTGGCATCACTAACGCATAACTAGAGCGTGGCTGCGGGACGTTAGGCGGTCCGGAAGTAATGCCTGCGAGCAGGCCGCCACCTGCAGCCACCAAGTCGACTTATCTTCGTCGGCAGTACACCCAAGGGCAGGCAGGCTACCTTGCCCGCTATACCTGGGAAGTGCGGCGCTGATTCTGCTTAAGGTGTACAAACTAAAAGAAATGATGCACACTGTTTAGTGCAGGAAAGTCAAATATATGCGCAGATCGCATCCACGACAGCCCAAGAACCAGGAGACGCCGCTCGGCAAGCTGCTGAAAGACGCCCGCGTGAAGGCGGGCATGTCCCAGGCGCAGCTGGCCGAGACGATCGGCATCAGCCGACCGTACTTGTCCCAGCTAGAGCATGGCGTCTATCCCCGGCCAACGCTGGCAGTCCTTGACCGCATAACTGAGGTCCTCGACATCGGCACCGAGAATCTGGCTGCCGTGACCGGCTACGCCGTGCCGGCCAGCCTGCCTGACTTTCGCGAGTACGTCTATGCCAAGTATGGCCTGCCAGGAGAAGCAATCGACCGGCTGAGCGACTACTTCAAGTACATCCTGGCTACCTATGCCGATAGCAAGGGCGGCAACACGCCTGACATGAGATAGCAAATCAACCGGTGAGTTCGGTGGGTCCTCATCAGAAGTTCATATTTAAAGGAGGGTACCAATGACCCACACAAGTAAGAGCATTATTAGAGATCTGCGCAGCATCCGGCCGATGCGGCCTTACGCCGACAAGAACGAGGCGTTTGCGGTCGCCGAAGAGCAGGCCAGTGAGCTGCTGAAGTTCTTTGCAATCACTGAGCCAGAGGTTGACGTGAGCCTCATTACGCAGTTACCGCGTATTGAGGTGGAGGTCGATGCCGACTTATCTGACTGCGGCTTATACGGCATGACCACCTGGGAGCACGGGCGCTGGCTAGTGAGGATCAGCAAGGGTGCCACCGTCGCCACGCGCCGCTTCACCCTGGCGCACGAGTTCAAGCACATCCTGGACGATCCAACGCTGGCGAATGCCTACCGTAATCTGGGCATCGATGAGTACGATCGCGAGGCCATAATCGAAGAGGTCTGCGAGTACTTCGCCGACAGCTTCCTGATGCCGCGACTGATGGTTGCTCGCGCCGTCCGGGCCGACGTCCGTAACGTCGCACGGCTGGCTGCTCTCTTCGGAGTCCTGCAGTCCGACATGAAGCGGCGACTGCTGGACCTCGGCTTGAAGATCGAGATGCCGGAGGGAGAGGACCCCATTCGGAGCTACTTCAGGACGGCATCCGTCCGGGCGCGTAGTCGACGACCGAGGCCGCTACCGAATAAGGGGATCGCTGCTGTCCAGACCCTGCTAGCCAACTCAGACCGCCTCTATTCCGGTCGGCGCCACTTCCAGCAGTCGATTGGTCACTTCATCGAGGACAGACGGCGAGCCGGATGA
>JAEHJW020009618.1_pt1 | contig 13497 bp, 18 predicted proteins | sample 9271431 | NCBI WGS metagenome assembly JAEHJW02
TACCGCCGCCTGACGGTTTCAGGCAAACGGGAAGCCCTGGTGATAGCGCACCGGGGCGACCCTAACCACAAAGCAACCTAGCAAGGAGGTTCGCATCATGGCTGTAGACCAGAGTAGCACACCCGCCCCAGCGGAGTTTAACCCGACCATTATTGTCGATTACCCCGACTATGAGCCGTGGCGCAAGATTGCCCTCGCGCGTGAGTTGGTAGCGGGAAGCCTTGCCCTCTTGAGCTCTCAAGGATGTGGAACACCCCTCGATCCCTCGGATGAGATTGACCGCATGAACTGCGCTCAGAATCTGCTGCTGCAGGTTTTCGGGATTTTGGTGGAGGTTCAACCCCCGTCAAAGTGCCTGACCACAAACTGAACAAGGAGGTTCGCACCATGGCTAAATCCACAACAGCAAACGCCTCACCAGAAGCAACAGAAATCCCGAATGCGGGGACGAAGGAAACTCCAGACTTGTATGACGAACTTACATCGGTGATGGATGACCTGCATACCGTTTCGGCAAAGGTCAGAGCCGGTCATGCATTGGTTGCCGCCGCCGAATCAGAATCGGATCCACAGAACGACCTGGCAGCGGCTTTTCGCGTTTTTGATGACGTAATGTGCGATATTGCCAAGGTCATCACAAGAATCGACGTGCTCTCGATAGAACATTCGGCGGAGGCATAATTGATAACCAGGTTTGGATGTTTCCATATAGCTGGGTAAACGCCGTGCAAGAAGAAATCTACGGCACCAGGGATCGCGCCTATTCCGCATGGCATAGGCGCGGTTCTACCCGACGGTTTGTCGGCATCGACAGCGCGCAGCTGCTGGCCATGATCGACCTGGATGCAGCCCTGTACGTCGAGTACGACAACGGCACCAAGGAACCGCTGGCGCTCATTGAAACCGCCCTCGATGTCGGGCAGCGACACAAGACAGCGACCGTAACCAAAATGCTGGCCAAGCGTGCTGGCGTTCCCTGCTATTGCGTGCTGTACATGCCTGGGCGTAATGCGAACCCGGCTGATTCTCGCTGGCGGGACATTCGGCAGTTCCGAGTCCGTAGGATGTGGCCACGGCCTGAGAAGGAATGGCGCGTGCTGACACCGCAGGAGTGGGCGCACGGGCTCATCAAGATCCGGGCCTGGTCAGCAAAGCGGCTGGACCTGCAAGCTGCAAACGATGAAATGTACTGATTGAGTTACGCCGCGCCTAGGCTGATCCCCGAAAACCTGCTCCCTTGGCAGACTGGCGCGGCTCCTTTGTTCAAGGGGCGCAGAAGGGGCGTTATGAAGAAATCCTATTTCTTAGCGGAGATGGATGGTGCAGCAGACGAGGCATTGCGCTTTGCATTTACCGCATTCATCCAGAAGCAATTCTCGCCCCCCGCGCCGGCCGACGGACCAGGGATTATCAACAGAGCGCTTAATCACGGGGAGAGCAAAAATCAGCACCCTGCCGCAGCACAATCAAAAGCACTTTTATCCGAGGCTTATAGAGCATTTTCCGCTATACAACCCGCTCCCACTCCTGATGAAGAGGAACTTCTTCACGAGGCGATAGGGGAAGCCCTGGATTCCGCATTAATTGCACGTGAAGCAGCAGAACTGGCAATTGCAAAATTGTTCACAAATTTAGAGTTCATGAAGGCGCTTAAAAAGGATGGTCAGCGAGGAAGCAGCCGCCAGATGGTGGTACAAAAGCGTCGCAAAGCGGCAAATCAAAACGACCCCTTTAAGAACTTCGTTCTAGCACATCCACGAATGAGCGCCCTTGCGCTTGAAAAATTGATGGAAAAAGCGGGAATTATCCTTCGTGACAAAAATACTGGTCAGATATTAGACATTCCAGCAAAGAAATTGCTAAGTGGCGCAACAATGGCTTCCAGAATTAGCCGGATACGAAATGGCCGCATTTAGGAAAATCTTTTCAGGAGGCCAAACGGGCGCCGACCGTGCGGCCCTGGACTGGGCAATTGCCAACGGCATCCCTCACGGTGGCTGGTGCCCAAAGGGCCGCATTGCCGAAGACGGGGTGATCCCTCATGCTACCAGCTGGAAGAGATGTCGGAGGAAGGCTACCTAGCGCGCACAGAGGCCAATGTCCGCGACTCGGACGCTACCCTGATCCTGACACTCAATCCGACATTGGCCGGCGGCAGCAAGAACACCGCCAAATTTGCGGCCAGGCTTGCAAAGCCGTGCTTGCATCTACATCCGGCCATGGACTGGAAAACTTCCCTGACTGATTGGCTCAGTGCCCACCAGGTTCAGGTTCTCAATGTGGCTGGACCCCGGGAGAGCAAAGAGCCCAATGTAGCCGCTTTCGTATTCCAGGTTTTAGACTGTGCGATGAAACCCGAAAAGTAGGGAGGGCAGCATGAAGAGGTTTATGTGTACTCGGCTGTTTGTCGGACTGCTTTCAATGGGCCCATTTGGGTATGTTCATGGAGAATCGCCTCTTGGAACATATGTCGAAGGCCAGGGAAACGATTCGGTTGGCCAAAGATTGGTCTACGCTATTAAGCAACAATTGAGAAAAGACCCGTCGGTAGCTCTTAAAGATACCCCAAAAGGCGCGTCTCTCGTGCTTCATGTTATGACTTTAGACCCGAATGCGGACGCACCCACCTCAAGTGGATTAGCCAACAACTTGACCGTCTATTCCGCCATTTGGCTGATCCCACACCCAGGCGCTCTTGACTCATTGATATACGACGATTTTGGCGTCTGCGGTACTCGACGGATCGTGGAATGTTCTGAAGCGATAGCTGCCCGGACTGACAAATACGCATCCCAGGTCCGTGCAGCACTCCAAGCGCAATAGCGTCTTGAAGAGTGCGCGAGGCAGGACCTAGCAGCTAGTTACAGAACGTTTGGTTTCCGATTTGCTGGCATGTCTTGCCATTCGAAAAATGAGTCTGGTTCCCAATTTGCTGGGAACTCATACCGTTTGAATAGAACGTCTGATTTCCAATTTGCTGCGCGTTCAGCCCGTTCGAATAATAGGTCTGATTTCCAATCTGCTGAGCCGTAACACCGTTTGAGTAGTAGGTGTTGTTGCCGATTTGCTGGGCATTGAGCTGCCCCTGAGGTCCATTGTCACAGAATGTCTGGTTCCCAATTTGCTGGCAGTTTGGGAATGCGAAAGAGACACAGGGAATGAAAGCCAGCGCGAGCATGAGAATCTTGTATTTCTGACCCATAGTGAACCTCCATAAGTTCTTGTTGTTAACTTCAGAGACGTTGTTTTTATGGGAGAAAATCACAGAGCAGCGCTTGACGTATCTCATGGAAAACACGTCAGTCGGTGGATGCTATCCGAGTATCTTGCTTACCGCAACTTGGCCTTTTTCTGACGCCAAATATGAAACCACCCATTTAGGAGCGATGAGATTTACTAGCTCATCTAGCCACGTGACTACTTCAGAATGAGGCGATGAGGTTAATAAAAATCCGATGTCACTTTGTTTTTCATGGACTACAAGGCCTTGTGGGGTAAGTTTTAGGGAGTATCCAGGGTCATTCACCCCTCTTTCTAAAACTGTTTTCTGGCATCCTGATTGAGGGTTACATACATAGCGCGCTAATTCCTCGATAAGTCTTGCAAGACGCATGGCAGCCATTGAAACCCTCGTTGAAGTTGATGCACTGGTGACGCCCATTCCAGGTGATGTGTAAATATGGCCATCGATTTTCAGGAAAGAATTAACACCGTTGGTACGAAGGTTATGCACTTCTTCCATTGATCTAGCGCTTTCATCGCTTAACCCACTGACCCCTTTAAGCCTAGACCGTTCGAGATATTGCGGCCAGCATCTGTGCACAATTGTCATTAACTCTGGGTCTGAAAAACCTTTCTTGCAGGGATGTCGTCGCACATCAATGAAACCAACGGCCTCGTTTTCGACTATGCAAAACGCGAGGTAATCTGACGGCTCCGAAAAGAACTGACCTTCTGGAATTGGAGCTGCCGTAAGATGGAAATGCAAAACTCCCCAGTCTGCCCATAGCAAATCAGTTCTTTTATCTCGGGTCTGAGAGCTAGTATCATTTTTCAAAATCAGGCCTCTTCCTTGGTACGGATTAATGTCCTTCCCAGAGGTGATTAGATTTGCTAGATGTTGAAGCCCTTTAATGGCCCCTTTTGGCAGATTCCGTTTTGGAAACATGTCTGAACAAAGAATCCGTCTAGGCTTTGACTCAACATATCGCAGTACAAAGTCGAGCCAGCGGAACAATGGCGAATCGAGATGATTCAACTCCCTGGAGAATTTTAGGCCATATGATTTTATGAAACCTTCTGCCAGTATTTCTGCATCGGCCTGAAATTTTTTTGCCAGCTGCTGCGCGTCCAAGTCATTCCTCAACCATAAGATCCATGAGATGCATAGCATCTCTGTTTCAGAGAATTAAAAGTTAACTCATCGTCCAGCTATGCCGTCAAAGGCCTGACGCTGCTCCTCGGTGGCGTGCTTTTGGAAATCCTCCACTGCACGCGCACTGAGCCTGCTTTCAGGCACCAGCATTCTGGTGAGCATTGACCCTACCTCCGCAGGCACCATGCCGGCATCAAGCAGCTTCTGGGCTGCATCGTCTATCCTGCCATACTTGATGTCGCGCTTCACGTCTGGCATCACCTGCTCGATTCGTTCGCGGTATTCCTTCTTGGCCTGCAGCATCTGACCGACAGCGGGGCCGCCTGGCGCACCGTGGGATGGTGTAATGCCTGTCACATACCCCAGGAGCTGTGCCGTGTCCGAACTATCCCCGGCCTTATTGGCAAGGTCGAAGGCCGACATCATCACCGGCAGTGGGATCTGATTCTCCATGAAGTTGGTCACAATGCGGCCCATGTTCTTCAACGACTCCAGGCTCACCGCATGCGCATCTGGGTTGTAGACGTGCTTTCCGAACCCTTTGTCATTGGCGGCCGTCTCGGCCATCGGCCGCAGGAACGTGCTCTCCTTGCGCTTGAATTCCTCGATGGGCGACGTAGCCCAGCCGATCAACTCTTCTCCGATTTTCCCCACGGGGTTGCGCAGGTAGATGGCTGTGCCGCTCTTGTCCTTCTCCCAGAAAATGCGCCCTTCGTGTCCCGGCTCGTTTTCGGCCAGCGACCACAGGCGCGAGGGTGCTGACAGGATGTTGAGCGGGTTTTCCTTGATGCGCTCGAATTCCTGGGCAAAGCGATCCAGATAGCCGCGCCCCACATCGCCCCAGGTTTTCCGGTCCTTGTAGACGTTGACGGCATCTTGCAGGAATGAGTTGATGACGTAGTAACCCAGGATGGTGTCGAGCGCAATGGCCATGAGGGCTTTGCGCCTTCCCGCATCCCTGGCGCCACGCAGCGCGAACTCGCCCATGTCGCGCTTGATCTGGGCCGCAACGTCTCCGGGCAGGCCGTGAATGGCGTCCTTCATGATCCCCAGATTGGTCATCGTGAAGCTTCTGGAGAACAGGGTGAAGTTTGCGATTGCGCGCGACATGTAGGACATGGACTCGTTGGGGATGGCCCCAGCAAAGCGGTTGGCATCGTGCGCCGCTATGCGGGAAGCGGTCTGGGGGTCGTGCCCTTCAGCAATCAGCCGATCCCTGAAATTGGCGTAGAGGCCGACCTGCAGCTTCTGCACCTGGTCCCACAGCAGCTTGTTGTGGACAAAATCGCCAACGGCATCCACAACCTCCCGCACCCGCTGGCCAGAACCGGCCCTGAGCTTGTCGGCAGCGTAGCCCAGGGCCTTGGCAGTCCAGCTGCGGCCGGCCCGGATGCTGTCGGGTTCAAGAACGCCGGTCATCTCCTGTTTGAAGCCCTGATGCCCGATAAGCACCAGGCCATTGGAAATCGCTTCCCGAATGAAATCGTGGTCATCCAGGTATCGGGCGCCGTCCCGGTAAATCTGGGCTGTGATGACCTTCCCCGGGAGCGCCGGCAGGGCTTTGCCAAACACAACCATGTTGTGGATCATGGGCGACGCCATAATCGCGTTCATCACTTCAGCCTTGGCCTGCATGAAACCCTGATAGATGGCGCCCGGCTTCTCCGACATAATCGCCTTCAGCGGGCCCTCGAATTGCCTGCTGACCCACAGCGGCTTGTGATCCAGGATAGTCTCGCCATTCTGATCCATGGCTGGAACCTTGGCGCCGTCGCGCTCTACCATGCGCGGAGCGTAGGTCTTGAAGGCGGGATGATCCAGGGTGAAAAACCCCGGGCGCTCGTAATCGCTCACCAAGTTTTCGCCAATGCGCTCACCCAGCTCCTTGATGGAGTTGATAAGCTCGCGGCCGGCGACCGCGTTCTCTATCCTGGACAGGGCCAGCGGGATCACCCGCAGATTCCTCACGAGGGTTGCTCCGCTCCCCAGCTTGGCTTTCATGGCCGCCTCGGTTTCGTCGGCAGTCAGGTGCTTCCGGTGCAGCAAGTGCGGCGAATCCACGGTGATGTTGCTGCCTGCGCCATCGTTGCTCGGGCTGCCGGCAGGCTTCTCCTTCGGTGCATGCATGCCGCCATCGTCCCCTATCATTGCCGCCATGCGCGGGGTCCAGTACGGCAGGCCCTCCCCGCGAAGCATGCCCGCCGCCTGCATCTGGCCCCGCACCTCCTCGTTGTAGGCCTGCATCCGTTCCACGACGGCACGCTCGGCCGGCGCCAGTGCGCCCAGACCCTTGGCAGGATCCGTGAGGCCCTGCTGACGCATGACGCTTTCCTCGTCGCTGGCATTCCACATACGCTCGAGCTGCTGGGGGGTGAAGTCCTTTTTCAGCACGCCGTCCACCTGGTACCAGTTGTACTGGGCGACGCGCATCGCATTGGCTGCGTCCTTGGCTGCAGCCTGGGCATATTCCGACCCGGCTGACATCGGATCGACTTTCATCCGCAGGTCATCGGCCAGCTTTGCAATGTAATTCCGGATTGGGGAGCGTGCCGGCGACGACTGGGCAGCCGGGACCAGATTCTGGGCGCCTTCCCTGCTCAACAGGGGAGCGTTCAGGGTTGGCTCGACCGGCCACGCGTTCCGATACAGCCGGCGCTCACCCTCGCGCAGCATGGCAAACACATCCTGCTCGGTCAGCCCTGTAGCCCAGCGTGCGTTGATCCCGTGGCTGATAAGGGCATCCTTGAGCCGGAAAGAAAGGTCAGACACGATCCGGGAGAGCGTCTTCACGTCCTTGTAGGCTCCAGTCTCGACCGCCTGCGCCAGGATTTCCTTTGCTCGCGATTGAGGGTCAAGGCCAGGCTGGCTCTCATCCACCCGCTGCGCCAGCGCCCGGACGGTCTTGTTGCCGCCCTTGTCCAGGAGTCGCACATTGTCCAGAGCGTTCTGGTAGGTCTTGGCACCGATCAATTCCTCGGGCGCCAGGTGCCCAATGACTTCATGGGCTGCCACCTGCTGCACGCGGCCCATGTCCTGAAGCTTGCTGGCCACCAGATAAACACGGCCATGGCCGGCATAGACGCCTTCCACGCCATCCCCGAGGCTATCCAGCCGCGGGCGAACATCGGCGGGCAGGTCATCGATGGTGGGCACAACCTCCAGAGTCTTGCCGTGGGATGCCAGGGCGTTGGCAACGGGCTCCAGGCTACGCCGGATGTCCTCAACAGGCAAAGCCAGGGGCTCGGGTTCAGGTGGCGTGCTTGGCTGCGCCCCAGTGGCCACTTCATGGGCTTTCTGGATGGCGTCTTCAAGGGTCGGCTGGTACAGGATTTCCGAAGCAGATTGCTCCAGTTTTTCACTCGGGGGCGGTTCCGCTGCCTTGACCAGCTCCTGGGCGGCCTGGGTGAACTGTTCGGGCTGGGCGCTCCCGAAATCACTTTGCCCGGCTGGCGCCGCTTCTGCGCTCGCAGCCATGGCGTTCCGGGATGCGTCAGTTTCCAGGGGCCGAATGGCGTCCAGCTGGTCGATGGTTGAGGTAACCGGAGGGCCCGGGGGTGCTGTTTGAACCGGTGGTGCGTCTTCAGGGGGCGCCTGGATTCCTGTGCTTGCAGGGATGGCATCATCGGGAGCTCGCATTGAGCCGGCAGCGTGCGCCAATTCGCCAGCGGCATGCACAGCCCCGGCGGTAGCCGCCCACTGGCCGGCCGTGTTGACGACCTGCTGCGCATCCAATGGGCGGTCAGGGTCAGCCACTTGCGCCACAGCCTCGGCTCCGGCACCCACAGCACCGGCTTTGCCGGCCTCCATGGCAACCTTTGCTGCTGCGCCGGCCACTTTCCCGTATTCGGCAGCCCTGGCAGCAAGCATGGCCGTGCGTACGGTCGCCAGCTCCGGGGTAAAAAGCAACTCCGGATCCTCCTCGATGCCTTTGACCAGGGCGCCCAAGGTCATGCCCGGGCGCGTCTTGGCGAGCTCGTAGAGCTGCGACATGGCATCGCTGAAGCTGGGGGTCGGCTGGTTCGCGGCAGGAGACTCGCTGTGCTGACCAGTCACTCGCTTGGCAATTCCGGTAACAATCTGCCCCGCCACCCCTTCACTCAGGTCTGGATGCAGCACCTGATCCAGAAAATCCCGCACATCCCGGTTTTGGGCCAGGCCCGAATTGGGCATGTCCGCTTCGGTGAACGTAGGCGTCTGCTCGGGCGTGTCCGTGGTGCTGGCTGCCATGTCCTGGCGAATGGGGCTGTCATCCTCCCAGTCCGACCCCGAGCCTTGTGCACCGGGAGCCGGTGCTGAGTCGGACGGCGCGCGCTCGCCCCCAGGCCCACCCGGGGCAAACTGGGGGAAGTTTCGGGTAATCGCGTCGGCCATGGCCCCCTGAGACATACCATCAGGAAAGTTGAGCCGGGTCTGGTCGGGCAGGATGACGGTCTGCATTACTTGAAGCTCCCTGTGCTGGGATCCCAGGTTAGCGTGCCCGATCCGCTTGCCGGCGAGGCAGCAGGTGCAGCGGGTTGCCCGTTACCGGAAACAGCATCAGGCGTGCTTGGCAGTCTTCCTCCAAACATCGCGCGGGCGACTGCATTGCGCATGAGTCGAACGTTGGACAGGGCCTGCTGGTGGTCTGCAAGCTGGCTCTGGAGGTTCGTCACATGATCCTTGTGGGCACTCAGCTTGTCCGGGTCTTTGCCGATCAAAGCCATGTTCATGGGGCTGATTGCGGTATCAAGCTCCTTCTGCAGCTGGGTGATTTGCTGCGTCTCGGCACGCTCGTCCGCGTTGTAGCCCTGCATGAGCATCATCCGCTCACCGCTGTGCATCCCCTTCACGTCGGACATCATCTTGGCAATAGCCAGGGAGGTTTCGTTCTTGGCCGCAGCCGCATCCAGCTTTGCCTGCATGTTGTCGCGCCAGGTATCCATACGCAGCTGCATCAGCTCCTGCCTGTTGGCGAGGCCAGCATCAGTGGCTGGGTCGATGTAGCCCGTATCCACGCCGGCCTGGCGTCGGATGTCGGGGTTATTGGGATTGATGGCGTCGAACCTGGCCTGATCCTCGGGCGACAGGTCATCGCGGGTGACTGGGCTCGATGTGCCGGTGGGCTGCCCATTTGCGTCTACGTCAGCCGGGTCGTACTGGTTGAGGATGTTCTGCTGCTGTTGGGCAGCGATGTCTGCAGCACGGCCGCCCACGGTCGCTGCCATCTTCTGGCGTTCCGCATCAGCCAGCTGCAGCTTCGTTTCCTCGATACGCGCGGCTTTTTCCACGTCCATGTTGGCCCTCGAGTTTTCGAGAACCTGCATATTGGCGAAGTGACCATACTGCGATGCGGCATCGGCAATTCCTGCCCCGGCGCCTGAGGTTGCGCCAATCATCAAAGCGTCTAGCATTCCCATGTTTTTCTCCTTGAAAGTTACCGGCCGCCGGCCAGGTTGAGGTTTAGCGTGACTGTCGGCACCTTCTGGGAGTTGTCACGCTCGAACATCCCCAGGTGTTTCATCAGCTGCTCCCGGGCCTGCCCGCGGGTCGCCCACTTGATCTTGCGCACCAGGATGGGCATGTCGGACGTTCCGGCCATTTCCACTTCCAGGGAGGTCAGCGCCATGCGCGTGTCCTCGTCCAGCTCGGTGACTTTCTTCAGCGTGCCGTCATCGTTGTAGAGCTTGGCGGGGTCGAAAGTCAGTTCCTGGACGATGCTACGGGCGGCCAGCTCGGTGGTCATGCGGTATTTCTCTGCGATTTCCTTGGCGCGCGCCGCAATTCGGGTCGAAACATACGCATCCTTCAACAGCCGCTGCCCCTGGCTTGCGGCCGTCTTTGGACTGAACCCAGCCTCTCGTGCAGCCTCTGTGGCGTTGCCACCGTTGGTGATGTAGGCCTCGACAAACACCGTTCTGCGCAGGGCCACAGCCTGTTTCTGCGTGCCAACCCTTGCGATGCGCCTCCCGTTGTTTCGTTTCGTCATGGTCATTGGCCTCCCGTCTTGTTTCCGGTAACAAGCTGCTCCAGGGCTTCCTCGACGACTTCCCAAAGCTTGAGGCCTTTGCCGGCAGCGTAGGCCCGGGCCTGTTCAATCAGCGCCTTGCCGATTGTCACCTCCAGCCGGGCGCAGCCCTGTGCCGCCTGTTCCTGGCGCCATTGCCGAAGCCGGGCATTGCTGGTCTGTCGTTCAGTCATCGCGGTTGCCTCCCTGCTCCCTCGCGCGCGCGTATTTGTGCAAAAATGTCGTGCGTTCCCTCGCGCGCGTGCGCGTACATGTCGCAAAACTCGGCGGCGCGCTGCCCTTGTTTCCGGTAACAGGCTTCATGGCGCTCACCTCGCCCCCGGCCTTCTGGATTGGATCTGGTTGACGTTGAAGCCGACTGCCGACAGGAATGCCAGGGCAATGCATATCGCAGCTTGGGCACCGTATGAGCGGGCGCTGTAGCGATCCATCAGGGCATCCTCCAGCTCGAACACGAGGCGCCACACCGGAGACAGGTGCGAGAAGTCGCTTTTCCGGCGCGGCCGGCCAGTGCCTGGTGGGATGCGGGAGCCACAAGCGGCCAACACGGCCATGGCGACAGATGCAACAGCGTGGCGCCAGTGTTGATTGGACTGATAGGCCGAATTGAGCCAGTTGTCGGTGGCCATGGTTGCGTGCCAGATCCGAGGGCGCAGACGGGCGTTCCAGAGTTTCATAGTGCTCTCCTTCAGGCTGCCGCCGGCGACGTCAGGGAAAACTCCGCGGCGCGCAAACCTGGTGGGTTCCCATCAGGTGCGGTTTCGGTTTCATCCCCAGGCTCTTCGAAGTAATCGTCCATCACGTCCTCCAAGGCCACGACGGCATCCCACAGCGCCTGAACCTCTGGATCGTCCGCCGACGAACCCGAACCTGGCGGATAAATCGGGGCGGCTGCCAAGTCGTCGTGGATGTCCACCAAGCGGCTACGGAGGCGCTCCAGGCGTTTTTTGAGGGCTCGGGGTTGCCCAGGTGGCTTGGCAGGCTCCAGGAGCCCCACGGCCTCGGCAACGTGCCGAAGCTGTGAGGGGTGAACCTCGATGGTGACGGGGTCATCAATTCCCCATTGCTGTTCAAGCTGGATCGTGCCGTCCTCAAGTTTCCGGAACGTCAGGTCATGCATTTTTGCTGTGGTCATTGGGTTAGCTCCGTTGGGTTTTGGAACCCGGGAGCCGAAGCCCCCGGGTGGCAGGCACTCAGACAGTCAGATGTCGGGCCGCCGCCTTTTTCCAAGGCCCGATTTGCCATAAGGGTTCCCGGAAAGCCTTTTAGGACGGGCATTCCGGCTGTTTTGAGGCAGGTACAGGTATCAGGTAACAGGTTCAGGTAACTGCTATCTGCTAACTGCTTACTGCTACCCGGTTTCAGCGCAGAGGATTGTGTCGATGACGGAGTAGCGCGCAGCCTCCGGAAGCTCCCTTTGCCGGTAGTCGTGGGTGACAGTCCGGGTGCGGACCCGCCAAACCTTCCCCTTGAGGTCATGCAAGGAAATCCGGTCTGGGCGCCGGGTAACGTCCAGGAGCCGTGCCAGGTCCTTGAAGAGGTCGGATCCGCGCGCCAGGGTGAACTTGCCGCCTCGGCCCGGCCGCCCGACGAGGGCCCGGACGCGGTATGGCCGGAAGAGCTTCGTGTCGAGGTAGGGCCCCATGTCGATGATGGCGAAACGCAGGAACACCTTGCCGGTCTTGAACGCGAGGGCCGTGTCGTGACCGTCGTAGCGCACCAGGTATTCACCGTCAGGGATGAGAGGGGCGACATCCCCGACGATTTCGGCATCCCACGCGCCCCCATCATCATCGACCCGCGCCGTCATGGCGCGCCTCCAGGCAGCCTGCGGCAAACTTCTGCCCATCCTCGCCGGCAGCGGCAATGGCCCCAGGGGGGAGTTCGTAGACCGCAATAACGGCTCGGCGGTTTCCATCAGACGTCGGAACCGTCTGGTCGGTCGTTGTGATTGGCCAGCCGTCTTGTCGGAGGTCCCATGCGTGGTGTGCCAATCTGCTGCTTCCGAATCTTCGCCAGCAGTCTAAATGCGTCAGCGCATCGCCCCGCAGCAGGGCGGCTAGGCACCGCCCCTTGACTGTGTCACGGCGTGGGTAGCACAATGGGACTTGAAAGTTTTGAGCATTACCGACGCCCGCTTGCCCGCGGGCGTTTTTATTGGAGGGTTCCATAGCCCCTCCTTACGCTGCAGCCTTCCCGGCTTGGGAAGTACGCTCAATGAGTTCGGCAATGTCGGCTGCGCGCCAGGCCGTGGTTCGTTCAGACAACCGCACCGGCGCAGGATACTTGCCAGCTTTTACGCCGGCCCACCACGACGAACGACTCACCGGAAAGAGCTTAAGGACATCCGGAAGGCGGATAAAGCCTGTCGGCGCTTGGGTGTTTTGAATGTGCATTTTGGTCTCCATTTAGTCCAACTGTGTGTTGCTGGACAGGAGGTTTCATTCAACACCGCCCCGATGGCGCTGAAAAGCAATTAGATTTGCGGAAACGTGTTAGCGCAAAAAACAGAAGATGGGCGCTTGGCATATCCGCTGCGCCAGTCAATACCCGGCTGTTACTGCTACCGATTCTGTGCTGTTACAGCTACTGTTACGCACCCTGATACAGCTACCGGTTTCCAGTCACAGTAACGTGGGGAGAAAAGGGTAAGGGCAAAATGACGCCCTCCAAAAAGTGACTGGGCAGACTCAGGAAGCGGGGTTCAACTCTATATTCGCTGGTATCATGCAGGTGCATCCTCGGGGTACAGCCACCCAGCAAGGCCTGGGGGTATATTTTGGGGTACATTTGAAAACAGAAAAACCTAGATTGAGAACCCATGCGGGTTTCCGGGCGCTGTTCGATTAAGGCCCCGGCACCATCCCCCAGCCCTCCCAAAATCCAGAAAACCGGGCCAGCGCAAGCAGCCTTTCGATGAAAGGGAAATAGGCAGATAATTTTGCCATCGCACGGTTCCGGAGTAAGCAATGAGCGACTGCTGCGCTTCGTCTGAATGCGGCCCAAGCCACCCAAAGAAGCACCGCTGCCCAGCAAATGGACGGGAATACCCGGAGGTGTCGGTACGAACCATCTCGCACCACATTGTCGACGTCTGGGAATGGCGAGCCAGCGCAAG
>JAEHJW020006064.1_pt3 | contig 13492 bp, 15 predicted proteins | sample 9271431 | NCBI WGS metagenome assembly JAEHJW02
TATAGAGTTTACATTTAGTGATAATTTAGAAAATATCTTTTCCCCCCACGAGTTTAAACTAATAGCTAAAAATAAAACCCGTTATAGAAAAAAAATTCATGGTAATTATCGAACTACTTATATGTATCTATTTAAGGATTTGAGGTGATATAATACCGAAATTGAATTGTTTTAACCAAAGCGTTCTTATAATAGGGAGGAATAACAAAAGATGAGAATTGAAAAACGTAACGGAAACCTAGAAGAGTTCGATATTACCAAGATACAACGAGCAATTGAAAAAGCATTATTAAGTAGTAATCAACCAAATACATCCCGCGAAATTGCGGAGTTGGTTGCATTGAAATGTTATGATGGGATTAGTGTGGAGGAGATACAAGATTACATTGTGAAGGAGTTACCCGAACCTACCCGCAATGCATTCGTTAATTACCGCCGCGAACGTAACAACGCCCGCTTCATCGAGGATAAGTACCATCTTTCATCTGGTATTAAATTAACCGCGAATGCATTGATTACTCTACAAGCTAGATATCTATTGAAAGATAGTGAGGGAAATATAATCGAAAAGCCGGAGGAGTTATTTGATAGGGTGGCGAGATATGTGGGTATAGTGGAGTTATATTATGAGTACTTATATAATACCGAGAACGTGGGTTCTATATATGGTAAATTGAATGATATGGAGATATCTATATTGGAGCGATTGATTGAGCGGAATAAAAAATTTTTCGGAGATGATAGGGTAACTATTGATCAACTAAAAGAATTTGCGGAAACGAAAAAAACTTTAGTTAAGAGTAAGATAAAGAAATATAGTAATTTAATGAAGTCATTGAGGTTCTTACCTAATTCCCCCACGTTAATGAATGCTGGTACGCCATTGGGTGAATTGAGCGCATGCTTTGTATTGGGAGTACCAGATTCGATTGATGGTATATTTGATGCATTAAAGTATCAAGCAAAGATACAGAAGGCGGGAGGTGGTACAGGATTTTCATTCTCATCACTTCGTGGTTCGGGTTCTATAGTGGGTAGTACAAAAGGGGTAGCATCTGGTGCGGTTAGTTTTATGGAGATGTTTGATAAGGTAACAGATGTTATTAAACAGGGGGGTAAACGGCGTGGTGCTAATATGGGGGTATTGCGATACGATCATCCTGATATAATGGAGTTCATAACTAGTAAGGATGTGAATAATACTAGGTTGAGTAATTTTAATATTTCAGTTGGGGTAGATCAAAAGTTTTTTGATGCTGTAACTAATGGCGAAGATATTGAATTAAAAAATTCAAATAGTGATGAGGTAGTAGGTAAGATACCCGCAAAGGATATGATGAAAGCAATTATTCATAGGGCGTGGTTAACAGGTGATCCGGGTTTATTATTTCTAGATAGGATGAATGAAAACAATCCGGTAGCACATATATCTAAAATAGAAGCAACTAACCCTTGTGTTACGGGTGATACTCTTCTTTATACTTCTAATGGAATACTAAATATGAAGTATTTACATGAACAGGGGAGGGGTATTAATCCGGTTATCGATAATAGAATAACGGGTGATAAGATGGGAATAGGTAGTAATGTATTTTCTACAGGAATTAAATCAGTTTATAAATTGAAAACCAATGAGGGTTATTATCTTAAAGCAACAAATTATCATCCTATATTTAGTGAAGATAGAGGGGAGATGGTTGAGTTAAAGGATTTGAAGATTGGAGAGAGAATTAGGGTTTTAGGTAGTGGAGGTGCTTTCGGTAATTATGGTAATTTAAAATTGGGTAGATTACTAGGTTTATTTATCGGAGATGGTTCTTTATCTAAAACCCGCAATCCATCACATGTAGCATTTTGGGGAGATGAAAGAGAGTTAGCAGATATGTTTAGAGGATATGTTAGTGATATAGCACATAGAGAATTAAAGGTGCGGGAAATAGAAAATCGCGATGAGAGTATGGTTGCAAGTGTTAGTTTAACCACATTAGCTAAACAGTATGGTATATATGATAACAAATTAAAAGTACCAGAGGTAGTATTCTTTGGTACAAAAGAAATGCAGGTAGGATTTTTACAGGGATTATTTCAAGCAGATGGTACAATTAATTATTCTAAATCACATTCAACAAGAGTAATAAGATTAGGTTCGGTAAGTGAGGAATTATTAGAAGGAGTACAAATGATTTTATTGAACTTTGGGATATACAGTAAAATATATTTGAATAGAAAACCAGAGGGAGAAAAATTAATGCCGGATGGTAAGGGTGGTAAAAAAATGTATCATAGTAAACCATTCCACGAATTGGTTATATCTAATTCGGATGTTAAGAAATTTTCAGATGAGATTAATTTCATTGGTAGTGTTAAAAGAAATAAATTAGCTGAAATGATAGATGGCGCACACTTTAGGGATAGTAAATTTGTAGCGAGGGTTAAATCTATTTCATACATCGGGGAAGAGGAGGTATTTGATTTAACGGAATATGTAAGTCATTCATTGGTTTGTAATGGAATTGTAACATCGAACTGTGGTGAGCAACCATTAATTCCTTATGATAGTTGTACATTGGGTAGTATTGATTTAGGTAAGTATGTAGTTAATGGTAGTATAGATTACGATAGATTGAAATCAGATATAAAAACGGCTTATCATTTTCTCGATGATGTGGTTGATGCGAATAATTATCCGGTGGAGAAGATAGCGGAGGTATCATCAAGTACCCGCAAAATTGGATTAGGATATATGGGGTTTGCGGATGCATTGATTAAGATGGGTATTCCATACAACACAGAGGAAGCGCGGGTAATCGGGGAGAAGGTAATGAAGATATTATATGATACAGCGAAAAAGGAATCAGAGATAACCGGTAAGATAAGGGGTGCTTATCCTTATGATATAAAGAGTGGGATGAGAAATAGTACAGTAGTTACAATTGCGCCAACGGGAACGATAAGTATAATCGCGGGATGTTCATCGGGGATTGAACCACTATTTGCTTTGGCATTTACAAGGAATGTATTGAATGGTAAGAAGTTAAGTGAATTTGTATCATCGGTGCGGGATTACCTTATGAAATATAATCTGTATAGTAAAGAGATAGAGGATGATATTTATAACAACGGGGTAGTTAGCTCCCCCATTTTTTATAAATATAATGAGCGGGGGTATGAACATGCGGAGGTATTGAAAACAGCAATGGAAATAAATTATCAAGATCACATAAGAATGCAAGCGGTATTCCAGAAACATTGTGATGCATCTATAAGTAAAACAATTAATATGAGAAATGATGCAACGGAGAATGATATCATGGAAGCATACTTTTTAGCTAGGAAGTTGGGGTGTAAGGGTATAACAGTATTCAGAGATGGAAGTAAATCAGTTCAGGTATTAGAAATAAAAAAGAAACCCGAATTGGTATTGGGGGATGATGGAGTTCCCATTGATCCAAATTGTAGGAGTGGTAAATGCACACTTTAACAATATTTATATATGGAGTAAGAATGGTGATGATATGAGTAAATACGGGGAATATGGTTCTGGTTCAAAAATAGAGGATTGGGAGCATTACAATCCACATCATTTAAAATTAAATAAAATACCCGAAGAGAAGATGTGCGGGTTATGTGATTCGGTAGCTGATACAATTTTTCCTATAGTTGGTATGGTATTATGTTTTGATTGCGCAAACGAGGTAAAGGAGCGGGATGATATCTTTCTTCAATTGAAACCATATATGAGGGTTAGTAAAGCAACTTTTTGTGGGAGATGTGGTAGAACAGTTAATTGGGGTGCAGCAGCAACAACCAGAATATGCCATAAGTGTACAGTGAGAGCGGGTAAGTTTGAAACTAATTTTAATAAACCAAAATATGGTAGAAGGGTAGTTTAATGGGAATATTTGATAGATTTAAGAAAGCTAATATAAGCACGGTGGAGGAGATAAATAAAACCGGTGGGAACGCCTTTAAGGATATAGCTCTTCCTTTTGCAACATATGTACAGATGTCAGGTATGGATACGAAAGTACCATTATATAGATGGAGTTATCAATGGGTAGAAGATATCTATTATGGTAGTGATTTACTGCGAACCATAGTGAATACATTGAATGGGGAAACATTTAAAAATGGTATTCAGATACGAGCTAAATTCGTAGTTAAGTGTATGGGTTGTGGGGAGGAATTTTTCGAGGAGGTTGAACAATGCCCCATTTGTGGATCGAGGGTAAGGCGACCTGATATACGGCAGAAATCAATGTTGAATAACTTTATCAATAAAAAGAATAGATTTAATTCAACGGTATTTGAGGTGTTGAAATCGGGGGATGTAGATTGCCATATATTTGATAACACATTCTTTTTACTAACTAGGGAGTATTACTACAATGAGGAGGGTATAAGGATAGGTGCGAAGATAGTGGATGTAGTTAGATTAGCTCCGGATAGGATTGAATTGATATTATCATCATACGGATATGGTAGAAATGATATGGGGGATTACTCTTACGTATGCCCCGAACATAGGGAAACGTTAGTAACGAAATCGGAGGCGGGTACGTACATGTGTCAATTTTGTGGGAAGGAATTATTACCGGCATGGTTTGCGGCGAATTCGAGTGGAACGGGATCATTAACCAGCAACAACCAGAAGTTATATTTTGGTAAGGGGGAGATATTTCATGGTAAGAGGTGGAGTACGGGGGAAGGATTTGGTGTAGCTCCAATTTATACGGTATATCGTAAACTAATGACATTAATTAAGATGGATGATTTTACATTGGAAGCATATAGTTTACAGCGTTCACCGAAAACCATATTGGTTATAAGGGGGAGAACCGAGAACATTGTACAGGCATGGGAGTATTTGATGAATAAGGCGAGGGAGAACCCAACCCAACCCATTCCTCTGGTATTGGAAAGTGATGGTAATGAAGGTTCAAGGCATGTTATAGAGAAGGTTGATTTGAATTTAAACCCCGCCGAGATGGAAATGACGGAAATGATTAAGCAGATGAGAGAGCAGGTTGGATTGGTATATGGGGTACAACCCATGTTTTCATTGGGTACAGGTGGAGGTTCAGTTGGGGGTGGATTAAGTAATCAGGGATTACAGGTAGCAGTAACCAACAGAACAATAAAGGATAGCCAGAGATTATGGAATACAGCATTGGCATGGTTAGCTGAATCATTGGGGGTAGAAGATTTCGTAGCAGAGTTAAGAAGCAATGAGAATGAGGAGGAGATAGCTAAAGTACAATTAGAAAGTGAGAGAGCTAGATTTGCTCAAGCATTAAAGGGATTAGGATTTGATGTTGATTTGGTATACAAGGAAGATGGTTCAATTGATTTCAGATATAAGAAGGTATCATCTTCATTAACCGCGGATATGGGTGCGGGTGGAATGACACCAGATCAAGCTGGGGAGATACAGGGATTAAATAGCGAAGCTAACGCAGATGATAGGAGTGATAACAATGAGTGAAGAGAAAGCGAATTATAAGGGGAAACCAGTTAAGGATAACGGTCAGCAATACAAACCATATGGTAAACCACAACATACTATACCGGGTAAAAGATATCATAATAGTGGTAGGGATTATGCACCACAAATAAATCCCAACAATATTGCTATTGGAAATAAGAACCCTATAGATGAGGCATTAGCTAATTTACAATATCGCGATGATGGATATCATTGTATGTTTGATGGGCAGATATTTCATAGTGAGGAGGAATTCATTAATCATTTACATAATGATCATGAGTATGAAATGGAGGAGTTAAACAATGGTATACGTGAGGAAAATGGGGTTGGATTGAATGTAATCGATGCCGCAAATGAGGGATATGATAGTAATAGCGGGGTAGCTGTATGTATATATGATGGTAAAGCATTTGATAGTAATAATCAGGAGCAGAATTATTCTAATCTGGTACAACATTTGAAAACGGAGCATACTGATTTGTTTAAGGAGCAACCCCCTACTTTATTACCCCAAGGTACATTGGGTAGGAGAAACAATGGTGGATTAAGTCATAAGCTGGAATATTATATAATGCGACCTAGAAGAGCAACATCCCATAACTATAGTGGTAAACCGGCGGAGATGAAACGTAGAAAGAGATTTGACGCTGGTAAGATGCATGGTGCTTTATCAAGAACCCCGCCAATACAGGGGTTAAAAAATGGTGAAGTGAAAGAGCATTTGATAGCATTTAAGTACGCCGATTTTGTAAAAGGATTGGGTGCATATAGGATGGCGGGGATAGATGAATATCTTGCGAAGAAGATGTATAACGAATATGATTTATATCTAGGTAATCTTGAGGTATTGTTTAATCTATATCGGGATACAATATATAGAGCGCAGGTTAGTAAGGTGCATTAGTAAGTTTAATATACCCGCATCCCATTTCATTTTATGAAGAGTACTATTCCAATAAAAGATTCAAACGTTAAGATAATCGTAACCCATAAGGATGGCACAGTTAAGGTTATCGAAAATCACAATATAGTTGTTAATACTGGGTTATCACAGGTAGCTGGATTGATTGGGGGTATAGGTAGTTTTAGTGATGCATATTTTAAATATATGGCAATAGGTACAGGTTCAACTACCGCAGGAGCAACACAATCATTATTGGTAGCGCCAGTGCTATCCGCACAGGAAGCAACAAGAACTTTGGTTACAACCAACGTAACTAATGATACATGTGAGTTTACAACTACATTCTCATTTTCAACTACATATGCGTTAACAGAGGTAGGGATATTTACAAGTACAGCTTTTAAATCAACCAGTTCAACAGTGATGTTAGCGAGGGATCAATTTCCGGTGGTTAACGTGAGTAATGGAAGTTCAATAAAGTTTGTATGGAATGTTATAGCATAATCTCATAATTTATATACCACACTACAATAAGGATATATGGAAACTTTAAATGAATATGAAATCCATAAAGAAATAGAAAAGCAGTTGGGGGATAATCTGATTAGTTTAACTTCAATAGATAACACGATGGTTTCTATTGTTTATAAACATCATTTACCATCAGAGTTTTTTTCTTGGTTAGATAGGAATAATATTAGAATTGTTGGTGGTTCGCCATTGGGTGAATGTAGTGATCCTACAATAAGAACAGAGATGGTGTTAACATGGGTGTTGTAAGTAATTCAGAATTTAAATTCGCATTGTTTCTTTTTGGGATAGTAGAGATATTATCGTTTGTATTTTTTGTTATCGGGGGATTATATGCTGGAAACCTTATGGGATATCTGGTTGATTTTTCATTATTGTTTATACTTTCATTCCTAGCGGTAATACCGGTATTTGGTATAGTATTAACTATAGTACTCGCGCAATATTTCGGGGTTATATTTGATAACTTATCTCCATTGGGTAGGGTTGGATATGGATTGGAGTTAGTATTCCCGATTATAATATATATGATAACAACGGTATATACGATATTTGTGGTATCTAAATTCATTGGGGGTGAATTAGAAAGTGAAATTTGATGATTTGGGTGCGCATGATTACAAGAATGATGAGTACTATACCCCCGAAGTTGCATTGGAATGTTTATTGGATTATGTTCCTAAATCAAGTGTGGTGTGGGATTGTACGGATACGAGCGGGAACATAACCGGATTTTTCGGTAGGAATGGATATGGGGTAGTATCAACAAAAGATGATTTCTTTACACATAGTGAGGGGTTGGGGGATATATTAATCACCAATCCTCCATATTCAAAGAAAACTGATTTTTTGAAACATGCTTATGAGTTGGGTAAACCATTTGCGATGTTATTACCATTAACGGCGTTGGAGGGGGTTAATCGGCAAAAGTTATATAGGGAATATGGATTACAGTTAATACTATTTAACCGGCGGATTAATTTCATTAAGGGTAAATCGGGGGTATGGTTTGCAACCGGTTGGTTTACATATAATATGAATTTACCGCGGGATATGAATTTCATAGAGGTGAAATAAATGGATCACAATAGAATGATTAGGTTTGTAAGGGATTACTTGAGCGAGAATGAGCTGGCGCATGATAAGAGTAAACAATACTTTTCATTGATAGAAAGGTGGAAGGAAGTGAATAAGGTTGATAGATAAATCTATAAATAGGAGTAAGGAATATCTTGATATGCGAAAAGATGAAGATGAAGAACCTAAAGAGGAAGATGAATTCCAGCAGCATATTGATGCATTGATTACTGAACCCGAATTATTTTATGGTGAGGATTTGGAATGCCCCATTTGTAAATTAAAATTTAAGGGTGATCCTGAAACTTTTTTCCATCACATGCGGGATACAGAAGGTATTTCATACAGCCAGATGTTATTTCCTGAAAAGCTTAAAAATATGAAAAAGGATGTAGCGAAGGAGTTAGCTAATATAGGGATAAGTAAATCATATAAGGGTAACACATCTTGTATATTTTGCGTGAATGTAATTAAGAATTCAGATTATTATGAACATCTTATTTCCCGCCACCTTAAAGAAATTGTTGAAATGAATAAGGATAGATTGGTTGAGGAGAACGCCGCGGAGGTAGTTAAGGAACAGGATAAATTCGCGGAGGGATTGATAGATGAAGTGAAGAGTATTATGAATGTGAAAGCAGTTTGCTCAATTGATTCAGAGGTATTTAAGGATATAAATGAACTGGTGGAACATAATAAGAATGTACACAATAGGGATTTGTATGATGTATTGGATGATGTATGGAAGAGTATAGAATCTGATGGGGATGATTATGAGAAGGCGTTGGATTATGTTGAAAGTAATTTAAGGAAGTTTAATCCCGGTTCAGCATCATACGAATACATATGCCCCAAGTGTAATGTTATACATGTACGACCTTATGAGCTAGCTGATCACATATTAGATAAGCATATAGATTTTTTTGAAAATGAGATAGAGTGATTTAATGAAATCTTTATTTGATTACGCCGTTGTTATCAACGGTAAACTATTATTTGAATGTGATTGTGGGGAGGTTTATGATGATATAAATAGCTTTCGTATACATCTAAATGGTAATCATAATAAGCCGGTACAACAGAAGGGATTTGAAGTAAAGTGAAAGTAAATAGTTTTTCAACACAATTAAGTTGGAAGGATTGGGTAAAGGAGATGTTACATGGTAAAGCAATTACTTTCTATGTATATATCATTTTATTCGGTGTAAATGCTTTCGGGGAATTTTATTTCGGGGTTACTTTATTACTTCGTATGTTATTCTTTATGGTGGGTATATTCACAATCGGGGGGTTGGTGGATACGGTAGCTCATCTTTATTTGGGTAGAAATCAATCGGGATTAGATGCTCCCTCCCTCCATATATTCATTAAGGATGTATTCAAAGGTAGAACCCATGTTATATATGGATTAATCGGGGGATTGATTCTAGGGGCGGTTATGGTGGATTATTCGGCGCTCATTGGATTGATTAACATCATCGGGGGTATTATCATCATAACTGATGTAGTGATGGCGAGGTACTATCATTAGTTAAGAAAGTTTATATATCTGGAATGGATAACGTCTTATGGCACTTAATTATGGGTATAATATAAGCACATCACAAGTAAATGAGGTAAACGCTCAACAGTACAATATAATTACTCACAGCGATTCAACTACATCAAGTATAGCAGCTGGCGCAAAGGGAGTAGTTGGGGAGCTAGTATTCGTTCCACAATATACAGGAGCAGTTCTTATTGAAGGTATAGTTGAAGGAGCAGGAGCAGATATTCAAGTAGGAGTTTCCGCAGCTAATGGAACATCAGGTTCAGAGAGTGGGGTTGGGGTTTCGGTAGCTTCGGCATCAGCTGGAACATCAGTAATAGGATATATGGTATCTGGATTGATACCTTATGAAGTGTATTACATTGGTATAATCGTGAATAACACAGGTACATCTGCAATAGATGCTAAAGGGGTACTAACAACTGCACAGGAGCTTTCAACTGGAGTAATAAGGGGATAAACCCTTTTATTTAGTGATTGATTGTATTTAGCTAAAGTAGATGGAAAGTTAATTAAAAATGATAATCTCGATCATATCGGGGTTATTTTGGATTATTTATTGTTTAGGAAAGAGATAACCGAAGAGCATGCTTTATTGGTGAAGAGTAAATTTGCGGGGGTTAAGAAACATTATGAGGCGGTGATACCGCCATTCAAATATGAGCTTCCTTATTTCGTGGATGATGAGGGAAATTTTTATCGTAAGTATATCGGGGTAGAGGAGCAATTGAAAGATAATTTTATATTGGGTGTAATCGGGGAAGGGGTGTATAGTTTTAATTTACCCGATCCTAAATTACATCAAACTAATGTTGGGGTTATTAGGGATTAATAAATAAGATTATATAGTGATTATGAATTAGGTTTTATGGATGAGTATCAATTTTTCGCAGGGTTATCAAGGGATTATAGATTCCTTGAAAGAAGTAAGAGTGAGTTAGAGAGCTTCATCCCTGAATATGAAAGTGATGAAAATAAGTTAGTTCTTTTAAATCAGGCGATAGATAAAATTGGGGAAGGTATTAGTGGGATAGATAAATTTTTAGTTCACAACGTTGGTAGATTTATTAACGCACAAAAGATTCATAATAATGAGGTTAAACATAAGAAGGAATTGAACGCGAAAAAACCCCCGAAACCTAGTAGAGAACCAACGCCGGAGCAGGAGGAAGCTTTCAGGCGGAGGAAGGAAGAGGATGAGCGAATAGCTAGAGAGAAGTATGAACAACATTTTGGGGGTAAATCAACGGGATATGAGATAAGATTAAGGGCGTTTAATGTACTCAAAAATGGGGATGCCATAAGGAGAATAGTGAGTGGATTATTGGATATCTATATTGGTAATGAACATGTTATAACTCAATTTTATGATTTGCATGCATCACATCAGATGTTTATAGATGAGGTTGAGAAGCCGTTAGAAGCCGCCGCGAAACTTTTAAATAAGCTGTATACTATGGGATGATATGACAAGTTTCTTTCTCGGATATAATATAGCAACCGGAGCGGGGTTATCATTCGATACATCAACCAACGTTATTAGCAATAGCGGGGTTGTTAGTTTACAGGGTAATTCTGGTTCGCTATCATTAATCGCGGGAACGGGAATTACAATAAATGGGTTGGAGATAACCAATACCGGAATTGTATCAGCAAGCGCGGGTAGTGGGATATCGGTAAGTGGAACAAATCCATTGACAATCACTAACACGGGGGTATTGAGTTTGCAGGGTGATACGGGGGCGTTATCACTTACGGCGGGTAATGGAATATCTATATCGGGTTTGGATATAGGTATGAGCGGGAGTTATAGTGGGGATTTTAGTGTAAGTGAAGGTATCACAGCAACATCTATTCAAACCGATAATGGATTTCAAAGTGGTAATACGGCTTGGGATTTAGGTAATGTTGGAAAGACATTTTATCCTGATCTAGAAATATGGAGAGATGATGGTTCACTATTTGGATTTATAATATTAGAAGGGTTTTATGAGGGTATTTTTGGATTAGGAAATAGAGGAGATACTACCACCATTGCTAAAAGTCGTAATTATGGAGGTTCTGGTATAGCTGGAGGATATGCAGTTTATCCTTTAGTTATAACTACAGGAGGTGGGGTATATACATCTGGAGATACTAATAGTAGTACTACTTCACCTATAAATCCTTCTGTAAGAAATGTATTGGATGATGGTTCTGGTAATATGAGTATAACAGGGATTCTATCAGTATCAGGTGAGATATCGGGAGGTTCATATAATTTAACTGGAGGTACAGGAATAAGTTTTAGTGGAACAACTATAACTAATACGGGGGTAGTATCATTACAGGGGGATACAGGAGCTTTATCTTTATCCGCCGGTAGTGGTATAGGAATAAGTGGATTAACTATAAGCAATAATGGGGTATTAGGTATTGCGGGTAGTACAACATCATTCTTAACCGGTGATGTTACATTGAAGGCGGGTAGTAATATTTCAATAAGCCAATCAACAACTTCTATAACAATTGGTAACACATATAGTTTACCATCAGATGTATTAACGAGTAGTAGTACTTACGTAAAGAGTTTAGATGGAAGTTCGGGGGCGTTATCATTAGTTGCGGGGAGTGGTATAGGTATAAGTGGGTTAACTATAACAAACGATGGTGTTACTTCATTAACAGCAGGAACGGGGATTTCTTTATCTGGTTCTACCGGCGGGGTTACAGTAACTAACACGGGGATTATATCATTGGCGGCGGGGAGCGGAATATCAGTGAGTGGTTCTACGATAACCAATACGGGTGTATTATCATTGCAGGGTGATACGGGTGCATTATCATTAACAGCAGACAATGGGATATCTATATCGGGGTTAGGTATAGGTATGAGTGGGAGTTATAGTGGGGATTTTGGCATATCAGGTCAGTTAACAGCTCAATATATAAATGCAAATGTTAATAATGATAATCCTAATGGTACTACACCTACTGTGGTATTATCTATATGGGGTGGGGGAGAAGGTTCAGCTATAAGTACTACCTTTGGTATAGGTATAAGTAGTAATACATTAGATTTTATCGCTGGTACTGATAGTGGTTTTGCTTGGTGGGAAGCTACTACACAAATAGCATCTATGAGTAGTTCTGGAGATTTTTCCATAAATGGAGAGTTATTAGCTGGTTCATATAATTTATCGGGTGGTACTGGTATATCATTCAGTGGAACTACAATAACCAATACGGGCGTTACTTCATTAACAGCGGGTACGGGTATATCCTTATCAGCAACTACTGGGGGAATTACGGTAACCAATAGCGGGATAACATCATTGAGTGCGGGGGATGGAATATCAGTTAGCGGGGATACAATATCAATGAGCGGGAGCTATAGTGGTAATTTTACTATATCCGGGCAGGGAAATTTTGGAAGTACTTTAGGTTTAATATCTTCTGAAATAGGATTTTTCCCACTTTCAAGTGGAAAAGTATTAGGGGAATATATGTCATTTTTAACATTAAATTCCGGTGGTAAATCTGGTGTTTGGATGGGTGAAAATTATCATAGTTTACAAATTGGATTATTTAATAGAACAACTAGTACACAGGGTGTTTTAGCGAGTAGTACTTGGATGATGAATTTAGGTATAAATGATAGTGGTGAAGTTTATACATTTGTTCCAACTAATTATGCTATAGGAGTAGATGAATCTGTAAACAGCGATATTAGAAATATATTGGATGATGGATCAGGTAATATGAATATCGCAGGAATTATAACCAGCGGGAACACAGTTACATATACCAGCGGTTCGGGTACATTCACAGTGCCGGCGGGGATAAATTCATTGAAGGTGTATTTAATCGGCGGCGGTGGAGGAGGGGGTGGATTATATGATTATGCTGCTTCTCCAGATAATGGGGGAGGTGGGGGTGCTGGTTGCTTTATCGCCACAGAATT
>JAEHJW020000614.1_pt1 | contig 13489 bp, 16 predicted proteins | sample 9271431 | NCBI WGS metagenome assembly JAEHJW02
GGGGCACCGGGGCTGCTATAACGCAACGTATGTCGAGCCCCGAACACACGATCACCCACGTTTCCGACACCGCCCGATGGACCAGGTTGTTCTAAATCCGACACGCGCCTACGCTGGTCACATGCGATTCCTTGCCCGTATTCGGCTGTCAGTGTTCACAGATGAGTCCACGAGTGTCGAGCGCCAGCGCGAGATCATCACTCAGTGGGCCACGGTCCACGGCCACGCCATCGTGGGGTGGGCCGAAGACATCGACGTATCCGGCAAGCTGTCCCCGTTCGATACGCCACAGTTCGGCGACTGGCTCAAGAATCGCTATCCCGAGTTCGACGGGGTAGTGGCGTGGAAACTCGACCGACTGGCCCGCAACATGTTCGGTCTTAACGACCTGTTCCAGTGGGCCAAGACGAACGCTAAGACGGTCGTGTCGATCACCGAATCGTTGGATCTGTCGAGCACTGTCGGGCTGATGGTCGCGCAGATCCTCGCTGGGGTGGCCCAGATGGAACTGGAAGCCATCCAGGCCAGGCAGTCGGGATCACAAGCCCACCTTCGCCAGGTAGGTCGCTGGCCCGGTGGGAATCCACCCTACGGCTACAGGGCGGTAAGGAACGGCAACGGTTGCAAGCTGGACGTGGACCCCGACAAGGCAGCCGTGGTGAGCATGATCGTGGGCCGGATACTCGACGGCAACACGATGGCCTCGGTTTGTCGTGAATTGAACTCCGCTGGCGTCCCGGCCCCGAAGGGCGGCAAGTGGCAAATCAGCTCTATGCGTCACATGCTGCGCTCTCCGGCGTTGCGCGGGCATCGTGTCCACAAGGGCGAGGTGATTTTGGGTGACGACGGCCAGCCGGTCATCTTCGGCCCCGAGTTACTCGACGCTGAAACCTTTCATCGGTTGCAGGCCGCGCTAGTTCCTGGCAACGGTGCGGGCAGCCGCAGGAACGCCTCACCACTGTCGGGGCTGGCGAGGTGCGCCGAGTGTGGGGCCGCGATGGGTTACGAGTCCAGCCGTGGCCGCGATCAGCGACGCCGCTATTACTACCGTGCGAAGTGCGACCACCGCCCGGCCATGCGGGCTGACCAGTTGGAGCGGCTGGCCGAGCAGGCGCTGATGCTGGCCAAAGGTGATGAGGAGATCACGCGCCGGGAATGGATACCGGGCGAGGACCACACAACCGCGCTCCAAGAGGCTGTGGCCCGCTATGACGCACTGTCGGAACGCCTCACCACGAACCTGCCCGAGATAGCCAAACAGCGCCTGGAGAACCAGCTAGCGGCTGTTGAGGCCGAGCTGGGCAGGCTAAGCGCGCTGCCCCAGGTTGAAGGGCATTGGGGCCAGGTCGGCAGCGGCAGAACTTGGGCGCAGGCGTGGGACGAGTCATCGGTAGAGGAACGGCGCAAGATGCTGACAGACGCCGGTATCCAGTTCGCTGTGCGGGGGAGTGAGGTCATTGTCGGTGACCGCTTTCTCGCGATCAAGACGGATGACATTGACGATCCGTATATTTTCTTCGGGCGATCCAAACCCTAGTGTCCGACAGAGCATTTCGTCCCGTTCGACGCCTTGTTGTCTATGCAATGCTCGAGACATGACAAGCATCCCAGCGTTTTGTACCGCCCTTTGTAGCATTCTGTGATACACTTGGTATAGAGGTTGAGACGTTCTGTCTCCCTGGCGATTCCGCCGACTACTCGCTACCACCTTGGGGCACAGCCATGACCGACGAACGCTTCGACAAGCACGCCGCAGCCGAATACCTCAGCCGCACAGTGCCCGTCAGCCCGCGCACCCTGGACGCATGGCGAGCTGCCGACCGTGGGCCACGGTCTCACAAGGTGGCAGGTCGAGTGTTCTGGCTGCGCAGCGACCTGGACCAGTGGCTGACGGCTGAGCTGCTCGCCACATCTCGCGGTGGCGTGCGGTGAGCCACGGGCCGAGCAAGTTCTTCAAAGAGGAACCCACATACAAGATGGTTCGTGAAGACTTCGCCAAGCAGCAGGCCAATAACCACGGGCTGACGCTACGCGAACGAATCTGGTGGCTGGCGATGTGGCAGGCAAAACCCAACGGACACGCGACTTTTCAAAACGGAGAGATCGCGAACCACCTGACCGTGCGCCAGCGAGACGGTCGGATCACACCTGCTACCGACCGCGCCATCCGCAGGGCCAGAGCGGACGCCGTGGCCGCAGGGCAGCTCCACGCCATGAGCGATGCCAACTGCCTCGTCCTCCCTGCCGATGCTGTTCGGAATCGTCGCAACGGATGGGACAAACCGTGCGCTCACTGCATAGGATTCACCCCCGAACCACGCACCACGATCGCGCTTCGCGACTACGAATCAGAGGCTATTGATAGAGAGTCTTATAGGCGCGAGATGAACACGCAGGCCAGAGCGATTTTGCCGGAACGAATCGTTCCGCCTACCGGAACAAACAGTTCCGCAGCACGCGACAGACTGGAAGTCCTCGCATGAGCGCCGTCAAATACAAGGGATCGATGCGATGCCCTGTTTGCCACAAGCAGGTGAGCATCAAGACCAACGGCGAAATGTACGCTCACGGCCCACGCAAAAGCTGCCCTGGCCCAACGCGATACGTTGCAGGCGAGCCTATGGATTCACCTGAGTTCGCCGCCAAGCTACGGCGGCTGTGGCGTATCGGTGACGCGCTCGCGGCATCCCAACTCACTGGAATCCCATACCCGGCACCGGCGATCCCCGAGGATCTCGGCGCAGACGACTACCTGGCGTTCGTCGTGGCCGATGCCCGAGAGTTCATCGCTGGTGTAGCCGAGCAGGTGGGCCTGTGAACGACGACGATGCTCTCTTCGCCATCGGCACGGCAACACTGGTCGGCACTCGCGGCAAGTTTGCACTTGTCAAGTGCCCACACTGCCAGGGCAGACACGCCCACGAACACAAAAGCGTCGGCTCCCGAGCCGTATTGGCCGTCTGCAGTACACCCGCCACGCCCAGGATCTACGCCATCCCCGCCAAACCGAGGAACAAGAGATGACCGACAACCGCATCAACACGGCCGTTGCCCTCCTCCGTGCTCGTGACGAGACCATCGCCGCACAGGCAGTCACCATCGCCAACCAGGCCGCAACCATCCGCCACCTGAAAACCCTGCTGGCCGAGCAGGACGCCGAGATAGCAAACCGTGAACGTGCCTTCAATGACACTTTCTTCGATGAGTGATCACAAAGCTCTGCATCTGCGGGGATGACGCACCGGCCGGCAAAACCCGCTGTGCCAGCTGTGCCCTACCCCGCACCAACCCGACCAACCGGCCATCAGCCGCCCAGCGCGGCTACGACTACCGATGGACGCAACTGTCCAAACGCACGCGTAGAAACTCGCCGTTCTGCGAACTGTGCGGCAGCACCAACGATCTGGTGGTCGATCACATCATCCCGATCAGCGAAGACCCATCGTTAAGGCTGGAACCGCTCAACTGTCGCGTGCTCTGCCGCACTCATAACAGCCAGCGGCATAACCACTGCACCGACGAAGAGCGAGAAGCAGTCCACGAAGCCATCCGTCGCAGAAAGCAAAGAGCGACAAGCCTTTAACGCAGGCCGAGCAGTGGAGTCCCCCGAGTGTTTCCCTCACTGCCCAAGCCGAGCAGGGAAGCCCCCGCAGGCATGCCTGCCGCACGCCCTCTCGCCCCGATGCCACTGGGGTGGGGACCAGGGGTCGATCGCGACGGCCCGGACCCGACCGGGCAAAGCCCGCTCGCGTTTTTAGAGCCGCCGCAGCGCAAAAAAGCCCCCGAAGGGGCTGGTAGAAGCCAGATTCAAGCCGAGAGGAACAGGTGCCCGTTCGCGTTCTGGGCGACCAGACCCGCCTCCGCTTCAAACCCTCTGGCAATGAGGTTGACGACTTCTGTCGGTGGTCCGAGACGTACCTGCGCTTGCCGGGTAACCGCAAGCTTATGATCCGCGACTGGCAGCGCGACATCGTGGAGATGGTCTGGGGAGCAGACCGACCCAAGCTGTCCGCCCTGGCGATCGGCCGGGGCAACGCCAAGTCCACGCTGGCTGCCGCGATGGCCCTGTACCGGCTCTACCAGGGTGAGGATGAGTCGGTTGACATCCTGGCCGTGGATTACCGCCAAGCCGCGCTGATCGGCAAGATCTGCACCAAGTTCGTTGGTAGGCATGAGCAGTTGGAGAAGCGTGCCACCGTGTTCGCTGACCGGATCGCCGTCCGCCAGTCCACCTTGGAGTGGTTGCCCGCCAACGCTGCCGCCCTTGAAGGACGGACACCGACGCTGGTCATAGCCGACGAGGGTGGCCGCATCGACCAGGAGGTCTACGAGGTCGCCGTTCACTCCGTGTCGAAGCTGGACACCGCTCAACTGTTCCTGATCGGCACCCCCGGCCCGAACCCTCGGAACGTGTTGGCACAGTTTCGAGAGCACTCGCTTACGCATCCCGAGGACAAAACCCAGGCGTACAAGGAGTTTTCGGCCGACAGGTGGGACCACTCGCTGACCTGCGACGACCACGACGGCGACCCTGGTTGCCTGTCGGCCGCGAATCCGGCGCTGGGCGACTGGCTGAGCAGGGAGTCCCTGCTGGCCACTGCGCCGCCCAAGACCTCCGAGGCTCACTGGCGTCGGGTGCGGCTCATCCAGTGGCGGGTGGCCAACTCCGAACCTGTCCTTCCGCTGGGCTTGTGGGAGTCCCTGAGTACTGGCGAAGAGATCCCACCCGGCTCCAAGGTCGTGCTGGCGTTCGACGGCTCCTATAGCGGCAACGATGCCACTGTGGTCCTGGCCGCGACCGTTGACCGCGAACCCCATCTGCAGCTTGTGAAGGCGTGGGCCAGGCCCGACCCACGAGACACCGATTACCGGGTGCCGATCGAACAAGTAGAGCAGGCCGTCCGTGACGCCTGCCGGGAGTGGGACGTGGCTGAAATCGCTTGTGACACATACCGATGGCAACGGTCCCTGTCGATCCTTGAAGCTGAGGCCTTGCCGGTGAGGGACTTTCCGCAGAGCGTCACCAGAATGTCCGCCGCTACGGCTGGCTTCCTGACGGCAGCCCGCAACGCCAAGCTGAGCCATTCGGGTCACCCGCTGATCGGCGAACACCTCACCAACGCTACCACCACTGAGGACGGTCGCGGTGGCCGATTAGTCAAGTCGCACAGGGCAGTTCGTATCGACGCCGCCATATGCGCGGTGATGGCCGTATCGCGGGCCACCTGGCACGCGACCAAATCCAAGCCCAAACGAAGGACGATCGCGTTCTGATGACCAACCCCTCGCTGTCCCCGCAGGAGCCGGAAACTGACCCGCAGCGACTGATCGACGTGCTCCTGGCTCTGGACGCCGTCCAGTTCCAGCTCCGACAGCTTCAGGTCCACTTCGACGGCGTGGCCGCGCTGGAATACATCACCCCCGAAGCGCGGGAAGCTGTTGAGGGCCGCTTCGGTGACATCTACGTCAACATCCCGAGGCTGGTCGTCTCAAGCATCAGTGAGCGGCTGAACGTCACCGGCTTCACGGGCGCGGATGCCGAACGGGCCGAGGCAATCTGGTACGCGAACGACCTCGACGTACAAGGCGATCTCGCTCATTCCGAGGCCCTGTTGTTTGGCCGGTCGTACTCGTGGGTCTGGGCCGGGCAGGATGGATCGGCGCACATCTCGATCGAGTCTGCCAGACAGGCAGCTGTCCTGGCTGACCCCGGCACACGTGAGGTCACCAGCGCGGTGAAGCGGTGGCACACGTCTGAGGGCCTTGGCGTGGGAAGCACCCAGGCCGTGCTGCTCCTGCCTGATCGGATAGAACACTGGGCTTCCACGTTGGGCGCAGAGATTGGCGGCTTCAGCCTCACCCGGACCGACCCTAACCCGTTGGGCGTGGTGCCCGTCGTGCAGGTCACGAATCAGGGACGCCTCCTAAATAGCTGGGGCTACAGAGGGATTGACGAAGTCAGCTATCCGTCTCGGCTGCTTCTCGGCTCTGGCGTGTACTCAGAGATCGCGGACGTGATCCCGCTGTCGTCGGCTCTGAGTAAGGCCATGTTTGATCTGATGTGCTGCCTCGAAAGCACCGGCCGCCCACGCCGCTTCGCTTCGGGTATCGAGCTGGTGGAGCGTGCCCGGCTGGACTGTGACGGCAAGCCCGTGTTGGACGCCGATGGCAACCCGATCACCGACACGGTAAACCCCTTGGCTGAGGAGGCATCTCGTACCTGGATCAGCGAGAACGAGGCCGCGAAGTTCGGCCAGCTCGACGCCGCCGACCTGAAGGGCTTCACCGACGCGGTGAACGTCATCGTGCAGCAGATCCTCGCCGTGACCGCGTTGTCGCCCTCATATCTCGGCGTGCTGACGAACCAGCCACCCTCAGCGGACGCCCTTCGCGCGAGTGAGTCGTCACTGGTCGCACGGGTAGAGCAGAAGCAGAAGCTCTTTGGCAAGGCATGGGAGCAGACCATGCGCCTGGCGATAGCGGTGGAGACGGGCCGCGATCCGCGCACCGTGGACGCCAAGCCGGTATGGCGTCCGGCCGATCAGTCAAGCGACGCCCAGGCCGCTGACGCCGTGACGAAGCTGTACCAGACCGGCCTGCTCCCGCGTTCGTCGGCACTGCGCAAGCTCGGCTACACCGACCAGGAAATCGAAGCGATCCGCGCCGACACGAGTGACGACGTGGCGGCCGAGAAGAAGGGCGACCCGATGTCCGCCTACCTCAGCCGCCAAAACCCGCACCTGTAGGAGCAACCCATGGACGAGAACACCACCGCATTGGCCCCTGAGATCCCCGTGGACGCCTCAACGGAGGCTCCTGCGGCCGATCCCATACCGGAAGCGGCACAAGGCGATACGGAGCCGGAAACCTTTCCCCGCGAGTATGTCACTCAGCTCCGCGAGGAAGCCAAGTCGTGGCGGCTCAAAGCCGCCAGAACAGACGAACTGGAAGCACGCCTGCACGCCGAGCTGACGAAAGCCGATGGACGCCTGGCCGACTGGCAAGACCTACCGTTCGACCCCGAGCACCTAGCCGACCCGCAGAAGCACGCCGACGCCATCTCAGAACTACTGAAAGCCAAGCCGCACTATGCCTCTCGTAAGCCAGCGCCTGGCTCAACCATCCACCAGGGGCCGGTCGGCGCACCCGTACCGCCCAAGCCTGACCTGATTGCGGGCCTACAGGCAGCCATGACCCGGCGCTGAAAGCGTCATTGAACTTTGGGGTAGGTGCGGGCTGACGCCAAACCGCCGACCTCTTCGCGGTAGATCCGCAATTCTCATCCGGTCACCCCGACGGGACCGGGCATCCACACACTCGTTGAGAAAGCCAACATGACTGATCAGTTGTCGAGCAACTCGCTCGCGTTCATCCCCGAGATCGTCGTCCAGACGGTCCTACAGCCCCTGACCGCCAAGTCCGTCGTCCTGTCGCAGAACCCCCGCGTGTTCGACTCGTCCCAGCCCCTGCGCGTGCCGCGCATCGGACAGGCCACCATCGGCTGGTACGCCGAAGGCGCGACCACCGACATCACCAACCTGACCGTCGATGAAATCGATTTGCTGCCAAGCACCTTGGATTCGCTACGCAGCCTGACCGTGGTGTCCAAGCAGCTCATCCGCAGTGCCGCTGTGGGCGTGTCGGAAACCCTGTCTGCTCGTATCTCCACGGACATCGCCCTGGCCATCGACGCCGCGTTCCTCACCGGCTCAGGCACCGCTGGCACCAACGTCATCGGCCTGCTGAACCAGCCCGGTATCTCCAAGCAGACCTACGCGGCTGCCGGTACGGGTGGCACCATCGCCGCTGGGTCGCTTCAGGACACCGACACCTGGCTGACCGCCATCGGCACCTTCTCGGCCAACCACCTGGACCTGAGCACCTCGACGTTCGTCATCCACCCGAACGACCTCTACGCGGCCGGGGGCATCCTGCAGGCCAAGGATTCGCTCGGGCGGCCTCTGTTCCAGCCCTCACCCGCCGCTGGCGTCCCCGGCAGCATCTTCGGTGTGCCTGTCGTGGCGACCACCCAGACCACCCAAGGCACGGTCCTGTTGGTGGACTGGTCGCAGGTGCTCATCGTCCGTGACCTGGCCCCCAGCGTCGATGTGCTGACCGAACTGTTCGCCCAGTCGTCCAGCATCGGGATCGCGGTCGAGTCTCGCTGGGACATCGGCCTGGCCCACCCGCAGGCCGTGCTGGCCCTGACGGCTGCAGCGTAGTCATGGCCGCGCCGCAGGCGTCTGACCTACAGGCATTTCTCGGCGCGAACGCCTCAGTGGACCCCGACCAAGGGGCAGCCGTAATCGCTTACACGACACAACTTGTCAACGCGTATACGCGAGGGGTCGGGTTCACTGCGGGCGTGCCCAACGCTGATCTTGCGGCCGTGATCCTGGGCGCTGCCGCCAGGGTCTGGGCGCACCCGCGCCAGTTGCCCGTAGACGAGACCGAAGGCCAAGAGTCGGTCAGCTGGCATGCAGGGTTCAACGGCTGGACGACCGCCGAGCTGGTGACGCTAGCCCGCTACAGGGTCCGCGCACTGTGACCGTCCCGGCAGAGGTCTACCGACCCGACAAGATCAACGTCGATCGGAACGGCGACCCAATCGGCACTGACGGCAACGTGGTCCGCGCCGAGTCCCCGAGCACATACCTGGGCACCCTCGACGTGGTGTTCAGTACCGTGCAGGCCGAACCTGTCATGCCCCGCCTAACCGGCACGGGGGGCGCGAACGTCGACCGAGGCGACGGCAGCGACGCCACCGCCCTAGTCGGTGCGCCCCGCAACGCGGCCATCAAGCTGCGACACAGCGACCGTTTGGTCGTTACCGACGGTGACGGGTTCTCCGTCACCTGGCAGGTCGTCGGGTTGAGGCTGTTCGACGCCCCGAACAGTCTCAGCGGCTGGGGCCACAGCCGCTATTGGGTCAGCGTGATCGCCAGCACCTGACCGCAGAAACATCACCGCCAAGGCGTCATCCGACGCACGGGTGTGAAATCCCCGTTAGGGCTTGGCGGTTGACAGGCGCGGGCTTGGTCACCCGCGCCGACCAGTGCGGTCGTCTCAGCGGCCCGCACCGCGAACCCCCATCCTGCTGTTGCCGCCGCAGGGTGGGGGTTCCGCGTTGTGCCAGTTGTGCCACACGTCCGCCCTAGCGTTTAGGTGCCCCGGGTCAGCCTAGATCGAGCCTGATTGATGACACCCAATTATATTGTGGCCCAATGTCTTTGACCATGATAGTGTTCTGCGCCATGACAAACATCGCCGCAAACCTGGCGCAGAGCCGGACATGGCTAAGGATCAAATCCGACACCGCGCCACTTGCGCCCAACCCCGCTGGCCGCGAGGCCCGGTCTCGCCTGCCGAGGTGGTACGCCAAGCAGCAGGAACAGCGGCGCTAAACCCGGCCCAGCGAAACCGTCCGCGCCTACCACGATGAGGCACGGGCGGTCTTCGCTATGCGGGCGCCGTGCCAGTTGTGCCAGGCTTCCGACGTGGCGTTGAGCTGCTAATTAGGCTGGCTCCCAGCGCCAGCCGTCGTTGTTCGTGCAAACTATGGCCGTGCCGTCACCGGCTACCCCGGATGCTCCGTGGGCGCTTTTGGGACAGAACTCTCCCGGCTCATAGCAGTTGCCACTCTTTGTTGTTGGATAGCAGCCTGATGGACTGAGCGGCATCGTGTGGTCCGCATGAGCGATACCACTGCCGAGCACAAGCGCGCTGGCGGTCGTCGCTACGGCGAAAGCGGCACGGAACAACATGTCCTCCCAACCTCCCTGTTGGAGTTGCTGATGTAGCCGACGTGGCCCGCAACGTCGATGGGAGCGTATGCGTCTGCTGCGTTAATTAGGGCGGTTTCGTAGAAACTCTCAGCAACCCAATGGTCAGCCCGCGAACGTGGGGGAGCTGTGCCAGTTGTGCCACGGTCTTGACGGGTATCCGCCAAGCGGCTCACGAACTGCAGCCATGCCTTGAGTCTGGGGACTGAATAGGCACAAACGTCTGCATCGAATCGGAAACGGCCAGAAACGCAGTGTCCACCTAGCGCGCAACTGGTAGACGGTGGGTTACTGTGGCCACAGTGCTGGCATTAAACAAGGAAGCGGAGTGGCCGCCGCCGCGAACGGGAAACCACTCCGCTTAACCGAGGTCCGCTGGCCGCGTCCGCACCCGGATGGTGCGTTCACGCGCGGTCCTGGCCCGAGCAAGCCGGGTGCCCCACGTGGATCGTGGCGCTCCCGGCTTTCTCGCCTGTTTTGACCGTAGATCAAAAGCGCGACGGATACCGCGCAGGCGCGCCGAACACGCCGATGAGTCTCGATGCCCAATCGGAGCGTCCGAGCTTCAGGTGCAATCACATGATCCGCTGTGTCGGATTTACGACAATACGGCGTACCGCGTTGCACCGGGCCACCGAATCCGCCCGGCCCGATGCGCTGTTCAACGACCCGCTCGCCGAACGCCTTGCCGGCAAACACGGCCGCGCGATCGTCGACAACGTTCGCTGGACGGATCGCAGCGGTTTCTGGCTGGTCGCCCGCACCAAGCTCATCGATGACGCCATCGCCGACGCGCTCGCGAACGGCTGCGACCGGGTCCTGAATCTGGCCGCCGGCCTGGACACCCGGCCCTACCGCTTGGACCTCCCAGCTGATCTCACCTGGATCGAGGCCGATCTGCCGAAGTTGCTCGAGGAGAAGACGCAAGCACTCGCCGATCAGACCCCGCGCTGCCAACTCCGCCGCATAGCGGTTGACCTCGCCGACCCGCGCGCCCGAGACGCGTTCTTCAACGACGCGCTCGACGGTGCCTCGAAGGCCTTCGTGCTGACTGAGGGTCTGTCGATGTATCTCGAACCCACCGACATCGCCGGACTTTCGGATGCGATCAAACGCCCCGAAGTCGCGTGGTGGATGCTCGATTTCGCCTTTCCCGGCCTGAAGAAGCGAATCAACAAGAACGTCGCCGGGATCTCGGAGAACGCGCCGTTCAAATTCGCACCCGACAACGGGCTGGCCTTTTTCGAAAACCTTGGTTGGCGGACGGTCGAGGCGGAATCGGTACTGGTGGCCGCCCACCGATTGCATCGCCTACCGATCTGGATGCGCCCGCTTGCCTGGCTGCCTCGACCGGATTTGCGCCGTCCGGGCGGCAGATCCTCGAGTGCGATCGCCCTGCTCACCCATTGAGCCGGATCACCAGACCCGTATCCAGTCGACGAGCATGCTGGCGGGATAGGTGCCGGGCCCGGGATCGCCGCCGCCGGAGCCGGCGACCGCCAGGTTGAACACCGGATAAACGGTGTAGCCCGGGGCGTTGAAGGGCCAATCGGGCAGCGAGCTCGCCGGTACGTCGGAGTAGGGCTGGGCCCCTTCGGCGTAGTCCTTCCAGAATCGAATACCGGCCGTGTCCCACTGGGTGCGCCAGGTGTGCCAGGCGCTGTCCATCGCGATGTTGTGGGTCTTCCATTCGCCGCCGTTGGCTTTCGCGTGGACCGTGGTGGCCGAGGGCCAGCTGCCGTTGCCGTACCACTCCATGACGTCGATCTCGCCCTGGTCCTCATTGCCGAGCCAGTAGGCCGGCCAGGCGCCGGCGGTCAGGCAGTTGAGTTTGATGCGGGCCTCCCACGTGTGGCCGACGCCGCCGCGCCACAGGCCTTGCACCTTGCCGCTGTAATAGGTCGGGCCGTCCTTGGCGGCGAGCAACACGAGGTTGGAGTTGCCGTCAAGGAAGACGTTGCGCCGGTCGTCGCGGTACTGCCCGATGTGCTCGGGCTGTTCCCAATAGGTGGGGTCCTTGATGGTCTCGCGGGCCTTCGCCACCGTCCACTTCGAGGCGTCGGGGGCCGAGCCGGCGGGACCGTCGAACTCGTCGTGAAAGACGTAGCCGCCGGTCTGGCCGCTGGGCGCCGCCGGAGCCGGGGGACGGTCCGCGGGCGAATCCCGTCCCAAGGGGTGGGCCCGGGCGTGCGGCGCAGGCAGCGCGGCTGCCAGCACGCCGATCCCGGTCGTCAAAATCATGCGGCGGCGATCCATCTCGGGCATACGCAAGGGACCATAGCAGCCACCGCGGTGCGGAGCCGAAACACCGAAATGTGTCGGTGGCCGCCGCTAACGTTTCGTTTCGTCGCCGGACCAGCACGGATGGCGACAAGGCGGTGGCTGAACGATTAGTCGAAATTCATGGCTAATTCTCAACTTCACGGATGGTTTGGTCTCAGGATCTGACGGGCATTCTGAGATCACAAGCCGATAACCACCGCTATTACGGGTTGTGCTGAGAGGAGTTAACGATCGTGGCTGAAACAACGGGAGCGACGGTTATTTTCCTTCAGTCCCATCCGTTATGGACGGCGGCTCAGCGGTATGAACGCGAGCGTCGTGAGGCGATGCGCCGTCATCCCGCTTTCCGCTCCCGGCAGTGCGCCGCGATTCCCGGCGGTGAGGTCATTCCGCTTATGCGGGACGTCAAGCTGTACTCCAGCACCAACACCCCGGCCTGAAACTTTCTGCGACCCACAAATTCCCGCGAGCGGCGTTTTTATGCACGACCGAGCTAATCGCGCCGGAAAGACGCCTGCCGCGTACCGGTGAACCGCCGCTGGGCTTTTGCATCGAGGGCGGGTTCTGCGGTTCTCGCCGTTATTGAATTCGAAGTCGCTCGGCGGTCGAACACCGCGCGGTCGAGCGGACCAGATCCTTTCGCAGTGAAGACATTCGGCCCTAGTTGCGGTCCGGCGAGTCTGCGAGCCTGAACGACATGCGCTCAGCATCGCCACACTCCGGGGGAGACGACGTGCCACAGGTCACCGAATTGGGCGAGTCCGCAAAGGGTTTGACAGCAACGGAGGCGCAGCAACGGCTGCAACGCTACGGGCCCAATGAGATCGCCGAGCGGCGCCGCAATCCGGTGTTGGATTTTCTCGGGTATTTCTGGGCACCGATCCCGTGGATGATCGAGGTCGCACTGGCGTTGTCGCTGGCCGCCCGGCACTGGACCGACGCGGCGATCATCGGGGTGTTGCTGGCGATGAACGGGTTGGTGGCGTATTTCGAGGAGCACCAGGCGGCCAACGCGATCGCCGCGCTCAAGCAGCGGCTGGCGACCTCCGCGCGGGTGCTGCGCGACGGCGCGTGGGTGACGCTGGCGGTGCGCGAGTTGGTGCCCGGCGACGTGGTGCGGGTGCGGCTGGGCGACGTAGTTCCCGCCGACCTGCGGGTGCTGGACGACGCCACCCTCGAGGTGGACCAGTCCGCGCTGACCGGCGAGTCGCTGGCCGTCAGTCGCGGGCGGGGCGACGACCTGTTTTCCGAGTCGGTGCTGGTGCGCGGGGAAGCTGACGCGCTGGTCTGTGCGACAGGCGCGGCGTCGTTCATGGGCAAGACCACCGCGCTGGTGGAAAGCGCGGGCACGGTCAGCCACTTCCAGCGCGCGGTGCTGCGCATCGCCAACTACCTGATCGTGATCGCGCTCGCCCTGGTCACCC
>JAEHJW020000814.1_pt1 | contig 13487 bp, 13 predicted proteins | sample 9271431 | NCBI WGS metagenome assembly JAEHJW02
TCGATCTCTGGCCGATCTTCGAGGCGTTCCAGCTCACTTACGTCTCCAAAGGTCTGCTGCTGGATCAGGAAAAAAACGCCTCATCGCCCTCGCCGATTGGGTCTTCGGCGGGGGCGAACGCTACTGCCAGGGTTGCCAAACAGCGTGCGAAACCTGCCCGGCGCGGCTGAACCAGCCCGCGACCTGGGAGGGCCAGCAGGTCTGGGACCTCGTCAGCCGTCTTGGCGGCCAGCTCCGGATGCTGCCCGGTGCGGTGATCGGCTGGGACATGGGGGCCGCGCTGGCCCTCGGCGCGGCGCTGGGCATCGACCCGCTGGTGGTGGCGGAACTGCTGCCCGGGATCGAGGCGGTGATGGTGGCCAAGTACAATGAACAGATGGATCGACCTGAATGACCGAGAAACGCGTTTCCGTCCGCCTTGCCGCCGTCGGCGGTCGTCAGGTGCGCGCGGAACTGGAAGGCATCGGCGAGGCCGGATCGCGCGGTTTTGGCCGGCTCAGCCGTGAGATGGAAGCGGCCAATGCCCGGCTCGCCGCCTTCTCGCGTCGGGTGGGGATTGCGGCGGCGGCGGCAGTGGTGGCCGCCGCGGCGGCCGGTGTCGCCATGATCCGCAGCGGGCTGCAGACGGTGGATGCCCAGGCGAAGCTCGCACAGTCGATGGCGACGACCGTCGAGAGCATCCAGACCCTGACCTGGGCAGGGGAACTGGCGGGTGTCTCGATGGGCGAGATCGAGCAGGCGACGAAGAAGCTGACCACCCGGTTGTCGGAGGCGGCAGGCGGGTCGGGATCGGCCGTCGCCGCCCTGCAGCGGCTTAACCTGACGGCGGCGGACCTGCAGGCCCTGCCGCTCGACCAGCGCATCGTGGCGATCCAGGATGCCCTGACCCGGTTCGTGCCCGAGGCCGAGCGCGCTGCTGTCGCCTCTGACCTCTTTGGCGACCGCGCCGCGCTGGCCTTCCTGCGCATCGACCCGGCCACGCTGCGCGAGGCGGCGCAGGATGTGCGCGATTTCGGCGTGGCGGTCAGCGCCAGCGACGCCGCCCAGATCGAGCGCACTGGCGATGCCCTTGCCCGGCTGAGCCTGATCTGGACCGGCCTCGTCAACCGCCTGACCGTCGCCGTTGCGCCGGCGCTCGAGACCATCGCCATCAGGCTCGCCGACATGGCACGCGCGACCGGGCCGATCGGCATCGCGGTCACCACGCTCTTCGACAATATCGGTCGCCTGACCACCTATGCCGCCACCTTTGTCGCGCTGATGGCCGGGCGCTGGGTCGCCGGGATGGCCGCTGCGGCATTGTCGATGCGGGGCCTCGCGACCGCGCTGGTCCTGCTGCGCGGCGCGCTGATCCGCACCGGTATTGGCGCGCTGATCGTGGCGGCGGGCGAGTTGGTCTATCAATTTGGGCGCCTCGTCATCGGTGCTGGCGGTTTCGGCAAGGCCATGGGGCTTTTGGGTGATCTCGTCGCCGAGGTCTGGGACCGCCTCAAACTCGGCGCGGCCGCCGTCGGCGCCTCGGCCCTGGCGGTGTTTGCCGACATGAAGGCCGCTGTCGCCACCGCCATGCAGGGCGCGCTCGAAAGTGTCGTCGGGTTCGCCAACGCGGCAGTAAACACCTTCGACGGCGCCTTCGCTGCAATCAAGGCGATCTGGGCTCTCCTGCCCGCCGCGATCGGGGATTTTGCCTTCCAGGCGGCGAACAGCCTGATCGGCGGCGTCGAAGCTATGCTGAACGGTGTCGTCGCCCGCATCAACGGCTTCATCACCGGCATCAATGCCGGGCTGGAGGCGCTGGGCGCGGAACGCCGCATCGGTCTCATCGCCGATCTCGACATCGGCCGTCTCGAGAACCGCTTTGAGGGCGCCGCAACCCGCGCGGCCGGGGCGGCGCGCGACGCCTTCGCATCAGCCTTCGCCAAAACCCCGCTCGCCGTGCCCGACCTCGGCCTGACCGGTGCGGCCACCGAGGCTGCGGCCTCGGCGGAGACCTGGCGCAACGCAGCGACGGCGCTGAGTGAGGGCGCGCGCCAACCACTGGCCTCGCTCGAGGCCCTGCGCACCGCGCTCGCCGCCACGGGAGGCGAAGCCGGGACCGCGTTCGGCGGCACCGCCGCGGCCGCAGATCGCGCGGATGCAGCGCTGACGGACGTGAGCAAGGCCGCCGGGTCTGCCGCGAAGACGGTCGAGGCGGCAGTCGATCGCACCAGGGAACTGGCGCAGGGGCTCGCCGAGGACATCACCGGCCCTCTGAAGGCCGCGCTGAAGGCGGGCGAGATCAGCTGGCGAAGCTTCGCCGGGGCGGTGTCCGGCATCGCGACGTCGCTCGCCAACCGGCTGATCGACACGGCCTTCAAGCCGATCGAGGATGCGCTCTTGCGCGCCTTGTCCGGCGGCGGCGCGGCGGGCGCTGGTGGCGGCGGCCTCTTCGGCTGGATCAGCAGCGCCATCGGCGGGCTTTTCGGTCTCGGCGGGACCTATGCCAGGGGCGGCGCCTTCGGGTCGGCAGGCGAGATCACCGCTTTCGCGCGTGGCGGCGTGGTCTCGCGCCCCACGCTGTTTCCGTTCGCGCGGGGCATCGGGCTGATGGGCGAGGCCGGGCCGGAGGCGATCCTGCCGCTGCGCCGGGGTCCGGGCGGGCGGCTCGGAGTCGAGGCGGGAACGGCGGCGCCAGCGCCTGCCCTGGCGCCGCAAGTCACCACCCGCATCATCAACGTGCTCGATCCCGCCGTCGTCGGCGATTACCTCGCCACCCCGGCCGGCGAGCGCGCCATCGTCAACGTGATCCGCCGCAATCGAGGGGCTTTCGATGGTTAACCTCTGGCCCTTTCTGCCCGAGGCGCCGATCGAGGAAGTGCTCGAATGGCGCACCGACGTGCTGGCGAGTTTTGCCGCCGAACAACGGCTCGCTCTGCGCGCCGCGCCGCGCGAGAGCCTGACCTATGCCCACCGCCTCGATGGGCCCGGACTGGCGCAGGCAGCGGAATTGGCTCGACTTGGGGTCGGCGCCGACTGGCTCGTACCGCTCTGGGCGATGGTCCAGCGACCGGGCGTCGATCTCGCGGCCGGGGACACCACGATCCCGCTCGCGACCGCGGAGGCGGATTTCCGATGCCCCGGGTTTGCGGCCTTGGCGGGCGCTGACCGGACGGTCCACCTCGTCGAGGTGGCGGCCATCCGGCCCGATGGCCTCGATCTGGCGTCGCCGCTGGACCGCGATGTTCACGACCCGCTCGTCGCCCCGGTGCGCCGGGCGGTGCTGGCGGAACCGGTCCGGATCGAGCGTCAGCATCGCAACTTCGGCACCGTGACCGCCCGCTTCGCCCTGCGCGATCCGATCGATCTCTCCGGCATTGGCGGCGCGGCGTTGCAGATCGCGCTCGATGCTTCGGGCTCAATGTCGGGCGCCCGCATGGCCTCGGCGCTCGCCGCCGTCACCGCCCTTGTCGCCGGGATCGCCGCCAGCGCGCGCCCTGCCGCCGCCAATGATCTGCAGATCCTGACCTGGAGCGACTCTGTGACCGCCAGCATCCTGCGCCGCGATGCGGGCGCGGCCGATTACCTCGTCCTCCTCGCCTGGCTGGCGGCGCGGCCCACGGTGGTGAGCGGCGGGACGGATTTCGGGGTGGGGGTGAGTATGGCGGCAGACTTCTTCACCGGCGCCGGGGTGAAGCGCCGCATCCTCATGTTTCTGACCGATGGCGAGCCGAGCCCGCCGACCTCGCTGGCGACAGCACGAGCCACGCTGGCGGGCATCCCGGGTCTCGAGGTCTTCGCCGTCAACATCGAACTGGCCAATACCAGCGCCACCGCCCTCCTGGACACCACGCCCGCCGATCGCGTGCCGGTCGTGCCCTCCGGCGAGACCGGCACCCTGACGGCGTCCCTGCGCGCAGCCTTTGCAGGGTATCCGAGCCATGAAGGCCTCGACGTGCTGACTGAGCCGAGCCTGACTACCACGCCCCTCAGCGAGACGATCGGTCAGGCGCAGGACTTCGTTGACACCGGCCTCGGGCCGATCGCCGTCGAACCGGCGCTGGGCTTCCTGCAGCGGCGGTCGGCGCTCGCGTTTCGCGATGTCACGCACGCCGCGCGCTGGCGCCGCCGGGTCTGGCTCCATGGCCTGCGCGGTCGCCAGCGCGCCTTCTGGCTGCCGACCTGGGGCCGCGATCTGACGCTCGCCGCCCCGGTGGTCGCCGCGGACACCGCGCTGATCGTGACCAGCGATGCCGATCCCGTCCGCCTCGTCGGGCGATCGCTGATGATCGAACTGCCCGATGGGCCGCTCTTTCGCCGCATCACCGCAGCGGGCTTCGATGCGCTGGGGTGCCGCCTCACGATCGCCGCGCCGGGCGTCGCCCTGCCGCTTGGCACGCCTCTGCACTGGCTGACCAAAGTCCGGCTAGATGCCGACCGGATCGACCTCCGGCACCTCGCGGCACGGACCGAGCTGAGCTTGCCCGTCATCGAGGTGCCGGAATGAGCTACGATCTGATCGAGACCGCCACCGCCGAGGGGCGGCCGTATTTCCTCTATCTCTTTGCGGAAGGGGCGCAGCTCTGGCGCTTCACCAGCCGGGCTTCGGCGTGGGTCTCGCCCGCGGGCGCGATTGCGGAGGAGACCGGGGACCTGACCTGGGCGGCCTCGGCCGTGTCGCATGGCGCGATCCTGCAGAGCAGCGATCCGCGCCGGGTTGATCTTTCCGTCAGCTTCCCGCTCTCGGACCCGTTCGCGCGGCGCTATCTCGGGCCCCGTGGTCGCGCCGTCACCACGCTCACGATCTTTCGCGGGCATGAGCAGCTGCCGGGCGAAGTGGTCGCCCACTGGAAGGGCCGCGTCGTCTCCGCCCGTGTTGCCGGTCAGGTCATCACGCTGCGCTGCGAGTCGCTCTTCACCGCGCTCCGCCGCGATGGCATCCGGGCGCGTTACCAGCGGCTCTGCCGCCATGCGCTCTACGCCGGGGGCTGTCGGCTGGACATCGAGGCGCATTTCCTGCCCGCCTCGGCCAGCGCGCAGGCCGGGCTGACCGTCACGGTGGCGGAGGCCGCTGGGTATTCCTCGGGGTGGTTTCGGGGTGGGGTGCTGCGGCATGCCGGGCTGATGGGCTTCATCACCGGGCATGCGGGCGCGGCGATCACGCTGGCCGGGCGGTTGCCGGAACTGGAGGCGGCGATCGATGCGGCTGCGGCGCTGGGTGCGGACGCCGTTCCGGTCGAGTTGGCACCCGGCTGCGATCTGCGCCGCGAGACCTGTCAGGGCAAGTTCGACAACCTCAAGAACTACGGCGGGTTTCCAGATATCCCCGGCCGCAATCCCTTCGGGGGCGGCAGCATTCTTTGAGAGTGGGAGGATTGGACCGACATCGTCGGACGCTCAGGTTTCCCGACGTCGCTGCCTTCCACCTCACGTCCTTGCAAGGACCTTCAGCGACCGCAGCAGTCCGTCACGCGTGTTTGCGCAAAAGGCTGTACTGAAACGCCTGTTGGCTTCGCCATGGTGTCTGATGGAGGAAGTGGCGATGCGCAACGAGGCTGAAACGAGGGCCTAACTCGTCGGAAAGGCTCTCGGGGCTGTATCGTGCGACGGGCAGTCCGCTGCACGTTTCAGGGCCATCAGGTGCAAAGGTCGCGATGATTGCATGCCCCCCAAGAGACAAGCTTCGCCACAGCCGCGCAATGTAGGACGCCCGGCTCACCTGATCCACAAGGAAGTGGAACACGGCGCGATCGTGCCAGATGTCGTAGGTCCGGCTTGGCTCCCAGACGGTCACGTCGGCAACAATCCAGGCCACATCAGCGCCGTCGGCCCCCAACCTGGCCCGCGCGGTAGCGAGAGCGGTTTCCGAGAGGTCCAGGACAGCGAGGTCCCTCACACCAAGCGCCAGCAGATGATCGACAACCCGAGAGGTCCCTCCGCCGATGTCGATGACCGACGACGCGGTCGTCAACCCCGCAAGCTGCATCAACTCCAGCGACATCGCCGGATCGTCCTGATGCCAGCTCATCTCAGGCTCTGCTTTCCGGCGGTAAATCGCGTTCCAATGGTCCTTAGAGGTCATGCCCTTTTCCTATGCCGTTCACGGCATATTAGCTCTGAGCGACCCCGATGTCTCGCACTGCCGACATCTGCACCGGTACAGCGGCCACCCCCGGGTTCGATCACCTCCGCTCCTCCCAGACCTGTCCACAGGACGGTGACAGGCCCACCAAATCCCCCTGAGTCCAAGCCAGGGCCCCTGCCTCCTAGGCCGCACGCGGTTCCCAAAGCGCTCAACCCCTTCTCGAGACATCCCCCATGGTCTGGAACTTCCTGATCCAGATCGTCACCAGCCTCGTGCTGACGGCGATCTCCTATGCGCTGTCGCCCAAGCCCAAGACAACGCCACCGAAGGCGGCCGGGCTCGACGACCTCGACCTGCCGACCGCCGAGGAAGGTCGCCCGATCCCGGTCGTCTTCGGCACCGTGCTCCTGCGCGGGCCCAACGTGGTCTGGGCGGGCGATCTCAAGGTCGATCCGATCCGCAAGTCCGGAGGCAAGAAATGACCGCTTCTGATCCAGTGGCGCCTGAAGACCCGATCCTCGTCCGCGTCGAGGACCTCCGCGCCGCCCGGCTCTGCTTACAAGGGGCGCGACCTTGGTTTCGCCGACATGGCTTCGACTGGCAGGACTTTCTCATCTCTGGGATTTCCGCAGACCGGCTGGCCACCACCGGCGATGCGCTGGCGCTGCGGGTGATCGCCACGGCGCGGGAGCGGGTCGGACGCGAAGATCGCGACAGCCCACCCAACCCTCACACCGAGGACCGAACCGATGGGCGGTAGTTCCAAATCCCAGATCGTCGGCTACCGCTACGCGCTCGGCGCCCATCTTGCGCTCAGCCACGGGCCGGTCGATGCGATCCGCGAGATCCGCGTCGATGACAAGACAGCCTGGTCGATCGGCAGCGGCGCCTCAGGTGCGGCCCAAGGCGCGGGCGTCGGCGCGCAGGTGCAGCTCGGCACCGTGGCCGCGATGAGTGCGGCCGCGGCGGTGGCACCCGCGACGCTGGCGCAGGTCCAGTTCCCCGGCACGCTGGCCGGTGTGCGACTGGGCCAGAGCTATGATCTGAGCCTCGCAGGCGACGGCACGACGCGGCGGGTCACGCTGCGCGGCGTGACGTACAATGCCGCGCTGGGCCGCACCACCTGGTCGGTCGAGCCCGCGACGACCGCGTTTCCGGCGCAGACTGTCGGCATCGCCGAGGCTGCCAGTTCAGCCCCATCCCTCTCCGGCGCAACCGGCGGTCGCATTCGCATCAACAAGCCCGACCTCTTTGGCGGCGAAAGCCGCGAGGGCGGCATCGTCGGCGACATCGACGTGCTGATGGGCCGCCCCGATCAGGGTCAGAACGACTATCTCGCCGCGCGGGCCGGAGCGCAGGTGCCCGCCTATCGCGGGATTACCTCGCTGGTGCTGCGCCAGGTCGCCCTTGGTCTCAACCCCTATCTCAAGCCTTGGGCGGTGCGCCTCACCCGCATCTTCGCCGCCGAAGATGGCGCGCTGCAATGGTATCCGGCCAAGGCCGCCATCGTGCCGGTCGCCCGGATCAGCGATGCCGCGATCTACATCACGCTCGACGCCTCGGGCTCAATGTTGGGGACCCGGATGGCGGCCCAGATCGCCGCAGTCTCGAAGTTGATCGCCGAGATCGGCGCCAACGCCGCCGCGCCGAACGACATCGAGATTGTCACCTGGAGCGATGCGGTGATCACCAGCATCACCCGGCGCAATGCCGACGCCGCGGCCTATGCTGCGCTCGTCACATGGGTCGAGGCGCTGCCAACGGCAACGGAAGGCGGCACCAACTTCGGTGCGGGCGTCAGCGGCGCCGCCGCGTTCTTCGCCGGCGCCGGGTCGAAGCGCCGCATCCTTGTCTTCGTCACCGACGGCGCGCCGAGTCCGGCCAGTACGCTGCAGACCGCCAAAGCGACGCTGGCTGGCATCAGCGCTCTCGACGTCTTCGCCTTCAACATCGCGCTGACCGACACCAGCGCCACCGCTGAACTCGACACCACTCAGATCGACGGCGTGCCTGTGGTGCCACCCGGCGATCCCGATGCGCTGGTCGCTTCTTTTCGCGGCGCCTTTGGCGCTGGGCCCGACATGAACCCGGCGCACATCATCCGCGAATGCCTCACCAACCGGATCTGGGGCCTCGGCTATGGTGACGCCGATATTGGCCCGAGCTTTGTCGCCGCCGCCGATGCGCTCTACGCCGAGGGCTTCGGACTGTCGCTCCTCTGGCAGCGCGACGCCTCGATCGAGGAGTTTCTCGGCGAGGTACTGACGCACATCGATGCCCATCTCTATGTCGACCGCCGCTCCGGCCGCTGGGAATTGCGCCTCATTCGCAGCGATTACGATCCCGCCACCTTGGCCGTGTTCGACGACAGCAATGTCATCGATTGGGGGGAGCTTGGCCGCCGCGAGGCGGCCGACCTCGTCAATTCCGTCACCGTGACCTATGCGGATTTGCGCACCGACGCGACCGGGTCGGTCAGCGTCACTGACACCGCGCTGGTGCAACTGATGGGCCAGATCGTCGGCACCACGGTTGATTATCCCGGCATCCGCCACGAAAGCCTCGCGGTGCGTGTCGCCGAACGTGATCTTCGCGCCCTCTCGGCGCCGCTAATGTCCGGCGAGATCACCGTCACCCGCGCTGGGGCCGAGCTTGACCCCGGGGAGGTGATCCGGCTCGTGAGCCCGCGCCTTGGCCTTGAGAGCGTTGCCGTCCGCGTGGTCGAGATCGACCATGGTGATGGGCGCGCCAATGGCGTGCGGCTGAAGATCGCCGAGGATGTCTTCGCGCTGGGCGAGACCGCCCTGGTCGGCGGCGTCTCGGGCGATACCTCCGGGTTAACCCAACCGCCAAAGCCGCTGGCGCGCCGTCTGGTCGAGGAAGCGCCCTATTGGCTTCTGGTGCAGGAGCTTGGCCACACCCAGACGGATGCGCTGCTGACCGACGATCCCGGCGCAGGCGCAATCCTCGCGGCAGGCGAACGCCCCTCGGCCGACGCGCTTTCCGCCCGGCTCTGGACCGACTTTGGCACCGGCTATACCTTTGAGCAGGCCAATGCCTTCGTGCCGACCGCGCTCTTGGCAGCGGATGCCAGCGATAATCCCGAAGACCGCGACCTTGTCGTGACATCCTGGACCGGGCTCGATCACGTCACGACCGGTACGCTGGCAGCCCTCGGGGGCGAATACGTCCGAATCGATGGCGTCAGCACCACTGGCCTCACCGTCGGCCGCGGCTGCCTCGACACGATCCCCACCGCCCATGCCGCCGGGACCCCGATCGTGGTTTGGCAGCAGGCGCCAGACGCGACGGCCGCCCGCTTTGCCGCCGGCGAGACCGTGGCGGTGAAGCTCTTGCCCGAGACCGGCCTTGGCACCCTGCCGCTGGCACAAGCGCCCGAAGACCCCGTCACCTTTGCCTCCCGCGCAATCCGGCCCCTGCCACCCGGCAATTTTCGCGCCGACGGGGGCTTCGCGCCGCTGTTGCCCACGCCGGAGGTGGCCTTGACCTGGTGCCACCGCGATCGGCTGGCCCAGACCAACCCGGTCTTTGACGATTACCTCAGCCCCGACATCGGGCCTGAGCCGGGCGTGACCTATGAGCTGCGCCTGCATTGGGTCGACAAGGCGAGTGGCCTCACGCTCGAGCCCCCTGCCGTGGTGATCGCCCTCGGCACCGCGACATCGCACGCGCTGACCGAGGCCGCGTTCCCGGTGCCCCCCTACGGCGTCGAGATGGCGGCAATCCGGCTGCGCGCCATGCGCGACGGGCACGAGGATCGGACGTTTCGGGAATATCGGGTGCTGATCGGCGGCAAGGTGCAGGTCACCGACCAGCATCTGCTCCTCTTGTTCACCGGCCCGGGCGTGGATTTGACCCAACAGGACCTGGTGCTGATGGGCCTCGGGCCAAGCGTCGATATTCTGCATCAGGACCTGATCCTCGACTCCACCCCGGCAGCGCTCGGCGTGCTCGGCCAGGAACTGGTCGTCGAGTTCACATCCTGATCCCTGCCCCTGTTTCGGAGATATCATGACCGATTACCTGATCACCAATTCCGCCGCGCTGGTCGGCGGCATCGAGGATGCCTCCGTGCCCGCCAGCTTCGATCCGGCCTATGCGAGCCATGCGCTCCGCTTCACCGAGAGCCAGGAAGCGGCCCTGACCTTGCCGGGGATTCCCGACATCTGGATCCACGCCACCTGCTATTATGACGACTTCAGTCTTGTGACGAGCGGCACCGGCAATTTCTGGACCGTCGGGGTGCCCAATGCCATCGTCGCCCAAATCAAGCGGAACGCGGCGGTCAAGAGCCTCAATTACGCGGGGCTCTATGACAACTTCCCCCTTGTGATCGGTCCAACGCTCGATGCCCTCCCCAGGGCCACCCGCTTCATCCTCGATGTCCATCTCGAGATCGGCATCGCCATCGCGGGCAATGCCAATGATTTCCGGGCCAGCTTCTACATCAACGGCGCCCTCCTCGCGCAGGTGATCGGGCGCTGCAACCCTATCAATGGCCGCGGGCCGGTGAAGTTCGCCTTCGGCGGCAGCAATTTCCTCGGCGGCAATGCGCGCTTCTTTGTCTCGAACATCCTGGTCTCCAACCTGGACACCCGCGGTCGGCAGTTCCGCATCCTGCGGCCCGCTGGCGCTGGGGCGCTCGCCACCGGTGTCGGCGGTTTCGCCGAACTTGGTGATAGCGATCCCGCCACCTTCGCCTATGCCCGCGCCGCGGGCGATGCCGTCACCTCGACCCTGACGCCTGGCGCGGCACCGCCCGGCACCATCGGGCGGGTGCGGCTCGTGACCTACGCCCGCAATGCCGTCGAGGCCCCGAACCCGGCGCTGGTGGTCAACCGGCTGCGGCTGGGCGGGACCGATTACGACGCCGCCCCCCAGGCTCCGGCCGGGGCCTCGATCACGGCGCTCACCTCGGACTGGGCACTGAACCCCGCCACCGGTCTGCCTTGGACCTGGTCCGATCTCGCCAGCCTCGAGATCGGCTTCATGGGCACGAACTGAGGCGGACGACGGTGAGGATCGCACTGGCTACGGCTCTGCCGGTGCTGGTGTGCGGCCCCGGTGCGCACCAGCACCCCCGACCAATCATCGCGATCATTCCACAGGGCCAGCGCGGTGCGCGGGCCCTGTCCTAACATCTGACATCAGGAGACCAAGATGACGTTTCTGAACGGAGAGCCGAGCGGGCTCCTCCTTGGCAAGGGCTTTGCCTGGACCATCGTGGTCGGGCTGGTGAGCGGTGGCATCTGGGTCGGCACCACCGTCACCAAACTGGATCAGACCACGCAAGAACTGCGCGCCACGCTCGCCATGATGGAGCGCGCGACCTCGCAGGTCGACGCGGCCCAGGGCGCCGAGATCCGCGCGCAATCCGATCGCCTGCGCGCCCTCGAGATCACCGGCGCCTCGACCGGCTCGACCCTTTCCGGCATGGCGGCCGACCTGCGCGACATCAAGACGACGCTCGGCGATCTCGTAAAGGGGAGGCCGTGAGATGGACGCAAACCGTGCCGCCTGCATGACCTTCGTCCTGCGCGAAGAGGGTGGCTATGTGAACGACCCGCGCGATCCGGGCGGCGAAACGAAGTTCGGGATTTCGAAGCGAGCGCACCCCAGCCTCGACATCAAGGCGCTGACCGAAGCCGAGGCGGTGGCGCTTTACACCGCCGAGGAATGGCGGGCGCTGGCCTGTGCGCATCTGCCCGCGGGGCTCGACCTTGTGGCCTTCGATGCCGGCGTCAACAGTGGCGTCCTGCGCGGGGCGCGCTGGCTGCAACAGGCGCTGAAGGTCACCGCAGACGGGCGGATCGGTCCGGCGACACTGGCTGCGGCGAGCGCGCAGCCCGCGCTGCCGGTCATCGAGGCGGCTTGCGCGGCGCGGAGGAACTTCCTGCAAGGCTTGCGCAGCTTCGCGACCTTCGGGCGGGGGTGGAACGCGCGGGTCACCCGTGTCGAGGCCCGCGCCACGACCATGGCGGTGACGGCGCTGGGCCGGGATGCGCGGGCGGTGCTGGTGGCCAAGGCGACGGCGGCTGAAGCCTCCGCGACGGCCCAGACCACGCGGGCAACCGCGACCCTCGGGACCGGCGGGCTGGTGGCGGGCGGCGCTCCCCTCCCCGATTGGGCGCTCCCGGTGCTCGCGACGCTCATCGTCGCGGCGCTGGTCGTCTTCGTCGTTAAACGACTTGAGCAGCGCGCGCGGGCGGCCGCGTTTCGCACGGAAGGAGATTTGACATGACCGCATTGGTAAACCGGCTGCGCGGCTGGCGCACAGTAATCGTCGCCTTTGGCCTCAGCCTCGCCCCACTTTGGGACGCCCTGAAGGAGGTGTTGCCGGTGTTGGCCACCGACCCCAACCTGCCGCGCCTCATCCCGGCGGCCTGGATGCCCGCCTATTCGCTGGCAGTCACCCTGATCATGATCTGGATGCGTCTGATCACCTCGACCCCGCCGGGGCGGCGCGAATGATCGGCTGGCTCCTCGGATCGCGGCTCGGGCGTTTGCTCGGTATCGTCGCGGCCGCGCTGCTGGCGGTGTTGGGCGCCCGGGCTGTCGGGCGGCGGGAGGGACGCCAAGAGGCCGCGACCGACTCCCTCCAGCATACCATCACCGCTCTTCAGACCCGCGAAAGGATTGACGATGCAATTGATCAGGAACCTGACCTTGCCGCTCGCGCTCGCAGCGCTGGCCTCGTGCGCGACGACCCCAAGTGACGGTTGTGCCGGTTGGAAACCGGTGCGCATGGCGGGAGCGACGGTCGATTATCTCGCGGCGCAGGATCCGGAGGCGCTGAAGGCGCTGATCGGCCATCAGGAGTTCGGGCGGGCGATGGGGTGCTGGAAATGATCTTGCCGTCGGCCCCGTCGCCAAACAGAGCACGGCCTGTTCTTCTCCGCCACTGCCTCGATCCTGCTGTTCCCTCTGTACCTGCGCAGCAGAGGCAACTGCGCAGGGCGCGCGGCCAACGAGAACAAGGCAACGTCGAAAGGTGCCGTGGTCGCCTGGATGCTCAGCGACTATACGCCGAACCGCGTAACCAGACGCCGGCATGTCGATGAACCTCGGGCCACACAAGAGCACCGCGGGAAGCGTCGTTCGCTTAGGCGGCAGCACATCGCGTGGCCCGGTTCACGGATTTACGGTTTCAAAGAGCGGCAGAGATTCGCGGCGCTCAAATGATCGCATGGACTGCGGTGTCCGTCTCGCTCGGCGATGGGCACAATTGTGCACCCGACGTCAGGGCTGGCTTCGGCGCCGTGCCCTCATGGCGACGGGCCGTCCGGTGGTCGAAATCATCGCTTTCCCGATAGTGGTCGGACCTGTGTTCAATGACGAAGACCGGCGTCGGTCATCTTTTGCGCAATCAGGTTTGGTCCGGTGCGGCGACAGCGCTTCACCCCGC
>JAEHJW020001746.1_pt1 | contig 13476 bp, 12 predicted proteins | sample 9271431 | NCBI WGS metagenome assembly JAEHJW02
CCTGAAGTGATGAATCGTATTGACGCTCGTGCTTTGGCTTATTCCAAAGAGATGTCTGCATGGGGTCAAGAAGAAGCTTCTATGTACTTCACTATGGATATGCGTTATCAAGGTCGTCGTTCATGAACTCCTTAAAGGATGGCATACCTAATGCCTAAGAGTATTCGCATTCCTCTAGCAGAACCTCTAACCAATAGGGATAGTTCTGCTTCTAAGGACTCCAAGCTGACTAACTGCTTTATGCAGAATGTTGCTGGACAGCCTGCTGTTGTTAAGAGACCTGGCACCCTTTCCGCTGTACAAAACACTGTAGGACAAGGACAAGGAACTTATTGCTATAATAGTATCAACTACACTGTTTCCGGGGCAACCTTATCACAAAATACTGCCTATTATACAATTTCCGGAGGAATTGTAGCAACAATTACTAATGGAGCAACAGAGGAGCAAGGTTTTATTGCTTTCAATAATAAATTATGGATTATTGGTGGTTATTTAGCTTCCTATCTCACTAATGTGTACTCCTCTTCAGATGGAGTAACCTGGGCTGCACAGACTAGTGCCCCCTTTGCTAGGAGAGCTTTTGGTTTAGTTGTTGCAAATGGGTATATGTATGTTATAGGAGGACAGTCTACATCAGTTACTTCTAGTGTCTATAGATCTTCTGATGGAAATACATGGACAGAAATTTCCACAAGTAATCCTTGGGGAGATGGTGTTAGAGGAAGTGCTTTCCTTTCTTCTGGGTATATTTGGTTTATACCAGAAAATATCTCTCCTGGAGGAACTACCTCTCTATATACGTCTTTAGATGGTATTACTTGGACAACAATAACTTCTACTGGTATAACTGCGGGAACAACTGCAAGAAGTACAATCTATAATGGAAGAATTTACATCTTTGGATATGATATTGCAGGAAGCCCAACAAACAAAATATGGAGTTCTGTCGATGGTACTTCATGGGAACAAACAAAAATCCAACCTGGAAGTAATGTTGCTAGAAATATAAATATATTTTCTTATTCCACATACTTATGGTATGCTTACGAAACTAGTGTAGCAGGGCCAATTTATTTTTATAGAACTACTGATCTTATCAAATGGGAATTGGTTTCTGTAACAGCACAGCCAGCAGGAGATTCTATACGAGGAAGTCCCTTGCCAACCTTTAATAATGTTTTTTGGGCAGCGGGGCCTAGTGGAAGCGATGAGTCCATTTGGAATTCTGGAAATCTATCTGGCCCCAACTATACTACTACTACTTATCCAGTAGCTAATGGGACTTCGGCGTATCAATTTTCTTCAGTTGGGGGTTCGACCTCTCCTCTCCTGGTGTTAAAAAATAATGATGCTATGTATACGTTTGATCCAGCAACTAATACATTAACTCGAGTAACATCAGCAAACTACCCAGCATTAACAGTTCCTGGCCTAGTATTCCTAGATGGTACATTTTATGTGGCCGACTCTTCTGGAAAGATCTATGGTAGTGGGATAAATGATCCTACTACTTGGAGTGCTCTTAACTATATTAGTGCAGAAATAGAAAATGATGGTTTAGTAGCCATTGAAAAGAGTTTAAACTACCTCGTAGCCTTTGGTCAGTGGACTACTGAGTTCTTCTATGATGCTGGTAATGCAACAGGTTCTCCTCTTAGTTCAGTCCCCAATGCTTTCTTTACTGTTGGATGTGCTTCTGGAGATAGTGTCGTTCGCATGGAAAATGAAGTGGTGTGGATGAGTCAAACCATCCAACGAGGGCGACAGGTAATGGCCCTTTCTGGGTTTACTCCCTCTATAATCTCTACTCCAGAAGTGGACAGAATACTTAATGCAGATGATTTAGCTACTGTGTACGCCTTTTCTATCAAGATTAGTGGTTCTGTATTCTATGTGCTTACTTTGAAGACTTCTGCTAAGACTCTTGTGTATGACTTCTCTACAAAGCAGTGGCACTTCTGGACAAGTATGACTCCACAAACTGCTCAGAATATAACTACTATCACGAGTGCAAGTGGCGTAGCAACTGTAACACAAACAGCACATGGTTATGCTGATGGAGATTTAATTACTATTGCAGGGGCAAATGAGGCAGCGTACAATGGCTCTTTCAATATTACTTATGTGGATGCTAACACTTACACTTATCCAGTTCCTCTAGGGACTGCAACACCAGCTACAGGAACTATAACTTCTGTAGGGTATACCGAATCCTATTTTAATGCTGTAGCCTACTCTTTCTGCTTAGGTGGAGATATCATTCAAGGAGAGTCTGATGGTAAACTCTACAAAATAGATCCAACTTATTATGATGATAATGGTAACTACATCAATACCAAGATTAAGACTGTTCGTATAGATGGTGGAGAATCCAAACGCAAGTTTGTTTCTAAGGCAGAAATTATTGGGGATAAAGTGTCGGCCACTGGCCTCCTTCGCTACTCTGACGATGACTACACTACATGGTCTCCTTATAGGCCAGTAGATTTGTCTGCTAAGCGTAGCCTACTTCTTCGTGGTGGGCATACAAGACGTAGGGCATACGAGTTCCGGTGCACTACTTCTGTTCCACTAAGACTTGGTGCTTTAGAACTAGATATGGAAATGGGGTCAAGCTAATGAATGTTACTGTTAGATTTGTTAAACCTCCTATTACTATTGAACAGAAAACTAAGGCAATCTCAGACTGGTTTCAAGGAATAGTAGCAGAGAAAACTGGAAGTGCTATTACCAAAGAAACTACGCCCTTTGAAATTAGAACCAAGATCTGTGAGATTGAAGCACAACTTAAAGATGCAGTTGATAGAGGGGAAGTAGAAGATACTAGTTATGACTATCCTCTTAAGCATACCTTTACAGATGGTGCTTATGTTCGTGAGATGTCAATTCCCGCTGGACACTTTATTGTAGGAAAGATACATAGACATGAGCATCTAAACTTCATCTCTAAAGGAAGAGTTACAGTTATTACTGAAGAGGGTGGTGTAGAAGAGATTGTTGCTCCTGCTACTATTATCTCTCCTGCTGGAGTAAAGAGACTATTGTTTACACATGAAGACACTGTTTGGACTGTTGTTCACGTAACCCAAGAAAAAGACTTACAGAAAATAGAAGACACCTGTATTGCAAAGACATATACAGACATGGGTTGGGAACAACCTCAAAGATTGTTAGAGGAGAAATAACATGGTATGGGCAGCGATAGGAGCAGCGGCAGTTGGGGTGGTAGGAAATGCTATAATGAGTGATAGTGGTGGATCTCAGCAACAAGCGGCCCCTTCTGGTGGAGGGGGTTCTAGTGGTTTTGGTGGACTTCTCTCCTCTTATATGACCGCGCAACAAGCAGAAGAAATGAAGAATGCTACTAATCAAGCTGTAGGAATGGCAGATCCTTTTGCACAAAGTAGGCAGCTTGCTAATCAACAATTGCAAGCACTAATGCAGAGTCCTGGGTCTATGCAGAATGACCCAGCAGGACAATGGGCTATGCAGCAAGGGAGGCAGGCTGTTGATAGGTCTCTAGCAGCCAAGCATATGACTGCCTCTGGCAATGCGCTTACTGAACTTACTCAATGGGGACAGGGATTAGCCAACCAACAATATAATAGTAGACTTGGCCAACTCTCCAATATGGCTTCTCAGGGGGCTAATCCTGGTGCTGCTGGTCAGATGTTGATGACAGGAACCCAACTCTCACAAGGACTTACAGCAGCGGCTGGAACAGGGGCGATGTCTTCACTAGGACAGATGTCTAGTGGTATTGGTACGGCTCTTGGTGGTATAGGTAATGCCATTGGTGGTTACTTTGGCGGGTCTCCTTCTGGGACTCTTCCTCAGTACAGCACGGGTGGTTATGGAAACCAAACGGGGTTTGACACTGGTATTGGTGGTTCTGGTTATACTACAGCTAGTACTGGTGGTGCTGATTCTCAACAATCGCAAATGCTTGCAAGTCAGTGGTAATCTAATATGCCATATGTTCAAATGCCCGGTTGGGTAGGAGCCGCACAAAACCTACAAGAAAATAATCTGATGATGCAGACACAGCAAGCTAATCTGCAATCTATGGCCCTTAATCAAGAAGGGACCAAGCTCGCTATTGATGCTAAGAAAGCAGATCTTGCTAACCAAGAGGCTTTTAAACAGCATGTATTAGCACAACTTGCTGTTGGGGAAGATAACCAATCTCAATTGGCTACTCTTTCTAATCAACCTACTCCATTCCAAGGAATGCAGAATGAGTTAGCAGCAACTACTGATAAGATTAAAACTCATGTTTCTTTAGTACAGGCCACTCAAAAGGCAATAGAAACTTTTGCTAAGACAGATCCAATTTATGCAATGAAGATGCAAGAAGATCTTAATAAGCAAATTGAAGACGGTTTTAAACTTACTAAAGATCATAATGACATTGTGGCTAAAGAAGCTTCTAAAGTTTCTGATGAACTTGCTCCAGTGGTAAATGCTGGAGGTGTTCCAGGCAAGATAGATCCTGAACTGTATAAAGAATGGTATGCTCGTAATAAAGCTGACGGTGTCCCTTTGGCTTCTATGGGTCTAACTGGAGATCCTGCTGTAGATGATAAGGCAATTAGGCTTATTTATTCTAAGGGAGTTGCCGCTAAAGACCAAGCTACACAGCAAGCTAAGATGCTGAAAGCTAAACAGCAGCAGTGGAGAGATGAGCAGATGCAGCAGTATCATACAGAATCTTTGGCAATTCGTAGATCTGACGAGGCCCTCAAGCGTGAGAGACTCTCTTTTGAGAAAACTAAGGCGGGTACTACCAAAGATCCTAAAGTAGCAATGCAAAAAGAATTAAATACTATTCATAACCAATATATGAATCAGTACCAACGGTTAATTAAAGAAAGAGACAAGAGTTCTACAGAATCTGGTAAAACTGTAGTAAATGAAAGAATACAGAAACTCAATGAGCTTTATGGGCAACAGAAACGAGATGTTGCAAACTCCTTTGGTGTTCCTATTCCTGGGGCTAAAGAAACAGGACCAGTGAAGAGTGCTTCTGATTTTATGGCTAAATATGGTCTTCAATAAATATGGATCTTCAAGGACTCACCTCTAATCAAGATTATCTATCTCTTCCTCAAACAGAAAGAGCAAAGGTAGTTGAGCACATAGCAGGAAAGAACCCTGACTTTCAATCTCTTCCAGAAATAGAAAAGATTAAGGTCTTGAATCATCTTGTCCAGTACAAAGCTCCACCTAAAGCTCCTGTTAAGGAAACTCCTAAAGCCAAAGACCTAACTATGGGTCAAGAAGTAAAAGGAGATCTAGCTACGGCTGGGGACTTTATTACTGGAGCCGTAACGGGAATTGGTAAGACTGCTTATGAAGCAGGGCTTACCTTATATCAGCATGCAATTAAAGGGAACTTTAAAACAGGGTTTACTGAAGCAAAAACACAAGCAGATAAGACCTTTCATCCAGTAGAGGGGTATTTTACTGGTCTTAACGAAAAGTCTTCTGGTGAAGGAACTACTGCGCAGAGTAGACTTGGTAGAGTAATGGGGGCTGTAGGGGTAGCGTTTGATAATGCTGCAAATAAGGCAGCACAGGTTACTGGAAATCCAGATATGAAAGCTGGAACCTCTATGCTTATGGACAACGTAATGCAGATTATGGGTCTTGGGGCTACTACAGCTATTAAGGGTATGAAGACCTTTAAGGATGTTAAGGAGCATATAGATTCTCCAGAAGGGGCGAAGTCTTTAAAGGAGAAGTTGAATCAGCTTACTCCTAATGCTCCTAAAGAACAGATTGATGTTGCTGTTAAAGAAGTACAGAAATCTTTATCTGAGGTAGATGAAAGAATCAATGCTGAAACTAAAGCACATGATTTAATGCAACGTGGTGCTTCTAAGAAGGAAGTTGAAGCTGTAATTAGAAAGAATCCTCTTGTTGGCACAATTATGGAGGAGATTCGTCAGCGCCGAGCAGACCAGAAGGCTGCTATGCAGCATACACTACAAGGAGAGCATTTAGGGCCAGAGGGAGATAAAGGGCCTTCACAATTAGGTTCTCCTAAAGAAACTCCCCCTAGTGGATCTCCAGAGACAAAGTCCCCTGCAAATAACTTCCCAGCATTGGATAATGTAGAACATATAGAGGCTGCCCCTGCGCCTAAAGAATTTCCAGAAGAATCTCCTTTGACTAATAATGCTTCTGGTGAAAGTGCTGCTAGTATAGAGGCACAGCATAGATTTGCGCAAGAGAAGTATACTGGGGCTTTAAGAAGCAAACTAAACACACAAACTGGTGAAGTTACTCCACTAGTCACTGCTGATGCTGTGGACTATCTCCCTAAAGGACACGATGTAGTTGTTCAGAAAGATCCTACTACAGGTAAGTACACAGTTGTTTCACAAGGGGACCAAGTACATCCTGGAGCCTTACAAGGGGCCATTGCTAGAGCAACTCCTAAACTTGAGCAACATCCATTTGCTAAACAAGCAGGGAAAGCAGATCCTGAGTTACTGGCTGCTGTGGGCCTTACTGCTGGTGGAGCTATGACTGGATACCTTCTCTCTGATAAAGATAGGCAAGCTGGAGCATTACTAGGAGGAATTCTGGGATTTGGTGCTGGCCGTGGTTTAACCAAAGTAGCTAAAGTTGGTATGAAAGATACTGTAGCTGCTATGAGGACTAATTGGAAAGACACTGTGGGGAATATAGCCCTTGGTGCCGGGGCTATTGGGGCAGGAGCTCATATAGATCAAGAAAATAGAATAGAAGGTGCTCTATTTGGAGCTGCCTTTGCTGCTAGTAGGAACCTCCCCAAAGCAAAGCATTTGTCAGAGGAAGAGCTTGTTGTAGCTTACCATGATGGAATACAGGCCCATAACCGCATTGTAGGTAATGTGATTAATGCAGTCAAAGAATATATCCCAGATGAGGGTGCTCGTAAAGCTTTCTACGAAAAGATGCACCGTAAAGATTTTGCTAACATGACGGATGGAGAGCGCGAGGTAGCAGCTACTTGGAAACAACTGCAAGTCCAGTACGGAGAAATGGCTAAAGAGGCTGGAGTAATTAAAGGATTCATAGAAGACTATGTTCCTCGTATTGCTTCTAAAACTGGTATGCAACCTTCTGAAGTACAGAAACTCTTGTCTGAGATTGTTCCTGAGAAACGTAACTTCTCTGGCTCTACTAGAACTAAACATGGTAAGAGTAGAACACAGGATACCTTTGACGACTTCCTACAAGCAGCTAAAGCTAAAGGATTAGATGTAGACAACGTAGACTTCGCTGATGTTATGGGAGACTATTTACGTTCTATGAACAAAGCAGTTCAATCTGCTAAACTAATTAAAACTCTTGAAGAGGCTAAAGACCCACAAGGTGCTCCTAATGGGTTTATTGTTCCTGCTGAGAAAGCTCCTACAGACTATAAAGTGGTCAACAATCCCCAGATGATTGGTAAGAGAGTTCATCCAGAACTTGCTGATGCTATGAATATAGTTATGGGTGGGCATAACCACCATGAAATTGTTAATGGGGCTCTTGCTATAACCTCGGCTGCAAAGCGTATTAACGTACTCTCTTCTTTCTTCCATGCAAAGAGTCTTGGTGAGGCGGCAATGCTCGCGGGTAAGAACCCATTTGATCGTACTGGAATCTCTAAAGCATTAGATATGTTCAAGAATGGAGTAACTGGAGATGAAATAGACAAAGGAATAAAGAGCGGTCTTATGGTTGGACATCCAGATGACGCTCCTGTAGGGGCTATAGGGAAGCTTGGGGAGCTTATGGATGTTCTGGCTAATAAGGCCCTTGGAACAAACATTAAAACTGCTGGTAAGGCTCTTACTGCTGTCGAGAAGGCACAGATGGCTGTGTTTGACAGAGCTACTTGGGATTATCTGCACACAGGATTAAAACTCTCTACTTATCTTAAAGAGATGGAAGCCTATAGGTCTGGTAAGAAGTACCAAGGGATGAAAGAAGAAGATGTTCGTAAAGGGATTGCTTCTGGAATTAACGATACCTATGGTGGGCTGAACTGGGCTAGAGTACACCAAGAAGCTCAGACGGTTGTTGGTCGTAAGATTACTTCTCTTATGGCTTCTCCTAATGGAAGAGACATGATGGGCCTCCTTATGTTTGCCCCTGACTGGACTACAAGTACCCTCAGAGCTTTCTCCAAAGGTCTTCCTGGTGGCACTGCTAATAAGGCAAATGCTGCCTTTGCCCGTAGGTATGTTAGAAATACCATTATTGCTTATTTGGTGGGGCTTAACGCCATAAATATAGCTACTTCTGGACACCCTATCTGGGATAACAAAGACCCCACTAAGATACAACTCCCTGATGGTGAAGTAATGCAATTGATGAAGCACTCCATGGAACCATATGAAGCTACTATGCACCCAACTAAGTTTATTACAAATAAATTAGGAGCACCAGTAAAAGTTGCCTCTGTTGGACTAACTAATTCTACTAACTTTAATCCTAATTATCCTGTGCAATCCAGGGTTGGTGCTGTAGCTGGTTTAGTCTCTCCTTTCTCTGCAAATGCTTTCTTTGATCCTAATGTTAGTAAGCAGGAAGCTCTTATGCGCTCTGCTGCTGGTATTCTTGGTGTAGGTATTTATGGGACATCAAATGCTATGAAACAGACAGAGGATTACAAGCGTAGGCAGAGGGAGAGGTACGCTCGTATGCATGGAAATAAACCTAAAGACTATAACCCAACACGATGAATATATTAATTTTGATGAACTCCATAAGATGGGGTTTGCTAAAAATATGGACTACTGCTGATGTATCCAGTCTACTTTAGGAGACGCCTGAATGGCTGTTAATTTACCCAATCCTCCTCCTGCATCTAGCCCTTCAGACTTTAATAGTCCTGGGTGGCAGAACTGGTTTTCTCGTCTTGCCACCAAGATAAGAGAGAGTGGCCAGATCTTATGGAATCAAATTGATTTCACTGGATCTAACTTGGCGAACATTGCTACTAGGTTGTTTACTGATTTACAGTTTACTGGTTCTAATCTTACTAGTATTGCAACACGCAATCACAATGATCTTCAGAACATCCAAGGCGGGGCTGCGGGGGACTATCAGCATTTGACGACTGCACAGGTAGCTACTGTGGACGGGGTGCCTACCACTTACGCCCCTCTAGCTTCTCCTGCCCTTACTGGAACTCCTACAGCCCCTACAGCTGCTGTGGGAACTAACACTACACAACTAGCGACAACGGCTTTTGTACAAACAGCAGTAGTTGTAAATAATGTAATCTCTGCTGCTTCTACAATCCCTATAGATACAAGTTACACAGTAATTTCTTATTTTACAATAAACAGCGATTTAACTCTTAATGGCAACTTAATGGTGATTGGATAATGGCACAAATTCTTCTTAGTAATGGTGCGGCAGCAGCAACCCCTGCTGCTGGAGCAATATCAGTTTACTCTAAGACAGCAGATAAGCGTCTTTATTATAAAGATGATGCTGGGGTAGAAATCGGACCATTGGTAACGTCAGTAGGGCAAGCAACACAAGCAGCCAATTTAGTCTATGCCGGTCCTTCCTCTGGAGCAGCAGCACAACCTACTTTTAGACAGATAGTTTACCCAGACTTCGCCACTTCTACTTTTGTGGATGTTAATGGAACAACACAAGCAATTGCAGCTACTACATTTACAGCTTTAATTTTCCCTACAAAAAATTCGGATACCCTTAATGAGTATGACACAACTACAGGGACGTTTACTCCTGTAAATAGTGGGTTATACTTGATATTTATAACCACAGAAAGTGGAACAACGGGTATTACAAATCAAAGAGTTCTAGTCTCTCTTTCTACTACATCTGGCTCTGATGGAACTAGGATTATAGCAGGGTATACAAATTCATCTGCCACGTGTGATATTTCCGCGGCTAGACCAATAAACCTGACAGGAGGAACTTCTTATTATTTTAATATTTACGTGAGCACTGCTGAAACTTTAGCAGGAGGTGTTTCTTGTGCTATGACAATAAAGAGGATTGGATAAATGCTAGATAGAATACAAGACTCTTTAATAAGCTCTTTCTCCGGATGGTTAACTCTAGTATGGGTTATAGGATTGTCTATCTGGGGAGGGACAGTAAGCTATTTACATAAACTTAGTAAATATGGAATTCCTTTTAGCTTATTTAAATTTATGGCAGAAATTATAACAGCAGCTTTTGTTGGGCTAATAACGTATCTCTTGTGTCAATCCTCAGGAATAAGTATGACTATCACTGCTGCCCTTGTTGGTATTAGTGGACATATGGGAACACGTGCTTTGTTTATTCTTGAGAAGAAATATGAGAGTTTCTTTGGAAAGGGTTCAGATGAATAAGTTGGGCACAACGAAAACTACTATCATGAAGATTTCAGACAATGGATTAGAATTAATAAAACAATTTGAAGGGTTTAGAGCTATTCCTTACAAAGATGTTGTTGGTAAATTAACTATTGGTTTCGGGCACCTAATTAAACCAGGAGAAGCCTTTGGAGCCTTATCCTCTACAGAGGCAACCCAGTTGCTTCGTAAAGATTGCTCAAAAGCAGAGGCGTGTGTAAACAATTGTGTTAAAGTTCAGCTAAATCAAAACCAATTTGATGCTCTAGTTTCTTTTGTTTATAATCTAGGCTGTGGGGCTTTTATGGCATCCACTTTGTTGAAAGATTTAAACAAGAAAGATTTTGTAGCAGCAGAAAATGAATTTCATAAATGGGATCATGCTGGTGGTTTAGTAGTTCCTGGATTGTCTAAAAGACGTAAACAAGAGGCCAAACTATTTTCTACAGAGGTTTAATATGCCATTAGTAAAAGGTAAATCAAAGAAAGCTGTATCCAAGAACATTAAAACTGAAATGGCTGCTGGGAAGCCACAAAAACAAGCCGTGGCTATTGCAATGGCTACTAAACGTAGGGCTAAAAAGTAACAATGAAATGCCCCCAAAGAACTGGTATGTTCGATGGAGGAGGAAGACATCCTAGATGGACCTTAGAGAAAGGTCCTTGGCAACTGGGGTGGGTCTGGGGAAGAGATTTTTATAGGAGGAATTAATGCACAACTCCTGTAGGATTCTCTTCTTCTTTAAGTTTAATTAAAAGAGAAAACTCAATCTCGGGTAAATCTGAATAACTCCATTTATATAACACTGGAGTATCTTCAAACTTAACTCCCTGTTCTCGTAGGCCTTCTACTGTAGCTATTAATTTAGCATGCATGCTATGCACATTATCTTTAGTATTATCCATTTATAATCTCCTGTTCTAAATAATGAACAGCGTTCTTACAAAAGAAAAGATTATCCTTTAATAGGCCTAACGCTAGATTACAGTCTCTACATAACATACCTCGGACTTTCCCTGTTGTGTGGTTATGATCTACATGAAGAGGCATTTTTAAATCTTTTTGATGAGTTCTGCAAATGGCGCACATATAGTTTTGTGATTTCAACAAAGATTCATATTGCTCATTTGTTAAACCATAAGAATAAGCTCTAGCGTATATCTTTTTTTTCTCTTTATTTTCATGATAGTGCTTTCTACTTGCTTCTCTAGTCTGTTCTCTATGCTCTTCCCTGTACTTCTTCGCATAGGCTAGTTTTGAATCTTTATTTTTTTGATAATTTTTAGCATAAGTTTTTTTTCTCCTTGTTTGCATGTCCAGAGGACTCTTTTCTTCGTTGCTCATTATAGGCCTTTCCAGCTTCTATTATTTCATCAATGGTACGGCCACATCCTTCACAGACCGCACCAACCAATTTAACATTTCTTTATGCAAGGACTAAATTTCACAGCCTCCTGCTGCCGAACAAGCGAGTTCTTGGCTTGCAATGGTATTGTCCTCTTGTTCAACAAACAAACTCCAATCCAAATTAGAAGGCATTGCAGCTAGCTCTGCTTTGTATTCTTCCTCACTACAGTCCGTATAAGGAGCTTGCTGATAGGTATGATCTGAGAAGGGGAGAAAGGATATTCCGCTAACTTCATCAAAGTGTTCCCAAACCCAAGCTCCGACTTCAGGCCATTCTTCTTCCTTAACTGATATAGTAACCGAAGGTTTATGCTCACACCAATGCCTCTGATAAATTAACCACAGTTCTAATTGCTCTATTGCTGTTTTGTCTGTTCTACAAACTGCTCCTTCAGGCGCTTTCTGAGGGAAGGCAAAGACAGCCGTTGAGTCGGGGCGAAACACTTCATCTTCAACTGGGACTCCTGCTTCTTTAAGGAACTCATAGATAGGGTCTTTCTTATCCATACGAATGCGTCTAATGTAAAACGGAGCATGGCGAGCATGAATCCCGCTAGCGCTATCCACAAGCTGTGAGACTGTGCCGCTTGGTTTGACACAAGTAATAGCCACAGAAGCAGGAATTCCAAGTTTGCTACTCCATTCTTCATTCACTTTCCTTGCATGGTCTCTAAGTTTCTCTAGTCGTTGTGGGAGATAGTCTGCATCATAGCTTCCATTCATCTCCTTGCAATCCATAATGCCAGTCAAAGAAACCCCTAGCAACCTCTCCTCTTCTGTGTTTCGTTTCCACTCTTCACTGAGAAATTGGAAGTCTGTAAGAGTACTTTGTATAGTACCTAAGATAGTTGCAAGTTCAACTTTCTGTTTAAGGCTCTCAAATGTATCTCCAGAGCGCACAACGCATTCTGTAAGATTACAAAATTGCTTATCTCTGAGGAGTATTTCAGAACAGGGATTGCATCCATAAGAGAAAGTTGGATCTCGTCGTCCCCAGCGAGATGCTTGACTTTGTGCAGCTTGTCTATTAAAGATCCCACGTTCTCCCGACTTAGATTTAACAAGAGAGAGCCATTCTTCCATGTAAGTTTCAACATCTGGTTTTTCCTTATATGCTACACTGTTATTAGCCAATGCTCGATGGCTCGCTTCCCTCCACCACTCACCACTCTTTGCATCTCGCATGCGGCGATCTGAGAGATCTGAGAGGCTAATTAGAGCACTGCGCCTAACACCACCAACTACAACTACCTCACCAATCATACAGAGAAGATCATGCACTTCTAGAGAGGTTAGCTTTCTCCCTTTTGCACCTTCAAATGTTTTGATTGTGAAATTAAATAACTTTCGTAGAGGCTCTTGGCCAGAAGCACGTCCTCCAAAGGTTTTAAGTCGAGCTCCTGCTGGTCGGATTCTGCCATAGTCGATTGTGGGGATGTCCCCCTCCCACAAATCTGATAGGAGCTTTTTGAAGGCCTTTGCCCAACCAAGCTTAGAGTCAGCCACGATGATGGTGTCGTCTGATTTGGTGAGCTCTTTAGGTACTTCTGGTAACTTGTTAACTTCGTGTTGTTCACAGCTAAACCCCACTCCTGTTCCATTCATAAGAATGTAAAGAGCTTCAGAGAAAGCTCGTTTGTTGTTAATGGCTAGATAAGAACAGTTGTAAGCTGCAATGTTATCTCGTTCACAGGCTTCCCC
>JAEHJW020004567.1_pt1 | contig 13472 bp, 10 predicted proteins | sample 9271431 | NCBI WGS metagenome assembly JAEHJW02
ATCGTTGACGAGATGGGGACATTTAGCCAGGCGGGAACCGAGACCTATTCGCCCATCTCTCCGTTGCGGATTTGCGATACGCGCAAAGGTACAGACGTGATCAGTGGCATCACGGGACAGTGTGACAATTCTGGCGAGGCGTTGGCTGCCAATGGTTTAATGTCTGTGGGAGGAATAGGGACGGCTTTGGTGGATGCAATTGGATCAACTACTTCTGCGTCAACGCTGGCTGCTCCCGTGGCGGTCGTGATGAACGTCACGGCGGTTAATCCGACATCTGGTGGTTATCTGACGGTTTATCCATCGTCTTCTGCTCGACCAACTACGTCATCTGTCAATTTCTCTGCGGGCGCGATACAGGCATCTCAGGTTGTGGTGGATGTCGGCGCTGCGGGGTCGTTTAATATCTACAGCTCTTCCAATGTAAATGTGGCGGTGGATATAGAGGGGTTTTACTGGCGATAGAACAAGAAACCCCCGTTCACAAAAACGGGCGTGTTCGCTCAATCATCATTCTTTTTTTTATAATATCTCCACACAACGGGAGATCAACGAAAATACCCATTCTTGGGAACACAGAAAATATTATTTAAATCTCTGTAATTATAAGAATATTCCCAGAGATCCCCAAATAAGTTTTAGATAGCATCTTCGTGTCCTCTCTGTGGTCTCTCGTGTCCTTTTCCTTGGCCTTTGCAACATCCCGGCTATCTCGATACCCCAAAAACAAAGAAAAGACACCGGGACAGCCTCTTATGTGTGCTCAGATCAACAGGAGATCAACGAAAATACCCGCTCCCAGGAACACAAAATATGTTATTCTAACCTCTGTGGCCGCAAGAATGTTCCGGAAGTGCCCGGGCGAGTCCTAGGCAGCGTGACACTCGGACGCCCTCCCAAGGCCACTTCCGATGCACGTATATGATCATCCCAAATATCTGATAGCTTCGGCACAGAGGCCCCCATCTCCGGATCGTTGCACTAGCAGCGTGACACTCGGACGCCCTCCCAAGGCCACTTCCGATGCACGTATATGATCATCCCAAATATCTGATAGCTTCGATACAAAGGTCCCCATCTCTGGATCACTATCGTCTATGCTATTATCGTCATCGTAATCGTCGCTGTTATATACAACGCTACCATCTGGCAATTTAATTGAGTCTACCTGTGGAATGTACTCCATGTCACCTACACTATCGGCATATGCCCAAACACTTCCGAACTCAACAGTAGCGCCCTGGGGGTATCGCTCCAACACAGTCTGCGTGGCCATTTGTTCTAGAGTAGACATTAGTGTTTGAACAACTGGCGTTATTTCTCGTTCTTTCATTATATCTGATGGCCAGCAATCAGACGCCATTTGTTTCTTCTGCTCCTCGTCAAGGGCTTCACAATCAGGCGGTATTGTCAACACGTTCTGCTGCCGCCTGTATATTATTTCACACAGACATGCCCGATCATACCAAAGGGAATCCAAACATTCGAACAACTGCTCGTTTTCCATGTAAAACTCATCCTCGTGCGGGTCATCGGCGCACTCATAGAGCTTATTGCCCTGTGCATCGCGAATGCAGCTCACTGTTGAAGCGTAGTGCAGGTCGCCTAGGCTATCGGCGCCATATATGTCCCAGTCAAACTCAACAGTAGTAGCATCGGGAAACCATGCATGCGCCAGCTGGGCAGCCAGTTGATCGATAAGCTCTATGGCTTTTGCGGTAGTCTGATTGACTTGTTCTTGCAAGGCGTCAGACTCGCTTGTCATGACAACCGAATCTGTGGCGATTTGGGCGCCTGCCGCCTTATGCCTGCCGCAATTTGGTCTATCATCGGCCACTGGTTGCGTACAGCGCTTGCCATTGCCTAACGGGAAGTTACAAAGTCTGGTCATTACTGCTCCTTTTATGTGCCCTCGGTCTAGTTACTTTTGTATGTTCCGTGGTGGTTCGTGATACAGAACGCCGGGCAGCCGGTATGCGCCATGAAGCGTTGCGAGTACCAAATGCACAATTCAGCTGTTATGATACGATGGCGCCCAAGTTGTTATATTCGGGTTGGTGCTTTTAGAATTACAAATGCCTTATTCTCCCATACAGCTTTCCATCCCTTGGCCTCTAGGTATCTGCCCAAAGCTTCGTGCCTGGGCCATAGAACCCATGATGTCCCCCAGGACTTTAGGGTTGTTATTGGGTTAGCAGTCAGATCGCTTACTGCCTCATAGCGCTGCAAAGTGTCGCTACCGACCCAAATAAAGGTGTCTCCATATATAACAGCGGGTCTACCCGTAGAAACCATCCAGTCGCCCAGCCGATAGGTCGTAAATACGTGTGTGGACTTGGCGGGCAGATGCTGTGCAGCCTGGGTCAATTGTATGTCCTGGGTCGATTGATATGGTCCCCACTTGATGATAGCGCCGAGCGCTATGCTCACTATGCTCAGTACGGCGATCAGTGCATAGAGACGGCGTGCTCTGTGTTCGGTGTGTCGCTGTGTCGGATCGCTCGTTGTGGGCGTGGGCAGGCCGACGACAGCCAAGCCAGATGCCATTAAGCCATAGGGTAAGATCACGGCACTGGACAATCCGACCAGGATACCGAGCAGGCCAGTAAGCGCCCAAACCCAGTATCCGGTATCCTGATAAGCACTATGGCGGAGTGCCAGGACGCTCGATACGACGGCAGCCAGTACAATCGCTAGTATCACCAGGTTGGACGTACTAAAGGGTGCCCACTCTGCTATAAGTCGCATCGGACCCCATAGTGCCGCCCTCACCTGTGATATTAGCAGTGCAGGACCATAGGGATTAGCGAACAAAGCCACCAAAATCGTAGCAGGCCACAGCCATATCACCTTGTTCACGGAGATAGCAGACGGCAATGCTTGTTTAGGACGAGCCGCCTGAATACAATTGCGCACTATTGCCCAAGCGCACTCAAAACTGATTAACCCCACGCCAATCAAGAATGTGCCGTGTAAGTTCTCCCAGACCGCCATGGATATTACTAAGGCATACAGCGGCCATCTGTGCGTTCTGGCAAGATGCAGCAATATCAGACAAAGTACGAATAACATATATCCGGCATCCTGGGGACGCAATCTTACAAATATCAATAGGGGTACGAGAGCGAATGTACCACCCAGCATGGGCTGGTACTCGGCGGAATGCCGTATAAGCTGAACGACGATAAGCACGAAAGCCACGGCGACCAGAACCATAGACAAGATGCGTGCCCCCGCGCCCTGTCCAAACACACGAACCATCCAGCCAAGTATGTACTCCCACCCCCACTCTGGGTCAACAAAGTGATGTCCATGTGCTGTCCATGTTGCAGGTGGCGTATGTATGATACCTTGATGCAGAATAAGCCGGGCATCCATCAGGTGCCACAAAATGTCACCATCCAAGTGTAGTTGTCCAATCCTCATCCCTAATATAACCGCCAGCGCAGTCAGTCCCATATAAGTCAGTATCTCGGCGGCATACCGCTGGAGCTTATTCATGGTCTCATTATACCGCTAGTATTTAGAGAACATACGCACGGATTGGCTAATGTGATATAATAATCTGGAAGGCAGGTGTTCATCGGTTTGCTACCTGTCTTTATTGGGCAGGGGGTGAGTCGCAGCTTCCCCGCGGGAGGGAGGACGACCCACTCCCCGGCCCTCCCAAGAATACTATCGACGATAGGGTTATTCAATATGGCTAAGTCTCATCTTACGGCCAGGGAGAGGACCTAGACAGACAGGTGGCAAGACTCATTGAATGGCTGATGGAAGAATGAATAGAAACGCATGAATTAATCGGTAAGCGCTTTATTTACGTTACAATATTGCTCGATGTGATAAAATATAATTGTGGCCAAGTTCCAAATAGCAGAGGGCTGGATGGCTCAGGCGTACCGATACGAGCTAGATAAGCCAAGCAATAATCCAGCTGTCTCCTCACATGTGGGTGCCAAGCGCTTTGCCTGGAACTACATGTTGGATCTCATGAATGAACAGCTCCGAACAAGAGAACAATTTCGTATCATTGCCCTGAGACAAGGAGCAAGTTACAATGAGGCCATCGCCTTTGCTGAAAAAGCATGTGCAATCCCCCATCTTGTGGAGCTAAATGAAAAGCGCAAGAAAGAACATGAAATCAAAATTACAGAGGGAAACAGAAGACCCGGCGAGTATCGGCCAGTATCAGAGTGGTGTCCATGGTCGATGGAAGCAATGCTCTATACATGGAATCGTACCAAGAATGAGGTGGCTCCCTGGTGGAAGGAGAACTCAAAAGCGTGTTATGGGTCTGCATTCGAGGGACTGGCACAGGCATTCAAGAACTATTTTAGCTATAAAGATGGAAAGCGTAAAGGAGCACCAGTTGGATGGCCCAAATACAAGAGGCGCAGTGGTCATCAATCCGTTGGTTTTACAACCGGCAGCGGCAGTATCGCCACTTTGGACCGCCACCATGTTCGATTGCCGGTTATTGGTGTGTGTCGGACAAAGGAATCCACTGATAAATTGAGATTGAAGATACTAGCCGGGGATGCCCGGATACTCAGAGCCACTCTTTCAAATGAGGGCGATAGGGCTTATGTGAGTTTTGGGGTGCTGGTCAAACGAGACGCAAAGGTCCTCAAACCGACAAACGACTTTTCTTGTCAGGTCCAGGGTCATGATGTCGGAATTACCAAGCTCATCACCAGTTCGGATGGTTCTGTAGTTGAGAATCAAAAAGCTGAGGAGCGAGTCAAGAAGAAGATCTCTCGTTATCAGCGTCGCATGGATCGCCAACACCGTGTGGCTAGTCCTAAGTGCTTTAATTCGGATGGCACGCACATAAGTGGGACTTGTCATTGGAAAGATCGCTCTAACAGGGCGAGGGAGAACCAGGCAAGGCTGCGGAGAACCTATGCTCATGTTGCCCGTATTCGCAAAGATACCATTCACAAAGCGAGTTATCACGCAGCAACGACTAATGCCATCAATGTTGTAGAAGACCTGAGGGTGGAGCAGATGGGCAGAAAGGGTCATGGAAAGCGAGCTTTCAATCGAGCTCAACATGATGCAACTATGGCAGAGTTCCGCCGTCAGCTCGCATACAAGCACTCTTGGTATGGGTCACAGCTTTGGTTAGCCGCCTGGTGGTATGCGTCTTCTAAGACCTGTTCTAGGTGCAAAACGAAAAAGACAAAGTTTTCTCGTTCAGCTCGCATATTTTGCTGTGACAATTGTGGTCTCATAATTGACCGTGACTTGAATGCCGCAAAAAATCTACAAGCTCTGGCAGAGCTTGCTTGTGTGTGCATACTTGCACAGATATCAACCGGGACGCCGGTTGATTGGTCCAAAGTTCCAGTTAAACCTTATGGTTGGGAGCTTGGCAAAAACACCCGCAGTTCGCGGGGGTGTGCCCGAGCCGGAGGTCGTAAGACCGAGGGAGGGGATAGGAATACCGCTCGTTCTGATTTACAGAACGAGGCAGTGACCGCCTTTGATCGGGAAGCAGCAATTCTTGTTGAGGTAGGTGTATGAGTACATCTTCCTCTCTCGGCTGCACGGCTGGAGCACCAGCCGCTCGGAATAGATCATGGACGCATGACCCTAATGTCAGCGAAATATTTGCTGATACTTCGAGGAACTGTGTCTATGTGATATAATGGTAATGAGGCGAGACTTTAAGTTGTTTTTCATCTCGTCTCACTGAGTAGCGGGTGGGGTGGTATTCGGTATCCTGTCCTACCTGCTGCTCCTCTCTTTTCTAACCAATCTGCGCAACGGTATTTACTGATATTTCGGGGTACTAGTATAATGACCACATGACTATTATTATTACTCTCGGTTTAATTGTCGGACTATCTATCGGGTGGTCGGTATACAACTTTAAGCAATCCAAGAACAAACGAATAGCCCTGCATCACGCATTGCAACAACTGGAAGCTGGTGGTGATTTACACGAGCTATATCGAGATCGCCAGCTGGAAAGACTACGCAAAAAGATCGCCCAGACGCAGCGCGTAAAGCGCTTAGCGCCCGGCCTGAGACTTATTAATCGAACCCCGGAGGCGGTGGTGAACGATATGATCAGTACGGGCGGCGCTTTGGCCGTTATGGGCGCTGTGCTGGGCGTGGGGGTCACTATGATGGAGCACATGCCAGTTGCCGTGCCCGTCGTGCTCGCCGCGATCGGTGCGCTGATCGGACCATTGGCTGCATTGGGTGGTATAGACAAGCGCATAAAGAAAGCCCGTGAGCACTTTCGTAACGCCTTAGCGAGCTTCATGCAGCTCGTCGCTATCGCCATGGTGTCCGGCATGGGTTCAGAAACCGCCTTTCAAGCAGTAGCCGAGTTTTCAGATGATTGGTCAATCACTATGTTGAAGCAACGAATACAGCAATCGATAGAATACAACACGTCGATCCCGGACACACTATTGGCGCTTGCCGACGATATAGAGGACAGAGAGCTCGCGTCGCTTGCCGCCGCGATGCAGCGTGCCCTGGATACCGGTTCACCATTGGCGGATACCGTATATCAAAAGGCTCAGGCGCTACATGATACGGCGCTAGCGGATGCCGAGTCTAAGGCTGGTCAGCGTTCAGAGAAACTGTTCATGCCGGCTTCCATAATGTCGCTTGGCTTTTTGGTGTTAATCGGGTATCCGGGAATTGCCAATCTGATGCACGGGCTATCTCATGGTCTGTGAAAATACCATAACGCAAAATATATACGCAACTAAAGTATCTCGTATACATATACAGTTTGCCATATTGCGCGCGTAACAATATGGACATAGTAAAATATAGCTATGGCCAAATCATATAAGTTAGAAAAGGAGGCATAAATAATGGGAAGTATCCAAAAGGCATATTGGTTAAGCACAAAGGCATATGTGGTCACCGCTACATTTGCTCGCGAGACGGCTCTTTCAGCCAAGCAACGGCTGCATATGGATGAGAAGGGTCAGGTTGGTACGATTGTATTAATTGGTATACTTGTAGTAATAGCTATCGCTGCAGGTGTACTCATATTCAAGGCGGTTAGCAGCAGCGCTAACCACACGGCTGGTTGCATTAACAGCGTCAATAGTGCCAGCTGCAACGTGCCTTAATTAGCGGCTTTCGAGTAATAATAAACAGCGATAATGCGCAAGTTTCTGGCCAAATGCCGCAGAGATGAGGCTGGACAGGTTGAGGTCATTATGTCATTCTTCCTGTTCTGGATACTTGTCATGCTTTCCTTGCAGGGTGTATTCTTATTCTTAGCAGACCGCACCCTGCAAGCCGGTGCCCAACAGGTTGCCAGCAAGTGTGCTATAAGCTCAAGCCCTACGACTGTACAACAGCAGATCAACACAGAGACAGCAAAACTATCTAGTGTTGGCATGTCGGGGGTGACGATAGTACCTAAAACTCCGTCGTCATCAACCCAGGGTTACGCACTTTGCCAAATCTGGGCAACAGCCACTTACAACACCCTATTCGGTTTCCCAGTCCAATTGCATACGTTTGCCCAAATGGCACAACAACCCCAACCCACACCCTGATACAATGCGCTCTACGCAACTTTTTGCAATTCGTCCGGATCGCAGCGTGTCGGATAGCGGCGCAACAAACTCGCAGTACTTTACGAACGATTTGGCGGGCTGCATACATGCCCTACCACTTGCGGCCACTGTGGAAGTAGGCATAGGTAGAGACGATGGCGGGGATACATTCTGCTGGCTGGCTATCAGGTCTCGCGGCGATCAGAGCAAATTGGCGCAACGCATAGCGGCCAGTGCGGGGGCCATAGCAGTACCCATAGACGAGGTGCCCATGGGGCGGGCATATAAGCAATGGTCACGCCCGATTAACTGGGTCGTACGCCGCATGCAAGAGGCTGACACGACCGAGATAGACGCCCTGGCCCGATGGAGTATACATAGCGCCCCAGATGATCCATGGACAGCGCGTTTTCGGATGCAGAGGTTACCGGGATGGCTGGCGCAACGCATGGCGCTGTTCACATTGCCGCGCCAGAGCGTAATGTCGGGACGACTCACCCAAAGCAGTGCACAGTCATGGTCTACACAACCAAGCCAGTTGCCAAACTTATTAATAAATGTGCGGGTAGGGGCAGATACACACAGACAGGCCATTGGAATTGGTGGGCAGATTACCTCGGCAACACAGGGGTGGGCAGCCATTGCCATCCGCTGGGGAACGTCTATAGACTGGGTTATGGGTATACTCTCTTGGATTGCTGCGGGCGCCTGTGCGTATTTCTTACCGCACATGATTTGGCTAACTGTTCTGTTGGCGATCTTGGGGTTCGGTTGGCTCATAGCTCGCCCTAAGCGATACCTGAATGATAGGTTTGCGCATCGGGTAGCCAGGCAACACAATTATCTGCGCCTTATTAGGCTCTTGTTACTGCACCCGATGGCCCGCTCTAGCACGAAGCAGATACCAGAAAACCCATTGACAAGAGCCTGGAACATAGCGGGCTCCAGCTGTCTTTGGGGAACCGCCCCACAGCTCATGGCAGTGCTGGTCGCCGGTACAAGCCAGCCCTCCGGTCCCAATGACCTGAATAAGGCCAGCAGACCACTTGTATCGTTGGATGGCCCCCGATTTGGCCGTACGCCTGATGCACATGAGGGGCTGCACATACAAGAGTCGGAGCGCTTTGCTGGTGTGCTCTGTTCCGGTGTCCCTGGATGTGGCAAGACCTCTGTATTGATGAGCCTGTTAGCGGACAGCATACAACATAACACAGACAGACCAAACAAGTTCGTATGGATAGAGACTAAGGGGCAGGGAGTGCAGCACGTTGCAGAGCTGGCCAGGCTCTGGGGGGTGCCCTTGGATATCGTATGGGCCAATGACCCACACGGCTCCAAGCTCGGGCTGGTAGACTTGGCACGCCCGATTAGCTCAGCAGGCACGCTAACCTCTGCACTGAAATATGCCCTAGAACCCGGAGACATACACTTTCAATCATTTGACGTAATACAGACTGTGCTGGCCGCTCTGCTCTGCGCCGATGAGTCCGAGCTGTCCGCGCAGTTCCGCGACACTCATTTGATGAAGTTGGCTCAGATCCTTATGGGGGGACTCGGTGACGCGGCGCAGCGTGTACTGCTTGCCGATCTGCGTGCCCAGACCGGAGTGCACATCGAAGAGCTTAGTGAGCCGCTATCCGACGAGAGACCAGCCGACCGCAACTTGGCTATTGCCTTAAAGCGGTGGGACTATTACATGGGACAGAGTGAGCGTACGCGCCAGGACATAATGCGGCCACCACTGAACAAATTGGAGGTGCTGGGACAAGCTCAAGCACTTTGGGACAAGGCTCCCGACATTACCATACAGAGCTGGTTGAGGGGGGACCGCTCGCTGGTTGTTGTGGTGCCCCCTGATATGTCAGGCTCTTTGGCTCGTTGGGTGGCCTCATTATTGTTATATGTGATTTGGAGTCAGGTGCGCTACACCTGTATAGATTGGGGAGCACAAAAGAAGTCTCTCGACATATACTGTGATGAGTTGGCCAGCATACTTGGGTCCGGTAATGCGGAGGTTGAATCGGTAATCGCGCAGATGTACGACCATGGGCGCGAGTATGGGGTACGTCTGGCCCTGGCTACCCAAAGACTGGAGCAATTGAGACAGGTACCGGCAGACATGGCACTAGTAAAGTCCTTTGGGAATCAGTTTGTATTTGCGCAGTCCTCAGCAGAAGTAGCGGACACGATGATGCAGCAATTGTTTGGTGTCCACTATGACCAACAAGGAGCAACCACAGAAGACATAATACGATCGCTGGAAACACATCGGGGCATAGCCAGACTGCGCATCGACGGCAAGCCCTCTGCGCCCTGTGCGTTTGAGACTATACCGATCAATGAACTGATCTCCGACGCACAGACACTAAGACACAATGAAACACTGGAGGTGGTTTAGATGTTCAACCGTATACGCAAAATAAAGACGGTACGCCGCTTTGGCGAGCAAGGCCAGCTCGCCATTATGTGGGTCGTATTGTTGGGAGCAGTCATATTCCCAGTCATTGGTCTGGGGGTAGATGGCGGGCGTATGTTAAACGTACACTCATTATATCAGCAATACGCCAACCAGAGCGCGCGCGTGGCGGCTTCTCTGCCAGCGGGGACTACGGGGCAGGGGATTCGAGAACAAGAGATGGCGATAGACAATTATTTAAAAAATCTACCCAACGTGTCGCTGGATGGGGCTCCCACTGATTTTGGCAATGCGACAGTATGCGTAACGGTCGAAACGATTCATCCTATACCGACTATTTTCTTGGGCATCGTGGGCATAAGAAACTTTAGCGTACGGGCGAAAGGATGTGCCCGCGGGGCAGACAACTCAAACTCAAACGAGCTCTAACTAGCAGATAGTCCTCAGCCATTCCTCGTGCGGCTTGCTATAGGTTTTATGGAACATACTCGACGCATATAATGAAGTGACACCTACGATAAGGAGGCAATTATGCAAAACGATGCAGGACAGTACATATGCGGCCAGCCGACAGGCAAAAAGAGCTGGTGCCAACACCCTGTGGCCAAGGAAGGCCAAGTGTGTTCTCAGCACAAGAATCAAAAGGCCAATTCCAGTAAGGCAACGACCGTCTCTAATGGGCATTCGTCTACTGAGTACTCATCTATAGAGAATGTAGATAGTATAACGTTGGATACAGAGGTAGCCGACGAGATTATGGAACGAGCAGCTGATGAGGCGCCGGCAGAGATGGAGGTGGTGACCGTTGATCCGGATAACCCAAATCCTGTGCTGGTGCACCCCAATCAGATAATTGACTTAGCTGCATCAGTGAAAGAACCGGATCACTTTTGGGACACCACCGACTTCGACCCCAACTGGACAAATGATAAGACCCCAGAAGAGATTACGCTGGGTGTGTGTTTGGCTGCCAACATACCGGTCATGCTTTGGGGAGACCCCGGGACGGGTAAAACTAGCCTTGCCGTTGCAATAGGAGCGGCACTAGGCATGCCAGTGCAAGACGCCGACACGTATAAAAGAGAAATGGAGACCGGCAATGGTGAACGGGGCGTATTCATTATTAATGCCAGTACTTGCGAACCCTCAGACTTTGCTGGACTGCCTGTAGTACCTCCGGAAATACTGTCTGGGCGCAGGAACGGCCAAGACATGACCAGAGAACAAATAATCTCGGCGGGAACCCCCTACATGCAGTTGCCTCCTCCATGGGCATACCAACTGGCTAAGCATGGCGGCATATTGTTCCTTGACGAGATAACCTCAACCTCTTCTGCCGTATTAAACTCGTTGCGCAGCGTAGTACAGGACAGGCGCCTAGGGCCGTTGTTCTTTGGAGATGATGTGCGCATCATACTGGCAGGTAACCTCCCTGACGACGTTACGACGGAATCCAACGATATGCCCTCACCGTTTGCCAACCGGATGGCGCACATTACGATACCTAGCGACGATCTCTTGCAAGACGGTAAAGGTATAGCCAGAGCCATCAGTGCAATAAATTCGAGCTCAGGGGTTGCCCCTGATCGTAGGTCATGGCCTAGAATTAGCAAGAAGGACCTGCAGGAGGCGGCTGATTACATAATGCCCTCATTCCTGATGGCTGCCGGCATGGATGGTGCAAAAGGTCAATCGACGTTGACGCCAGCTATATTAAAGGAAGCCAAAAAGCCTGTACCGAATAAGCCCTTCATGACAAACCGCTCCTGCGCCATGGCCATAATGGCGATGGCGGCTGCTAGGCATACCGGAGTGCCCAGCTCGAATATAGTCAAGATTTGTCAGAGTCTCATAGGAGAAGGCGCCGGAGCTAATATAGCCAAGTTCGTAAATGATCACGACATACCTTCTGTTCCAGAGCTTGTAAGTGGTGGCCCCAAGGGCCTGGAGAAGTATAAGGATAAGTACGACAAGAAGTTTTTGATATCCAGCATGCTATCCGTATACTTGAATAGAACCATACACGATAAAAGCATACCTAAAGACGAAAAGCAGAAGGTGGTTAGCGATGTATTTGGAGTTGTTGGTGGTGTGGCAGAGAAATGGGGTGACGACCTTGCGGTGCAGGCCATGCGGAAACTCACAGAGGATAGTGATATGCCGGTCAAACAGCTCTCTGGCTTATTAACCCCGGAAGCTCAGGCCGTGCTTCGCGATACTATTCTGCCAATCCTTAAAAGAGCCGGCCTGATGCCTGGCACAGTGTCATGATGACGCGACTAGCATCAAAGCAGGCGCCAGATGTAGCTGTTGGTCCGATATCTCGGAGCGCAAAGCGCTATGGCTAGACGTTGTAAAGCCATAGCGCAAAGTACTGCTAGACAATGTTCCAATTGGGCCATGCCATATACCGATGTGTGTTACGACCACTCACAAAGTTCAATGATGCGTGCCGTTGACCTTATGAAGGCACAGCAATCCGCACAAGCTCTAGAACAGCCCGCGGAAATGCTTGCACATCGTGGGTTAAGGGAGGCCAATGGCGCCGAACTGATCAACTTTCAAGCGGCTCGCGTATTTATAACCGATGCAGACTCTATGCCATATCTGGCAGCGGCTGTCTTTGCGCTGGGTGACCCATTAATGACAGAAGAAATGCTATCAGGGGGTCAGCCGACTCTTGGTGTAGATAAGCGCATGAGGTTATATGTTCACCCAGCGCTATTAGACCCGGACTATGACGCCAGCGCTACCATAGACCCAGAGGCCATAGCGAACTTTATGGAGAGGAACAAGGGGAAAAATATCAATGCAAAGAACCCATTTTTCGTATCACCAAAAGATATGGGCGCCTTGCTGGCTCATGAGGTTGGACATATACTTTTTGGGCACACCGATCCAGCCACATATAACTTATCAATCGAAGATGACCAGCATGCTCTAATTTGGAATGTGGCGGGGGACATGGAGATCAATTGTAATCTGGAAGAGAGTCCCGTTGTTTCATTTAGGGACTGGATTAACCCCAAGAAGCTAAAGATGCCAGACCATCTGGCCGCTCGCGACTATTATGATAAGCTCATGGAGACGATGCCCCAGAGCCAGCAGCAACAGCAAGGCCAACAGGGCCAGGGGCAACAGGGCCAGGGGCAACAGGGGCAAGATCAACAGCAGGGTCAAGGTCAGGACCAAGGCCAGGGGCAACAAGGACAGCAGGGCCAAGGTCAGGACCAAGGCCAAGGGCAAGATCAACAGCAGGGTCAAGGTCAGGACCAAGGCCAGGGTCAACAAGGACAGCAGCCAGGACAAGGGCAGCCAGGACAGGGGCAGCCAGGACAAGGTCAGCAAGGGCAGCAGCCAGGACAGGGGCAGCCAGGACAAGGTCAGCAAGGGCAGGGCCAGGGACAAGGTCAACAGGGTCAAGGCCAAGGACAGGGCCAAGGACAAGGTCAACAGGGTCAAGGCCAAGGACAGGGCCAAGGACAAGGTCAACAGGGTCAAGGCCAAGGACAGGGCCA
>JAEHJW020006573.1_pt1 | contig 13464 bp, 16 predicted proteins | sample 9271431 | NCBI WGS metagenome assembly JAEHJW02
CAGCATGCGGGCGGCTTCCCATTGGCGGCGCACAGTCAGGCCCGTCAACACGACAAGCTGGCCGTTGACATGAGCGTGGTTCCACAACAGGCATTGCTGCGCGGCGCTTTGCCAGTCACCAGCGTTGACATAGCGCAGCATAGTCGAGTTCGCCAACGCCGTGCCGCCGAGGTTATAGACAAAATCCGTCAGCGCATCACACTGCGCTTGCGTCATGGGCACCGTGACAAGCTGGCGCACGCGCTGGCAAGCCACGTTCGCATCCTGCTCGAGCCATGCTTCAGCTTGCTCAAGCGTGCAGGTCTCGGGGGCTTGCACCCCACGCGGAATCCAGTGGCCGTAACCAATGGTGGGGTAGCCCGCTGCGTCGGTGTAGAGTCTCAGGCGTAGACCTTCAAACTGACGGATCGCAGCGAGAAGGTCTTGCGAAGGTAGGAAGTCGTTCATTGATTATTACCCCCAAAGTATTTGCGCACCACCATCTGCAAGCCTGACGTGCCGAGGCTGGCGAACGCCGCAGCGAGGGCAAACTCGGCCATGCGCGGCATATTGGGGAAAATGATGAGCAGCACTGGTGCTGCACTGGCAATCCCCGCGCTGACCAGCGCACGCCCAAGCACAATGCGCCAGGACAACTTTTCATCGGTGTCGAGGATTTGGCCGAGGCCAATCAAGAGGCCCATGAGTGCGGCAAAACTGAAAAACTGAAAGTCAAATTCATCTGGCTTCATTTGTGCTTCCTGTGCTTGCGGAAGTAGTAGCGTACGGCATATTCTACCCCCACGAACAGGGCGGATAGCACAAGGACAGTAAGGAAGTCGCTCAGCATCATTTGGCCCACTTCTTCGCGTTCATGGCAAACGTTGCTCGCTTGCGCGTTGTCGGGTTCGGCGACTGCTTGGCTTTTTCTAGCTTCGCCGTCGGGATTTTCTCGCCCTTCGGCACGCCAAGTGTCTTGTGCAGCTTGCCCTTGTTGGCGGGATTGATCTTGATACCTGACTTGCTCATGTCATTTCTCCAGGTTTTGATCTTGCGCTGTCATGGCCCGGTCGCAATGGCCGGGGTCTAGGGTGTTGAGAAACTTGCACATCAGCACAGCCCATAGTTTAGGTCGTGCATGGGCTGCACGGGAAGAAATGGATTGCCCAAGCGTACCGTTCGTTGCCACATTGCCGAGATCGTCAAACGCGAGGGCAATCAGCCACGCCTTTTGCGGTGCAGTGAAGATCGCCCAAGCCATACGAATAAGCGCCAGCGGTGCAACGAGCCACAAGGCGAACCAGATCAGGATGAGAGGGTAGCGTTTCATATCAGTAGCTGTCGTGGTCTGGATAGCTGTCGCGCAGCGACAACAGCATCCCCGGCGTGTAAGCCGCAATCGGCGGGGTCAGCGCCATGGCATAGGCGTTCGCGGTGCCGGTGTCGGGGGCGGTGATGAGCGCACCCGGCTTCTTGATAGCGCCCGCGATCCAGTTCTTCGGTTTGCTCATGATGCCTCCTACGGGTTGATGCTTCGTCTTGCATGGCCGTCCTTCGCGGTAAGTTCATAAAATTAAGCCGCTGCTCTCTGCCTTATGGGTATAAAAGTAAATATCGCTGTGCTGCTTCCTGTATTTGTAAACGTATACCCTGCAATGGCGCTGTTATAAGCAAAAGTACCCCCAACTGTTCCTGTCCACCCAAGAACTAAAACGCCACCACCGCCGCAAATAACAGAACCAATTGAACCTGTTGTGTTATTTTGTACATTGATTTGCCCTGAAAAATTATTAAAATTGTAAGTTGCGTTCGCTGCTAGAGAAACAGCACTTGTTTGCACCCCAAACCCTGAACTATTGTCAATAAATGTCGGGCAAATGGTTGCCGGGTCAAAAACTTCCATTTGATTCATTGCGACAGGATTATTAACAACCACCTGAGCATTTACGCCGGCCGTGCAAGTAAACCCGATGCCTTGTATGGATCTTAATATTGGTGCTTGAGCTACTACGGCACAATTAACATTCCCAATTTCCACTGCATTCCCGTGAGTTGTCCCGCTGTTTGTGTCTGCGTTAAATAAAAATGGGGTCTTTAGTAAAAGTGGGCCTGTGTAATTGGCCCCCGTCCGAATCAATATTCCTGCGGAAGAAACCCATGTTTCGTTAAAAATAACAAGAGCATCAGTATCTTGTATATCAACACCGATACCATTTGCTGTTGAACTTGTTCCTGCACTATCAATCGCAAGTCCAGAACCCAGAAACACTTCTCTATTCGTTACAGCTAAATCTGCTTGGTCAACCAATATGTTTGTTAGATTTTTAATAATATCGGAATTATCAACTGTAATACCACCCATGCCGCCAGAAAAATGAAGGCCATTTGTGCAACCAAAAACTTTACCTTCTTGTAAATAAATATCGGCCTGCCCTAATGTTGTGCTTCCTGAACAACGTATTCCATCTTGTTGAGCTAATGCTTGAAACCCATCAAAATAAGAGAAATCGCATCCAGTAACCCAAGCTCCATGATAAAAATTGTAATTGTTTTCGTCTTGTGAGCTGTATTGAACATCTCTCAGTGTTGCACGATCTAAACCGTAATAATGGACGCCAGCCCCTGCGGTCATTTTTGTATTTGATAAAAACCTTACCCCCGATATTTCTAATTGCGGCGCACCACCAGTAGTCGTACCAAAAACAAAACAATCATTTGTTGTATTTGCGCCGTTATAAATTAGTCTTGTAACGCTGCTTCCCGCTCCCTTTATTGAAAGTTTAGAAGTGCTGTTGTAATTCAATTGCTCATTAAATATATAATTTCCAGGAGGAATAACGGGGTTTGTTGTTGCAGCAAAACAACTATTGAATGCGGATGTACTATCCGCCACACCAGTCGGGTCAGCGCCGAAGTCGAGGACGCTGATGGATTCCTGCAGTTTGCTTGGAACGGTGCGGACGACGGAACCCGTTGAGGAGAGTTGGTACGAGTCGACCAAGCCGACAACCTGATCCCAAATGGTTACGCCCACGGAGTTTTCGACGATTTGACGATATTGCGTAGAGCCAATTCCCCAAATAGACGCCATGCCATTTGCGTCAAGAATCACTGGATTCGCGTTCAGGATCGTCAGGCCAGGGTCTTGCCATGTGTTTGTCGGCGTCAGCGTGCCTGGAAGATAGAAGGCGACAGAGCCGCCAGCAAGAGGATTGCCATTGCCATCAATGAACTGTTGCTTGCCGTTTGCGAGTTGTTGTGCCATGCTGGAGGCTCGAAAATGAAAAAAGCGCCCGTAGGCGCCTTGAAAGGAGGGAATGGTGAGTCAAGAGGTGCGCAACCCTGATCCGGCGTGGCCGGAAATCATTGCGGTGTTTTTGTTCTGGCTGATCGCCATTGCGGCAGACGGCCTTTCAAGCTGGCCGCTGTCCAAGTACTTTGCGGAAAACTGGCTCCAAGCACTCAAGATTGTGCTGTGGGTCTGGGTTCCCATGCGGGTGATTGACCTGCTACTTGGCGGCCCTTCTCGACGCAAAGCCATGCGAGTTGCGTACCGAAGCATGATACGGCACATCAACGGCCAGTCTGGTTGAACTCGTAGCCAAGCATTGACGCGGGCAGAACGGCTTTTGCGCCGTTCGTGAGGGCGTTGCCGATGGTGCGTTGAACCGCTCCAGGCTTGGCGCGCGCGAATGCTTTTGCAAGCACATCCGGGTTCTGCTCAAACAACAAGTTTCCCTGCGCTTCCATCTGCTTTGCGCTGGGCGTCATGGCCCATTGGCTGATCGCGCCAAGCCCTGATCGCGTCGCGCTTCCAATGTCGCCCCGGATCAGGTGATTGACCGGCGTCACAAAGTCCGCTTGGTTCGCTCCGAGCATCCTGCGCGCCGTCTGGGAGCCTTTCAGCACTTCGTTGCGCGTGGCCGCGTATTGTGCTTCGGCCTGCATTTGCTTCTCGAAATTGGCGAACGCTTCTGGATCGTCAAATGCTGCGGCCACTTTGTTGCGGATCAGGCTGTTGCCGAAAATCTTGCGCGTCACATCGGCGCCGTCTTGCGCCCCGGCGATCTTGTCCTGCAGCGCGCGCGTGACGCCGCTCAGGAAGAACTGTCGGTCGCTGGGTGAGAGCTTGCCGACAACGCTCGACGTGACTTCCGGGTCGTTGGAGAGAGCCCGGCGCCCCATGTTCAGCGCATCCAAGGATTGGGAAGGTCCGGCCCATGACGCACGCGCTGCGGCGTAATCGGGATTTGCTTGATCCAGATAGTTCACAAACGATCCCCGAACGTCGTTGAGGGCTTTCCCGCGCTGGTCGAGGGCTAGACGCCCCGTCGTTGGATCTCGATATTGCTCCACCATATCATCAAGTCCGCGCTTTGCCGCATCCGCCGCACGCATGCTGACCGTTGGAGCTTGGCCCGGCACTGTCGTTACGGCCATCGGTTTTCCGCTTGCGTCAACGATGGGGGATGAAATTTCCTGCGCAGGAGTCGATTTGAGGGAGGCAAAGTCTGCCGGGTTGAACGGCTCATTCTTCGCCAGCGCATCAAGTCGCGCGATTTCCTGCCCGCGCGCAAGGCCAGACTGAAACACAGGGTCTTTGAGAAACGCCTGCAATCGATCATCAGGCTGCAGTTCGCCGGAAAGCGCCTTTTGGTAAAGCGGAGCGGCTTCAGCCGATCGTTGCGCCATCAGGTCGGCGGCCTCTGCATGGACGTCGCCCTGCGCGCCTGTAGCGGCCTTCACCGCGTCATTGATGCGGGATGGCGCAGCGTCGGCCCTTCCTTCCAAAATGGATGCTGCTTTGGCTTGCGCCGCGCCTGGGGTCGCAGCGGCTTCTTCGGCCATTTGCCGCACGTTCGCGCCACTTTTCGTGGTGAGGGCAGACACGGCGTCCACGGGCGTCGATTGCGGCCCCAGTTCGCGCATTTTGGCGATGATCTGGTCTGGCGTCACGCCGTCATTCTGAGCGGCCTGCACAAGCCGATTGACCGCCGTGGTTTCGGTCAGGCGCGGTGATAGATCGGTCGTGATGGGGCTGAGAAGATTGGAAACGAACCGCCCTCCCGCTTTCGCTCCTGCGCCCAGCACGCGTGCCGCTGGCCCCATCGCTGCGCCCATTTCTGCGCCTTGTACGACGGGTTGCCCGGTGAGTGCGTTTACCTCTCCACCCAGCAGGGCGCCCTGTGCTGCAGCGCTGGCGCCACGAACCATCAGCCCGCGAGCGCCCGTCATGCCTTCGCCAGCCGTGCCGGTGAGGAGGTTGCCAATGCCACGCACCGCATTCCCGGCAACCCCATCGCCCAGCACTGACGCCACACGCGGAGCCGCTGCCCCAATTGCGCCGTCCGTCGCCACCATTGCGGGCAACGTAGCCGCTGTTTGGCCGACGACTTGCCCCACGTCCATGCCGGTCGTAGGCTGCGTCGCCTGGTAGAGCTTCTTTTCCTGCGCGACTTGCTGGTCGTAGTTTTGCGGGACGCTTGACGGAACCAAGCCGATGTCAGACGCCCCATGCAAAAGTCCGCTTTTCACGGTCTGGCCAACGTCCATCATGCCGCGACCGACGCCGACCATGAATCGTCCCATGCCGGAAGGCTCAAGCTGCTGGGCCGATTCGACTTGGGGTTTGCCTGCCTGCGCGGTTGGTTGAGCCATCGCGTCCAAGTCTTGCATCGTCATGGGCTTGAAGCCCGATGCAGGTTGCGCCGACGGTTGCGCAGTCGCTGCTGTGGAATTGCCGGCCGCCATGGCGTCCAAGTCCTGCAGGGTCATAGGCTTGAATGCTGGCTGCATATTTTTCTGCACGTTGGAGACGTAGGCAGCGGTCTGAGGTCCCCAATTCTTCGGGTTCATTCCGCCGTGGTAATACTTCAGTGCGAGCGCGATATCGTCATGCGCCAGCCGAAGATCGTCGGCCATCAAGTGCGCGCCCGCATCAATGTTCTGCGCAGGGTCAAATGGATTTGTGACTCCATAGGCCTTGAAATCGACGGCTCGATCTGCATCAAACCCTGCGCATTCGTCGGCGAGACAGCATTCGGGTTGAAGCTGCTTTCCGCCTGCGCTTGGGCAATCAGCAGATTCGGAGGAACGCCGTATTTTTGCGCAGCCGCTTGGAACAGCGGTCCGTACTTATTGGCCGAGGAAGCCATTTTGTCCCAGCCAGTTGTACGAATTCACCAGTTGTTGCTTTTGTGCCGCGCTGAGACTCTTGATGTAGCGCGCCTTCTCCGCTTGGGGCAAGTATTGCAATTGGAACGCCGCTGCATTGGGGGCGTTCTGATTCCATGCCGCTTGGAACTGCGGGTAAGACGCCGGGCCATTTGCTGCCTGGTATTGCGTCCAAGCCTTCGCCTGGGCCTGTTTGTAGTCAAGCCCCCCCATCAGCATCCCACCAGCTGCCTTGACTGCTTCTGGCGTCATGGTGGCATTTGGCGTCGCCATTTCCATCGACAGCATCTTGCCGTCTGTCGGCACGCCCATGGATTGCATGGCTTGGCCGACGTATTGCATGGTTGATTTCTGCGTGAGTTGATAGGCCGTCGCTTGGTCAAATCCCTTGATGCCGAATTGCTGCAGGACGCCGCCGAGTTTTGCCATTTGGCCCGCAATGGGGCCGGTATTGGCCGCGCCACTCTCGGCGATGATGGATTGCAGCATGGCGCGCTGCGGAGCCAATTGAGAAGCGGACTGAACAAGCGCAACGCCCTGATTTGCAGATCCAGTCCCGGCTGCAGATTGGGCAGACTGATCTGCAGGGGTGATTCCGGTGGCGATGATTGGCGGTTGTCCGCCGTTCGCCTGCGTCTGAGCGATTCCGCCCAGTGTGGTCACTTGCGGCGCGCCTGTCGGGCTCGGCAACTGAACCGGCTGGGCGGCTTGCGCGGGATTGAGTGTGTTGACCACAGCAGGCCCTGCAGGCCCGATGCCATTGCCGAAAGCCGGATTTGAGTTGTACGCGATCTGATACTTGCCGTTATCCACCATCTGGATATGCGGGGCAAGCGCCTGGATGCTTCCCTGTGCTTGCGCAAACCGCTCTTGTAGGAACTGGCGCAGTTGCGGGCCGTTTTCCGGGATCGTCGGAATCACGGCAGCGGCATCTTTCGCGGGCATGATGCCGTCCTTGACCGAGTTTGTCAGGCTGTCGATCACATCGGCGCGCGTGACATTGGGCTGCTGCAAGAGTGCCCCCGTTTGGTCATACGTCCACTTGAGGCGCTGGATGGCGTTGCTTTGATCCAAACCTTGGTTTTGCAGATGGGATTTCAGATTGTCGAGCCCTTGCTGGCTGATTTGTTGCGCGGAGAGCGCCGCCTGAGGATCGGCAGCAACAGTTCGATTCAACCCTGCTTGATCCAGTTGCCCAGTCAAAGGGTTGATGTTCTTCTGGAAATCGCGCCCTGCCGCTTGGCGGCTTTGAAATTCCGTCAGTTGGTTTTGCAAGTTTTGGTTTTGCAGCATGCTGCCGCGCAACTGCATGCCCTGCTGCGCCATGCCGAGAAGGTTGACAGGCTTCGGCTCATTGGCGACAGCCAACCAGGATGCTGCTGTGGTGTCTGGTAGAACAACTTGCGGCATATCGTGTCCTTAATACGTGAGGCCGTACATGCCTTGCAGCGCATTGCCGTTTTGCATCGCCTGTTGCATGATTTGGTATTGCGCGTAGCCGTTCGCGGCGTTGCTGATGCCATTGCCAAGCGCACTGGCTGAGGCCGCTTGCCCTGATGCCGTTGCCGCTGCACCGGCCATGCCCAGGCTTGCCGCGTTCGTCGAGCTGCCCATCAGCGCATTCCCGGCTGCAGTCGTCAGGTTCGAGGTGTTTTGCGATTGCAGAGAAGCCGCGTTCGCCCCAAGTTGCGCCGCGCTGCGGTTGTTGTTGAAGAAGTTCTGATAATTGCTGTTTGCAAGGCCAGTTGCGTACTGTGCGGCGCCTTTCATGGCTGCGCCGCTCGATCCCAAGCCCTTGGCCGCAAAGCCGTTCTGAGCCGCTTCAAGGCCCTGCTGAAGCTGGAACTGATAGCCAGGCATGTTCTGCATGGCCTGCACCATCTGGCCGCTGTTCTGGCCGGTCAGCAGGTTGGACGTGGTGCCTGCAGCCGTGGTGCCTAAATTCGCATAGGGCTGCAGATACGAATTCGTTGTGTTGATGGCGTTGAGGTCAAGGTTGGATGCTTGTTGCCCCGCCTGCAACACTGCGTTCTGATTTTGCGTGGCCGCATTGGCTTGCGTGCTTGCTGCGTTTTGCGCGCCCTGGGATGTGACCAAGCCGCCAACAACGGCACCCCCGATTACTGCTGCTGCAACCATGTCATTCTCCCAGCCATTTGGAGTAATAAATCTCGACGCGAGAGAATTTCAGGCGCTCAAACAATGCGCTTGCATCAGCATGCACCTTGGAGCCCGCAAACCACCTTTGCACGCCACGGCGTCGCAGTTCCTCTTCGACCGCCTTGAACAGACGAACGCCGGTCATGGCGGTGCGCTTGTTTTTGCGCAGATAGAAAATGTCCATCGTGCAAGTCAGGCATGTTGCGTAATGCAGTCCGGGCGCAATGAACCCGATGAAGTAGCCCACGATTTCCCCGGCCTCACGCGCGGCTATGAACAGCAACTCACCGCGTCGCTCTCGCTCCATGTAAACATCCCATTGCGGATCAAGCGGCACCTTATCCTGATTAAGCGCCAGTTCTTCCCAGTGCAGCGGGAGCAAGTGCTTGAATTCCGGCAGGCTTTGGGTGAACGATTCGGCGTGGAACGTGATCATTTGGATGTCCGAATATCGACCACCATATGAATGCGATCATCGGCGGAATTGTTGATGACCTCATGCTCGACTGAGTTGTCAAACCACCAAATCTCACCGGGCGCCATGTAGACTTTCTCCGATCCGGCGCGGAACATCACCCCTGGCTGCGATTGCAAGACGATGTGATGACGGTCCCAATACTGCGCATGCGCTGGCGTATCGGCATGCGGGTAAATGACGCCACCGGGCCGCAGTTTGTTGATGATGACGCGGCCAAGGCGTTCGCCCTGAACGGCGGCCATCAGTCCAAATACCAGCGGGCGCGCTTCGGGCAATAGCTTAAAAACAGGCTGATCGACGTTTTCATGTTGGTCGAAGTTCTGTTCATGCTTGCGCAGCGCTTCTTCGGTTTCGTGAACCGAACGAGGCGGAAACCGCAGAATCACGGATTCGGTGTCGCCAAATGGGCCTTGTGGGTAATCGCGCAGATAGGTGTCAGCCTTCCAAATGCCCTGCGATTTCTCAAATCGATGCAATGCCAGCAAAAGGGGAGCAACTGCGGCGTTATCGCCAAGTTTCATGAAATTGCGCATTTATCGGGGTATCCAGGTCAGTGTCGGTGCTGCGGAATAGGTGATCTGCACTGCATCCGTGTTATCCATCGGCACAATGGGCGTGGCTATTGGAAGCGTGACCGATGATGCCCCGCGACTTAGCGTGATGGCCGTCACAGTGCCCCCAGCGATCACGAGATTGCCGACTGCCGTTGATGTGTAGGTGTAGGGTGATGCGCCTGCGGTCACGTTGACAAAGGCTGATCCTGTGCCCGTCTGTATCTCGTTGAGCGCGTAGGTTTCAGCGTTGCTTTGTGCGGTGTTCGCCGCGCCCGTTGCAAATGCGGTCGTCGCGAGTTGCGTCGTATTGGTTCCCGCAGCAGCTGTTGGAGCCGATGGCGTCCCTGTCAATGCAGGCGAGGCAAGAGGTGCGTAACTTGCGCTTGTAAATGCTTCCGCATTGGACTGAGCAGTATTGGCAGCATTGGTTGCAAACGTCTCGGCAGTGTTGAGCACTGTCGAATCAAGTGACTGCACCTGAGCTAACGGCGGAACTTCTGTGGGAGTGTTGGCCGTCGCAGCGTTGAAGACATTCGATGCGCTGCCGTTCGTCGGTGCAAACGATCCGCCCGTTCCAGTCGAACCACCCGTTCGATTCCATAGCGATGTGAAGAACCGCTGCCAGATCGGGTTGATCAAGCCGCTTTTGTCAAAAACGGGCGTCTGAGGGGTCGGAAATGACTGCTGAATCTGGCTCATGACGCCGCTGACCTCACGTCAATGAACGCCCCATTGAGCGCCGTCATGGTGGGTGTTGACCAGGCCAGCTCAAACACCCGGTCGCGGGCCATGCCAAGGCGCTGCCATTGCAGGTTGATTTGCGTTTGGCCGACTTGGCCCAAGGGCTGCTCAACTGCGTTGCCATAGCTGACACCCCGATCATCGGACCAACGAAGCTCGATTTGTGGAACCGCTGTAGGGTCTGTGGTTGCGCCGCACTGCATGTCAGCCACAAATTGCCGGTACATGATGCGCTTGAGTTCGTTCACCACATGCGGGAAACTGCGGATTCTGCGAATCGCTGCGCCGTTGTCGGTGTAGTTGTTCAGGTCGTACTTGTAGAGGTTGCCGTTCTGCCAATCTCCAACCACGAACTCGCCGTAAGCAAAAACCCCGCAGTTGGCACGGTGCCGGTGCTCAAGGCCGTTGGAGTCCATCCACATGCGCTCATGCCAGAGCTTGTTTGATACGTCATAGACCCAGGTCTTGTCCGCGCTGGGGAACGTCAGAACGTAAAAGACATGGCCTTCAATCTGGTGGACATGCGCAATCGCATCGGATACGGTCGCATACGTCTGAAATTCGTGCTCGATGGCGTGCGTCGAAATGCGCTCGGCGGCATAGTTGATGCCTTGGAAAACGATGCAGTTTCCTTGCGCATCCTGGCCCAGCCAGAACACGTTTACGTCTTGCGCGGCGACGCTGTAAGGGGCCACGCATCCATGCTGAATAAACGCGCCCTCGACAATTGCAAACGGGAAATTGGCATTCCCGGCGTCGTACCAGACCTCAGTTGTTTTTGCGCCGATCAGCCAGATTTGGCGCTGCACGACGGCAATGGAAACCAGATCGTCGGCATAGCCGGTCTTGTTGGCGATGTAGAGCGGGTCAAACGTCAGAGAGTTCGACAGGCTCGTGTAAAACGCCTGTGTTCCGGGCTTGTTGAACAAAAAGAACGTGTCGATGTAGGCCACGAAATTCGCGCCGACAAAGGTTCCGGTTGGGTCAACCAGTTGGGCGAATGCATTGTTGGATAGCTGGATCGTCCAGCCTTGCGTTGATCCATCCACCAGAACCAGGCTGATGCCGTTGTCGGCCATGCAAACCTGACCGTCTGACGTTCCGATGGTCCCCAGCTTGGTCAGCGCCCATTGATTCGAGATGGCATAGACCGATGAACCGCAAACGCCGTACAGCGTGCCGTTGTTGGCTTGATAGAGCCCGCGCCATCCGCTGTCTGAAGCCGTCGCCAAGAGCGTCAAGCCTGGCGTCGGATAGTGCGTCAGGATCGTCGGAGCGCCCGCGAGCTGCGGAAGCATCATGAAGCTCTCGCGCTCGTTGACCTGCGGATAGAGGTTGACGCATCGCTGAGCCGATGCAATGACGGATCGCGCTTGGTAAGCGCCAGACAGCAGGGCGAGCTGCATCACTGAATCCGATCATTGAACGGGTTGTACCAGCCCCCCGTCGGCACTTCAGATGGCAGTCGCAACCGGGGAATTTGCGCGTTGCTGTAACGCAGAGTGGACAGCGCTTGGGCTGCCAGCGCGTTGAGTTGCGGGTCAGGCGGCAACTGGTAGGCCGTGCGCAGCCGCAGGCCGAGGTTGTAAAGGAGCGCTTCCTGGTATGCCGGTGGCAGGTTGATCGTCTGCGTGAGCCCTGTGAAAGCCGTCAGCGGCGTCTTGGTGATCAGGTGCATCTGGTAGAGCCCGGCTGTCGGGATCGGCCAGAAATACACGTTTGCCAGCGGGTACTGCCCATCAAAGAACACATACTGCGGCCATGTCGTCAGCGTCTTGAGCCGAATGCGGCCCCAGTCCTCATAGGACGTGATCAGATCAAGCGGAAAATCCGGCTCTTGCGGGCTTGTCGCGTTGAGCAGCCGCATGTACGCGGATTCAAGATGATCGGTGGACGCGACATTGAAATTGCCACCAGGCCCATAGGTGTAGCTTGCGGCTCCCGTTGACGTGAGCGACACATCTTGCAGGGCATAGACCAGCCACCGTTTGACGGCCCATTGCCCCAGCATTGCATTGAGCAGCGTCAGGCTATCGCTGGTGTCTTCGGCAGACGCCGATTGCCCAACCCCAAGCACGCCAGCCTGCTTGAGCGCGAGAATGATCAATTGCAGGACGGTCATGATTTAGGCGGTCTTCCGCGCTTTTTGGGTTCGTTTTCGGGTGAGCCCCGAAGCAAGGCGTCTTCCTCGTCTTTCGACTGCACAATGACCTCGCGGCCATCGGGAAGGCGCACCCACTTCGGGTACTCCACGAACTCATACGGAGTCGTGTAAACGTGCATCGTCAGATCACGTCAGGGACCAGCACAGCCCACTCGGGCCGCACCCACAGATAACCGTACAGAACGTCCATCCGGGTGTACGTCTGGTCGCTGGTCGGGTCATAGGACGTGATCATGCGGATGCTGATGTTGTCGAACGTTTCCCGCGCGGCCTCGACAACGCCCTTTTCCGGCAGATAGAGGTCAGCGGACACCATCGTCACCGCCTCCGGGCGCAACACCAGATTGCGACGATAGCCTGCCGAGAACCCCGCATTCACGATGGTCACGGCAGCGCCACTGGCGGGCGACACGTCAACGGTCTGGTACTGAACCGCTGCGCCAGCATTGCTCGGCGTGATCGCCGGGTAGATCGACACAGCCGATGCGGTCGTGGTCAGATTCGCCAGCGCCGTCACAGTGAACTGCATCAGTTCGGCACCGGCGATTTTTGTGATGCGGTTGACGCGGTGAACCCCGGCGATGGTGATGACATCGCCCACTTGCAGCGTGCCAGCCGTCGAAGCCGCCATCAAGATGCTGTTGCCGGTCTGACTGGCGCCAGAAACGGTGATGCCAGCCGCAGTACCGGGTGTCGCCGTGCGGATCGTCTGGTCGCTCATCCAATCCTGAATGCCCAGCGCAGGGCCCATCATTTCGCCGCTGTCGAACTGCTTTGAAATGCGGCCTGTTGGGTTGAACAAACCAGTCAGCGATCCGACCGTGCGCGCTTGCGTCTGCGGGTCAAGAATGGCCTTGCGGTTGCCGCGCGGAGCAGACATTTTGTCCAAGATCGCACCGGCGTTCAGGAAGTCGGTTGCAGTGGGGGACGTGGTGTTGCTGGTCATGTTCGACGGGTTCGCGCCGGTCATGATGTCAGCGGCGATAGCGCCCGCAAGGACGTTGATCATCGGCGCCAGAATGCGCTCCGAGTAGTTGTCCATCGACAGCGTGCGGTCAACCGAGCTGAACGGCACATCGACGCCTTTCTGCGTGCCCATGGTCAGCGTAACCTGCTGTTCGTTCACCGTATTGAGGCTCAGCGTCGGGCCGGTACGGGGAATGAAAACATTGGGCAGACGGATGCTCAGTTGGGACCCGATCTTGGCGCCAGTG
>JAEHJW020004450.1_pt1 | contig 13457 bp, 10 predicted proteins | sample 9271431 | NCBI WGS metagenome assembly JAEHJW02
TATAAATTAATTTAGCTTTAAAGAGGGGGTCAATTTTAAATGACGAAAGGGGTCAATTCTATTTTACGATTTACAGTAAAATACTCGAGAAAAACGGCTGGATATTAAAAAGAATACACGGCAGTCATTACATGTATAAAAAAGACGGAAGATTTGAAATTATTTCCGTTCCTGTCCATAACAATAAACCGCTGAAAGCCGGAACTCAAAATAGCATTTTAAAACAAGCCGGTATTCAATTATAAACATTCGTCGTATTAAAAATAATGCAACGATTTTGCAACGCTGCATAACAAAATAAACGAAAATTTGCGGAATTAAGCGGAATTGTCGGAATGGTAGAAAACCTTATAAATCTATAATTTCAGGCGGAAAGCCGGTTTGGTTAAATTAATTAAATTCTATGGCATGCAAGATGTCGTCGGTTCGACCCCGATCAGCTCCACCAGTAAAATAAAGGTTTTGCGGTAGGTTTAAAATAGTTGGTTTTTTGACTGTGCCATATTTTGTAGCAAAAAATTTAACTATTACTATCGTAAATGAAAAGAATAATCTATTTCTAAACCCCCTGTTGGTAATAAATAAAACCGTTACGGAAACATGCTCAATGACGGATTCGTGGCCGGATTTAAGAAGCATTTCTACGAATTTTCTTGCGGACACTGGTGTAATTTTGTCCTCCGATTTATAACAAATCCGTCCACAATACTCTATTTTAGCAAGAACAGCTTCTCCGTCTATTTCGTCTATAAACTTAATGTTTTGATTTATTATTTTCAATATAAACCTCTATTATTTTCGACAAATATTCTTTCAATTACTTTGTAACTTTGTAATTTAATCTATTAACAGCAAACTATCTATTTTTAAAGTATTTTCATCTAGTTTTTGATTTCATTTAAGTTTATATAATTATTACTGTAATAATTCCAAGATTTTTTCAAAATTTTTATGCAGGTTCTTTTTTATGTCTGATTCCCAGAGCCTTATCACTGTCCATCCTTCTTTTCTTAGTTCGCGGTTTACCTCCTTGTCGCGCCGTCTGTTTCGTTTTATTTTATTTTTCCAGAATTCAATATTCGATTTGGGCATTATACATCTGGTTCTGTGACCGTGCCAGAAATCTGAATCAACAAATACGACTACCTTCTTTCTTCTGAAAACTAAATCAGGTCTTCCGAAAATAGTTTTAACATTTTTTGTGAAATAAATCTTCCTCTTTCTTAATTCCGCAGCTATCAAGCGTTCCGGCACTGTACCTTCGGAACGTATATTCTGCATATTTTTCCGGCGTTGTTCCGGGGTTAAATTATCCACCGCTTTATTTATTTAATATTTACTTTTAAAAATTTAATATTCTTTATATATGCCGGTAAATAGCCTGCATGAAAGAAATGATTAGAAAAATATAAACAAACACCGGTTTATATATATGTTTTAATATGCCGTTATGGAAGCGCAAAGCAGCTATTTCTTCAGTTTATCTGGAAATTTCTGTCTAAGCCATTCCAACACAGCAAGCTGATCCTCCGTCTTAGCTCTCCTTATGTCGATAAGCAGCTTTTTTAAATCGGGACGCATCTGCGGGATATTACTCAGCCCTTCATTACACACGGAGCATAACGCCCTTAAATTTGAATAATCGTCGGAACCGCCTTTCGACTTATCGATAATATGGCCGATATGGAGCCTCGTTCTGCGCCCGCTACCGTCAGGATGCGGCTCACCCGCGACTGCCCCGCACATCTGGCAGGTAAAGCCGTTTCTGTCAAGGACATATGCTCTGGTTTCCTTTGAAATATTCCGCTCAAAGGCCGGCTTAGGCACCGACGTCTCCAGCAGGTACTGCCCCGGCTTTAGGCTGCTACGGTCATTGTGCGTCAATATCCGGTAGCCTTCTTCATCCCTAAGTTCCCTTATCCTTCTGGCAAATTCTGCCTTATTGCCGCTGGCCGCCTTGAGTTCATCTGAATTAAGGACTCTGCCGATATTGGCAAGGAAAAACTCTCTGAGTTTAGATTTTGAGCCCGGTTCCATATCTTTAGCCATTATCGGCACCTGAAAGAAGTTTATATATTTTTATGCCTAAAGCTTTTGCAACAGGCGGAGGAAAAGCATTGCCTATCTGACGGTAGGCAGCAGTTTTCCTGCCTGCAAATTTCCAGAAATCGGGAAATCCCTGGATTCTGGCTGTCATTTTCACTGTAAGTCGCGGCATGCCGTTGAAGCCTGAAACCGGAGGCTCGTCGGATAATCCTCCTGCATCCACGCTTAAAGCTGCCCATGCCTTTCTTGCGCGTGTCGGACCAAGATCAGGACCGCCGTGCTTCTTGGAACCGCCTACAAGCGTAGGGGCTATAGAACCGGCCTTTTCCACCCATTCACCAGCTTTCTTCCAGCCGTTGGCAGCCATGAGATCATAAAGGGTTGTGCCGACAGTACACGGCTTCGTAAAGTCTTCTTCATTTGGCCATTCAAAATGCGGCCACAAATCTTTCTTTGCAGCCACGAGTACCGCTCTCGGACGTAACTGTGGAACCCCGAAGTTTGAGGCGTTAAGAAGCCTCCACTCCCCATTGTAACCCAATTGTTCGAGACATTGTATAATTTCATTCCTGTAACCTGAAAAACGAACGTCCAAAAGACCTTTCACGTTTTCCAGCATAACAACTCTGGGACAGCATTCTTTTACAAGGCGGAGAGCCTGCGGGAACAAATCCCGCTCATCTCCGGCACCCAGCTGCTTTCCCGCCTTGCTGAAAGGCGGGCACGGAACGCCGCCGGCAAGAAGGTCTATGCCTTCGTATTTTCGGGCATCAAACCCGGCAATATCCATATTAACAACATTCCAGCGCGGCCTGTTATATAAAAGCGTATCGCAGGCCGCAACTTCAATTTCTACCAGCGCTTCATGGTTAAAACCTGCCTGTTCGAGACCCAGAGCCTGACCGCCGCCTCCTGCACATATCTCTATTGACCTAAATTCTCCTGTCATTACATTATACCTGACATAATTTATTAATTTACTAATAAAATTAAAAATTTATCTGCCAATTTCATTACTACTTTTTTAAATTTTATCATAAATTAATCGGCATTAAAACAATAAAATATAAACGAAAATATGCCGGATATAAACGTTGCCTGTCTCAAAAAATAAAGCCGGACCCACCATTTTTTAAAAAACTATCTTTATTCCTTGCAATCCAATAAAACTCATCGGATGATTCCCGTTACGCAAAGGATTGTTTAATTTAATTGCCGCTTTTTATAGCTTTGTGCGTTTTGTTTTCGATATTAGGCTATATTTCTCCATAAAAAGCGTAATATTTTAAGCGGTTGGACTTTTTGTTTTTGCTATCGTATAATGCCTGGTCTGCGTAACGCAAAAGATTGTCGGGAGTAGGCAATTCTTTGCTTTTAACGGTACCGTCGTACATATAAACGCCCATGCTGAGGCCGGCGGTTATTTCATTTCGATTTTCTAAAAATATCGATTCTTTAATCTTTTTTTCTATTTTTTCCAATATAGCTTCAAGCCCGTTTTTATTATCTATATCTTCAATTATAACTACAAATTCGTCTCCGCCGAGCCTTGCTATAAAATCGGTCTTGCGCAATACTTCTTTCAGTCTGGCGGAAACTATTTTTAATACGTCGTCTCCGGCATGATGCCCGAATGTATCGTTTATAGGCTTAAAATCGTCTAAATCTAAAATAGAAACGGCAAGAAATTTTTTGCGGCGGCTTGTCCTCGATATGGCTCTTTCCAGTTCAAGCGACAGCGAGCGGCGGTTCGGAAGACCGGTAAGCTCGTCGTAAAAAGCTTGATAGGAAAGCTCTTCCGCAAGCCTGTGCCTTTCCGTTATATCCATTATTGTCCATAATATCTGCGATTTGCCGTCGTCCGTTTCATTTATTTTTTGCCCGTAAAAATCGGCATAAATAATAGTTCCGTCTTTTCTTAAAACCGGTATATCCCTCCCAAAACCCTTTCCCGCTTTCAATATAGTATCTGCAAGTTCTGCCACTCTTGTATAAGTTGCGTCGTCAGGATAAACTTCCATTAAACTACGGCTTTTTAGGGATTCTATACCGGTATAGCCTAATGCATTTATGACCGCTTCGTTAGCTTCTATAAAAGCTCTGTCCGGATAGCTTACCAGAGCAATACCTGCCGAAGTATTGCTCAGCAATGCATTTTTTATCTCAGTTTCTCTTTTTTTACCGTTTATAAGATCAATTCTGTCTAAACCGAATCCTATATCTAATGCAATTTCTTCCATGAGGTTTTTAAGGTCTTCGTCAAAAAAGTATTCCTTTGAGTGAAGCACGGTTAATACTGCCCAGATAGAGCCGCCTCTGATTATAGGCATAGAAGCGCTGGACAACAAACCGAATTCTTCGTTTATTTCAAGCCATGGACGCATAGAAGGATCATTTTTAAATGAAGGAATATAAACGGCTTTCTTTGAACGCCAAGCCCTCCCGACGCTCGAATACCCCTCCTGCACGTTTGAATTCACCGAAATATTTAATCGTTCGACGAAGTCTTGAATCCCGCAATAAGATATAAAACGTACGTCTCCTTTATTATCGGGCTGCGCTATCCATACTAATTTTAAGCCGGTATAATTTACCGCCATTTCGCAAATAGAATCAAGAAGAATTTTTTCATTTTCCGTTCTGCTTATCAACTGATTTATCTGAGCTAAAAAGAAATTAAATTCGATAAGCCGCTTCTGGTGTTCCGCTTCAAACATTAAACGATTGTTAATATTAATTTTATTAAGGGCTAATCCTAAAGAATTTACAAGTTGATTTATTATTTTTATCATCTCTTCGGTAAAATAATGCTTTGAATTGGATTGTATTCCTAAAACGGCAACCGGATCGGAATTTAAATCTTCATATATAGGAAAAGCCATTAAACTTTTTACTCTGGAAAACGTCGGATATTTATCTATAATATTTTTATCAATGCTATAAATAGGTCCTATCGCTTTTTTTTCTTTATAAACTATGGAAACAGGCATATTTCCCATGATATCGCCGCTTTTTAAAGAAGATTTTATTCTCAAGAGATTTTTTTCATGTTCGCCGTCGTCTGCGGATGCCGCAACAGGTATAAAATAACCCGTTGCTTTATCCGGAACGACTAAAAGCGACCCTATGGCATCCGTTTTAGTAACTATTAAATCTACGATATGTTTATATATGGTTTCGGCGTCTTTCTGCGATAAAACGTCTTCCTGTGCGCTAATAGCCGCAGACTGATATCTTTTAAGGCGTATAATGCGTTTAAAAGCTATATCGGCTATTATGTCCGTTATTGCAAATATAATAACGGACAAAATAGCCATTAGCAAATAAATATGCTCCTTTTTCCAAAAAAACTTTTCATAAGCAGAGTTTGTCCAGCCGGTTTTTATTATCCATGGATAACCTTTTATTTTTTGCGTTATACCGCCCGATAAACCGGAAGGATTTGCAGGATTATCGTCCAGCACTCCTTTTTGCCATGAAGATATCGTTTTGCCGGATATCTTTTCAATAAGATAAGCATCTATATATCGAGGAGTACTGATTACATTAAAATTTGAGATAATAAAAGGTGAGCCGATAAAACCTAATGTATAACCTTTTTTATCAATTATCCGTTCGTTCATAGGTATAACAAATTTTTTATTATATTTTTCAAAATATAGCGTTCCTACATAACTGTCTTTATAACCGGATATCTTAGTAAAAATAACATTTTGTATATTTTTAAAAGCATTTTTAGAACTTGACCAGACTATTTTATTCATTGAGCTGTTTAAAATATTAATAGCCGAAATACCCGGATGATACTTATTGAAACTTTTAAAAACTTGAAGCGATTTTTTACTTGGAAAAAGACGGCCGTCGTTTATATTTAAAAAATCGGTTCTTAAAAAATTAAGATCGTGGAAATGGGCATCGATTTGATTTTTTATTCGGGAAGATACAGCGGAAGCGGTAAGTTTTGAATCGGATTGCAAACGACTTATTACCGTTTTTTTAAGCTTTACGGTTTCATGCGCAAAAATCAAAATTATAATGCATACTATAAATAAGAAAAAAGCGTGCATTGCCGATATCTGAAGTTTTTCGGATTTCGATGCGGATAATTTGCTTTTATAATTTTTATGGTTTTTCTGCAAAGCTTAAATATAACATTTAATATAACGCTTTTAATTATAATACCGTAGGATGTTTGAAGTTCTTATCGTCTTTTTCGGGATAATCTATATTGTAATGAGTTCCTCGAGATTCTTTTCTTAATATTGCGGAAGTTATTATAAGGTTTGCTACTTCGGCTATATTCCTTAGTTCCAGAAGGTCGGTGGTTATCTTAAAATTCCAGTAGTATTCTTTGATTTCGTAAAGCAGATTGTCTATCCGTCTTTTTGCCCTTTCCAAGCGCTTGTCCGACCTGACGATGCCGACATAGTTCCACATAGTCCGCCTGAGTTCGTCCCAGTTATGAGAAACGACTATCATTTCATCGCCGCCCGTTAAACCGAAATCTTTCCATTCCGGCAACGGAGGGTTTTCATTTTTGACGGCTTCTGAATTAGAGGTACTTGCAGCTTTGGACTCGGAAATTTTACCCGATTCTTTTAAAAACCGCTGCGCCGCTTCGTAAGACTTTTTAGCAAAAACGCATCCTTCAAGCAGAGAATTGCTTGCAAGCCTGTTTGCACCGTGAAGTCCGGTGCAGGCTACCTCTCCTATGGCATAAAGGCCGCCGACGGATGTTAAGCCGTTTTCGTCCGTAAGTATCCCTCCGCATAAATAATGCGCGGCAGGAACGACGGGTATCCATTTTTTAGACATATCTATGCCGAAACTCAACGTTGTTTTAAAAATATCCGGAAATCTCTTTTCCAAAAACTCTCTGCTTTTGTGTGTCATATCGAGATATACGCATTCGTCTCCCGTTCTTTTAAGTTCGAAGTCGATAGTTCTTGCTACGATATCGCGGGGAGCAAGACTTTTCAGCGGGTGAACGCTATCCATAAAGGGCGTTCCGTCTTTTAATCTTAAAGTGCCGCCTTCTCCCCTGAGGGCTTCGGATATTAAAAAAGACTTTGCTTCGGGATGATAAAGTATAGTGGGGTGAAACTGGTAAAATTCCATATTCTCTATTTTAGCGCCTGCCCTGTGCGCCATAGCTATTCCGTCGCCGGTAGATATATCGGGATTCGAAGTGTATAAAAAGACTTTTCCGGCTCCGCCCGTAGCAAGCACTACTATATCCGCGCTCACGGTTATCACTTCGCCGGTATTTTTATTCAGGAAGTATGCGCCTAAAACCCTGTTTTCCCTTTCTTTTTCTATTTTTAGCTTTCTGGCGGTTATTAAATCTATGCCTATGTGATTTTCAAATATTTTTATATTTGATTTTTCTCTTGAAGTATCGACTAATGCTCTTTCTATTTCTCTGCCGGTTATATCGCCGGCATGCAAAACCCTTCTTTCGGAATGTCCGCCTTCCCTTCCGAGATCGAACTCTTTATTGTTTTCTGAATGTTTGGCAAATTTGACGCCCCAGCTTAAAAGATCCTGCACCACGCCGGGGCCTTCTTCTACCACCATTCTTACTATATTTTCGTCGCAAAGTCCGTCGCCGGCGGTCAGCGTATCGCGGATATGTTTTTCGTATGAATCTTTATTAAGATTCATAACGGCGGCAAGTCCGCCCTGAGCGTAGTTTGTATTTGATTCCGCTTCTTCTTTTTTAGTAAAAATACCTACCGAAACAGATTCATCAAACCTGACGGCAAGCGAAAGACCCGCTATACCCGAACCTATGACGAGAACGTTAAAATGCATAAAATAAATTAATATTTATTTGTGCCGCTGTTTAAATTCCATTTTAAAACCGCTTTTCCGTTTACTCCGGTAATTATAAGCTTGATCCATTTAACGCCGAAGTTTAAAAATAATTTGCGTTCTTTTTTATCGTAATATTTTGGAAATTTTATAATGTACTGTTTCGACCAATCCGTAACGAAAGGAAAGAATTTCTTTAAAAAAACTTTTTTTTGCTGCGATGGTCTAATACTTAGCGGCATAAGGCTTTCTCCCTCGCTATTCGTTAAGTACACCATCCATATCGACCGTTTCGAATCTAAGTTGTTATAAGATTTGCGGGGGGTATAAACCGAAACTAAAAATACGGTACTTTTTTCGATTTTTTTTATTAGATTTTTCGGCCGCTGCATATAATAACCGTAATACTTATCTTCATATGAACGCATAAAAGGCTTATCGAAATAAGCAGCCCTTATATACATTACCGTATTAAGATTATTGTATATATCAGCTTTGCGGGTCGCTTTACCCAAAGCCGAAAGATATCCGCCGTTCGACTGAAACGGCTGGTTTAAACCGAGCGAACTAAACACCGAACAGCCGGACAGCAGAAAAAGAGGTATAATAGTAAATGCAAAAAGTAAGATAATTAAAAAAACCGTTTTTTTCATAAATAAAAATACCCCCGTCAGAACCGCCCCGTCAGGCTGACGTCTGGCTCCCCTCCTTAAAAAGGAGGGGAGCCGATTGAATATTATCCGGTTATATCCGAGATTGCTTCGTCGCTAAGCTCCTCGCAATGACGAGACTATTGAATATTATCCGGTTATATCGTTTTTAGTAAATAACGAATGGAGTTTAATGCCGTTTTCTTTAAGAAATTCGGCTCCGCCTTCCTGCCTGTCAACGACGCAGACTGCATCGGTTATCTCATAACCTTCTTCACGAGCGTTTTTTACGGCTTTTAAAATAGAACCGCCCGTGGTGACGACGTCTTCTATTATTAAAATGTTGGCTCCTTTTGATAAAAATTGAACCGGCTCTATAAGATTTCCTTTTCCGTATTCTTTTTTTTCTTTTCTGATAACAACTGATTTTAAGGGATTTTTATCCAAAAAACCCGCGGTCAGAATCGATGAAATTAAAGGAATGCCGCCCACCGGAACGCCGGCTATAACCGAAAATTTTAAATCTTTCATTTTTTTAATTTCTTCGTAAAGCAGTCTGCCGAGAACGTATAAATACTCGCCGTCAAAAGAAATTCTGCGTAAGTCTATATAAAAATCGCTTGTTTTGCCGGAGGCAAGAACGAATTCTTTTTTTTCGTAGCATAAAGTTTTTACGGCATTCAACACGGACGTTTTAAGTTTTTCGTCGGTATCGTTTAAATCGTTATTTACCATTATACTTTACCGTCTCGGAAAAGGTATCGAATTAATTTTACCTGAACAACTTGACCTAAATATCATGGATATAATTCAATTATGTCCATGTCAGAAATTAGACTTTTCCGTATCATATACGGAAAATAAAATCTGACACCTTTTCCTTTTTTTTATTTATATTAGTTATTTATTCAAAAAACTTCCTTGCTGAACAGTTTTAACTGTACTTGATTTTCATATTCCGACTCGTCAAAAGTTTCCTGAGGATAAACATTTGAAAAACAGGCTTCGCAAAAATTAATGCCGTTTCCTACCGCCCTTCTTAAACCGTCTATAGAAAGAAATCTGGTAGTAGTAGCGCCGAGTTTTGCGTTTATCTCTTTTTCGCTGTATTTGGCTGCCATAAGATCCTCCTTAACCGGAGTGTCGATTCCGTAAAAACATGGAGCAATAACCATAGGCGAACTTAAGCGAAGATGAATCTCTTTTGCGCCGGCAATTTTAAGCATATCGACAATTTTTTTAGAAGTCGTCCCTCTTACTACAGAGTCGTCCACGACGACGACTTTTTTTCCTCTTATGACGTCCGGAACCGGATTTAGTTTTACTTTAACGCCGAAATGTCTTATGGATTTTTTAGGTTCTATAAAAGTTCTTCCTACATAGTGGTTTCTTGTAAAACCCATTTCGAAATCTATGCCGGAGCCTTTTGAAAATCCTAATGCGGCAGGCACTCCGGAATCCGGAACCGGTATTACTATATCCGCATCCGGAGCGGACTCCTTTGCAAGTTCTTTGCCCATTTGAATGCGCAGGCTGTAAATGGATTTGCCGTTAAAAATGCTGTCCGGTCTTGAAAAATAAATAAGCTCAAATACGCAGGCCGAATTTCTTTCTATCCTGAACGGAAATATGCTTCTGATGCCCTCGCCGTTGACGAGTATTACTTCGCCCGGCCTTACATCTCTTATATATTCGGCATTTATAAGATCTAAAGCGCATGTTTCCGAAGCAAAAACTATAGAACCGTTGAGTTTTCCCATGACGAGAGGCCTGAAACCAAAAGGATCTCTTGCGGCAATCATCTCTTTTTCGGAAAGAAACAGAAGAGAGTATGCGCCTTTAAGTTTTTTTAACGAACTTACGATTCTGTCTATAAGCAGGTTTTCCTTGGATGAAGCTATAAGATGTATAACTACTTCGGTGTCGGAAGTAGATGAAAAAATAGAGCCGTTTTCTTCAAGTTCGTCTTTTATTATGTGCGCGTTGGTAATATTTCCGTTGTGAGCCACCGCTATAGAACCGAAATAGTAATCTGCGACAAGCGGCTGCGCATTTTTAAGAAGCGTTTCTCCTGCCGTAGAATACCTTACATGCCCTATGGCGTTTTTTCCCTTGAGCTGCAAAAGAGTATTTTCTTTAAATACGTCGTTTACAAGACCGAGACTTTTATGAAAATACAGTCCGTTCATATCGGACGACGCTATTCCGCAAGACTCCTGCCCCCTGTGCTGAAGCGCGTAAAGTCCAAGATAAGTTATTTTAGCGGCTTCTTCGTTATTAAATATGCCGAATACGCCGCATTCGTCTTTTATTTCTTCCATAATTATTAATAAATAAATTATATAACTGAAAAATATCCTTCTTTTATTTTATCACTTTTCAAATCTATTTTGTCGTTAATTTTCATTACCCCTTTTTTTACCTCGCCTATTTTTTCCAATTTTATTCCGTATTCGGCGCAAATTTCCGAAACAGCCGCTTTTTGCCGGCCGCTTAATTGTTTATCTACGCTTATTATAAAAGCCTGCTCGAATTCCGAAAACAAAAAAGAATCGATTCTGGCACTGTTTTTTGCGGTGTCGTAATTTACTGCAAAACCGAGAGTTTGATTTGGACAAGTGATCGCGCTCTCCGCCAAAGAAACAAAAATTCCGCCTTCGCTGACGTCGGACGCGCTTTTTAAAAATCCTTTATTTATTAACGACCTCAGACAGTTTTGAAGGCTGGCTTCATAATCTAAATCTATCTCCGAAGGTTTTTGCATAAAATTTCCGTGTTCTAAGCCCATATATAAGCTGCCGCCGAGATTGCCGGATAACCTGCCCAAAATATAAATTTCATCGCCTTCGCTTTTAAAATATGGAGTTACCGCATTTTCGACGTCGTCTATAAAACCGAGCATACCTATAACGGGCGTGGGATAAATCTTATGCACCGTCGTTTTATCGCCTTCTTTTTTTGCGGTTTCGTTATAAAAACTGACGTTTCCGCTTATAACCGGAGTATTCAGTTTTAATGCCGCAGACTTTATGCCTTCTACGGCATTTGCGAACTGCCACATAACTTCGGGGTCTTCAGGACTTGCAAAATTAAGGCAGTCGGTAATAGCTACCGGATATCCGCCGCACGCGGTTATATTTCGCGCGCACTCCGTTACGGCAAGCGCTCCTCCCGTAAACGGATCTAAATATGTATATTTTGAATTTCCGCTTGCGTTTAACAAAAAGCCTTTTTTACCAGCTCCGCTTCCGTTAGCTCTTAAAACAGCAGCCGAAAAACCTGGCGGAACGACGGTAGCCGTCCCTATAGTATAATCGTACTGAGTAAAAACGCTTTTTTTAGACGCTATATTAGGATGAGTTATGATTTTAACGGCTGTATCGTTAAGATCTTCCGGAATTTTATAGTTATCCGTCTTTAACGGTTTTACGCTGTTTAAGTATTCCGGTTTTTTAACGGGTCTTTTATATTCGGGTCCGTTTACAATAGTATCTACGTCAAGCGTTTTATATAGTTTAGATTTATAAAAAAACCTAATTTCTTTTTCTTTAATCACCTCGCCTACTTCGACGCAATTCAATCCCCATTTGTCGAAAACCGCTTTTAATTCGTCAAATTGATCTTTGCCGCATGCAAGTAACATTCTCTCCTGAGATTCTGAAAGCATCATTTCCACCGGAGTCATTTCGGAAGTTCTTAACGGAACCGCATCTAAATTTATGATCATCCCTTTTCTGCTTTTATCAGCCATTTCAAACGACGAACTGGTTAAGCCGGCGGCGCCCATATCCTGTATAGAAACTATAAGCTTTTTTTCCATAGCTTCAAGGCATGCTTCTAAAAGAAGTTTCTCGGTAAAAGGATCTCCTACCTGAACGGTGCTTCTTTTTTTGTTCTTTTTTAAATCGAATTCTTCGGATGCCATCGTGGCTCCGTGTATGCCGTCCATTCCGGTAGAAGAACCGACGTAAACCACGATATTGCCCTCTTCGCACTTAGAGGAAAGAAATATGCCGTCTTTTTTAGCTATGCCTATGGTAAATGCATTTACGAGAATATTGTCGTTATAACATTCGTCAAATACGACTTCTCCGCCTACGGTCGGAACGCCCATGCAGTTTCCGTAAAAACCTATTCCCTTAACGACTTCCGACAGATAGTAAGGCGTCCTCGGATGGGAAAAACTTCCGAATCTTAAAGAATTTAAATTTGCAACCGGCCTTGCTCCCATAGTGAATATATCGCGCATGATGCCGCCTACTCCGGTAGCTGAACCCTGAAAAGGCTCTATAAAAGAAGGATGATTATGGCTTTCCATCTTGAATACAAGCACGTCGCCGTCTCCAAAATCCACTACTCCGGCGTTTTCGCCGGGTCCTATGAGAACCTTGCCTCCTTTCGTCGGCAGAGTTTTTAAATAAACTTTGGAACTTTTATAAGAACAGTGCTCAGACCACATAGCCGCAAATATGCCGAGTTCGAAAGCATCCGGCTCATGGCCGAGCAGTTCCGAAATCTTGCTATATTCTTCCGCAGACAAACCGAAAAGTTTTTCGGTTTTTTTTACATCGTTTTTTTTAGCGCTTACGTTACCCATTTTAATTTTAATTTATTTAACGTTTTTTTATTTTCACAAATTTTTATTTTTCTTTTATATATTTAATAATAGATTGAAAAATGTATCCTCCGTCCTCGCTTCCTAAAATTTTTTCGGAAGATCTTTCAGGGTGGGGCATTAACCCCATTACGTTGGCGTTTTCGTTTGAAATGCCGGCGATATTATGCATAGAACCGTTGGGGTTAGAAAGTTCGGTTATACCGCCGTTTTCGTCGCAATATTTAAAAATCACGGCATTTTTATCGTTTAATCTTTCTATTATTTTCTTTTCGGCAAAATAGTTCCCGTCGTGATGGGCAATAGGCATTTTTAGCAAAGAGTCTTTTTTT
>JAEHJW020002652.1_pt1 | contig 13452 bp, 15 predicted proteins | sample 9271431 | NCBI WGS metagenome assembly JAEHJW02
CCAGCGACATGGCGATCAGGACAACGCCAGCAAGTCTGTCAATCATAGCTCACCCGCCTGCAACGTCGGAGCGCTCCACGGCGTGCCTCGACCCGGAGCATGTGCGGGAGGTTCATCAGCACCCTGCGGCGCTCAGCTCGAGCGAACCTGCGGGCCCAGCCAGCGTGCTGTTTTCTCATCAGAACCGCGCCGCGTGCATGGCGGTCGCTACCGTGTGCGTTGGCTTCACGCCGCCTCCAGACTTGAGACCGTCGATGATCGCCTCGCGAACAGTCTGGTAGAGCTGCTGATAGTCGCGCCGGTGGTGCTGCTCAGTCTCTACGATGCCGGTCACGAGCCGCGAGAGTGTGTTCACGTTCGAGATGTTCAGCCGCTGGTCCGGCTTATCGTGCATCCAGTGCGATACAGCATTGACGTTGCTCGCGAGGTGCGGCGCGTTGCGGCCTTCGTACTTAGACATGATCGATCGGATCGTGTCGAGATGGTACCCGGCGACAGTCTTGGCAATTGCCTGAATACCGGCCGCTACGCTTGGGAATGCTTCGTAATAGCGCTTGCCGTTCAGTATCGGGTCGATGTCGCCCCAATTGTTATGCTTGCGCCAGGACGCGGAGTTTTTGTAATAGCGCCCAAATGCTCCTTTAGGTAATGGCAGGTCGCCATTACCGAGCGATGGCGAGTACAGCAGTCCGCCGATAGCCAGTCCGGCAGTGCTGAGTAAGCCAAGTCCGGTGGCGCCGGCGGCATCAACCACGCCAGCGCTATCATCGGCGACGGTGGCCGCTGCCTTGCCGCCATCTCCAAACAGCGATCCAATCCACTTGCCGGTCTTGTAGAGCTTGCTTCCGGCCCACAACGCTGCGGCACCATAGACGGTGGCCTTAACAGCATCTTTATGCTTTGCGGCATCTTCTGCGAATCCGCCCAGTACCTTCGACAACTTCAGCGTTTCGAGGGCCAGCGTGTCAACACTGTTCGCGAATGTTACGACACTTTGTTTGAACTGTGCGCTGCCGAGGTACGTTGCAACGTCCTCGATGTCAGTTGAAAACGTCTTGATAAATGTGTTGAAAGACTTCGTGGTGATGAATGTGTTGATGAAACCCTCAACCTTCTTCGACAGCACGCTAATGGCCGGCGCCAGCTTAACCAAGTGATTGATCAGGTCGTTGCGAATCGCAATGCCCGCCTGGTCGAGCTGCACCTTGAGATTGGTCCACGCGGTTGCGGTCTTGTTCGATATCTGGTCCTGCCGAGCGGCGATGTCGGCGCGGCGCATGGACGAGACGAGCTCGGATTGTGGCGCGTTAGCGAGCCGGCGAACGTCCTCCAAGTTCAGGCCGAGAGACTGCACCTTGAGCGCCTTCAGTATTGCCTCTATCGGCACATTCGGCGAGTTCTTACGCTCATGAAGATAGAGCGTTCGCGCACGCTCAATGACGTCCTCGGCGAACTTCATGCGGTTCAAATTCGGATTGTCGTACTGCGCCGGGCTGAACCCCATTGCCGCGAGTGCCGCCATACCCTCGGGCGTTCGGCGCGCGTTCATGATCGCTTGCAAGGTGCCCTGAGGGTTCGACAGGTACGGCTGCATGTACGTCTTGAACGCCTGTACTTGGCCGATCTTCATGCCGAGGCCGCGCGCGGACTTCTGCTGGCTCATCGCGGAATTGGCCAGTTCGTCGATCCCGAAGAGGCCGCCAAACAAGCCGATGCCGCCGGCTGCGAGTGCGAACTTACCGAATTTTAGGCCGAATCCTGCGACCCTCTCGAGGCCGCGTTCGACCGATTTCAAGCCGCGCTCAAACTTGTCGAGACGCTTACCGCTCTCGCCGATGTGTCCGCTGACTGCGGCCCAAGTCTTCGCCATCTTCTCGGACGAGCCATGCGCGCGGCCAATCGCCTTATCCAGCGCCTCTACACTCGCGCGCGGCTTCTTCGTGTCTACATCAAAGGTTTTCCAGACATCATTGAGCTTGTCGGCATCGACTTTGAATTGTTCGAAGACCTCGACAAACTTCTTGAACTTCTCATCGTGGATGTCAATGTCAAGGATACTTTTCGGCATGGCCTACTCCAGGAGGAGAGAAGGCCGGACTCTCGTGCCGGCAGGCGGCCAACTCAACAGAGTACTCTGCATTTTCGTGTCGCTGGCTGCCGGTGTTATGCGTCACCGCCGGCTGGACGGACAGCGGGATCTGAGGTCCGCTGCCTGGAGTCACGGGTTGCCATCCCGCAGCCGACGCAGGCGCTCGACTTCGGCGCGAATTTCGGCCTGCGGCGGTTCGTCTAGTATGTCTGGGAGCTTGCACAGCGCCACAACGTCGCGCGGCACGGAGCCATTGGGTGTGCGATATGCCTTGTGCCGCGCTGCCACGTAACGCAACGTGTTCACCTCATTCTGAAACGCGGTGGCGGTCGCGACGGCGCGCTGTACCTCGGGGACTTTGTTGGTCAACTCTGACATGCGAACCTGCCATGCCAGCGCGTCGATTTGTTCGGTGCAATTCGCGACGGCCTGCTGCGCCTCGGACAGACGGCGTTTCAAGGCCGGCAGTGCGGCCGAGGCGGCTGCCTGAGTGCGCTCTGCCTCGACTAGCGCGTGCTCGGCGGCGGCAACTGCGGCGGATAACTTCGGGTCAGCGGCCGTGATGCCTGATTCCATGCGGCGCTTGCGGTCTGTCGCGTCCGCAGTCTGCGCCGCTTCGAGCGCGGCTTGCGCCGGAGCCACAAGGTCGAGCGACCCTTCAGCGGTATGTAGCCGCTCCTGCGCCTCCTGCAGCTCGCGCTCAAGCGCCGGCTTGCTCGCGATCAGCCTGCGGATTTCAGTGCGCAAGTTTTTGGCGTTGTCAGCCGGCACGAGCCAGCCGCTCAACCGTTCGGTCAATGCGCCAATCATCGCGTCGGCTCCGTGACCGGGTTTCTGTTGATTCGCACCTTCGCACCCTGAGCCATAAACGGCGCGAGCCAGGTGGCCGGGTCGCCATAATATTCAGTCATCTGGTGTCCAGTGTTCGAGTCCTTATAACTATGCGCGCGCAACTCACCTGTAGGTATCACGTTAGGTCGGCGTGCAGCGTCGAGCGCGTCCTGATAGATCCGAGTCTCGGCCAGCTCGAGCGCGGCATCAGGCAATCCGTCCATGTTTGTACAGCGTAACGGCTGGCAAAAGTCTTTGAGTCCATCCGCGAGTCTTTTGCGATACGACGTCGGCGTCTCGCCAGGGAGATATTCCGGCACCGTGCGCGCGTGCATCGAGTACGCGCCGTCAGCGCGCGAACGAGCAGCCGCGATCTGATTGCGCTCCTCGGGGGTGAGCGTGCGCGAGAGCTTGTTAAAAAACGCGTGAGTCTGGCGGAGCAAAGCGTCAGCGCGCTGGCCGTTCGTGTTCATGTTGACAACGCCGTTTTCCAACTCAGCACCAAACGCGTCCGGCGCGGCTCGCCGTTCGCCGGAGGTTGTTAAGTTTATTCGGCCAGCGGCCAGGTCCGGGTTGCGGCGCGGCGGGTCGGCCTGCCGCTGGCGCGGTAGCGTGTGTGTTTCTTGTGCGCCATGGGTGTCGTACGTGTCGCTGCGCCGGCTTTGTTCGTAACGGTCGATTCGATCGGTCAGCGATTTGACCATTTGCGTAAGGCCGTCGACCCAGCCGGGTGTTGCTTGTGCGGTTGCGGGCATTGTCAGATTCCTATTCGGCGCCGGCTGGCGCGGTGGTCGAGGGTTGCGGATTGGAGCGGCGCAGCACGGCGTCTAACAGAACGGCTACGGCGTTGCTTCGGCTGCGGCGCTCTGCAGCGGCGAACGCATCGAGCCGCTGGCGGGTCTGCGGGGGCAAGCTGAGCGTCACTCGTGCGGCGGTGGTTTGCGACTTCATACCAGCGAGTATTGCATGTGAGTACGTATGAATGAATCGGAACGTTTCCAACTCAAAACAGCGCCATGGCCCGTATCGCTCGGTACTCGGCCTCGCTGCGGTCAGGTGGGACTGACGCCATCAGCTCGAGCAGCAGGCCGGCGCCATCGGTGTGAGTGCGCAGGAATCGAGCGATCTCGAGCTCCAAGGTGAGGCAGTCGAGGTCGCTGCAGGACCATTCGGTAACGTCTGGGGTCATGTCAACCTCGTCAGTGCGCGGGGGTCTTGGGGCTTCGGCCGAAAGCCGCGCAGGAGTCCGCCAGGCGGCAGCCAGTTCAAGTTGTGCCCGAACCTGCGCTGGCGCTCGAGTTCGGCGGCGTAATCACGCTCCCATTCCGCGAGCCGCACCTCATAGGCTGCAACCGCGGCGGCGAGCCGCTCGGCTCGGCTCGGTAGGTGCTGCTGCGGCGGGAGGCTGGCGGCGGCGGCCGACCCTGCCGGGCCGCGCAGCTCGTGCGGCGACTGGCGAGAGGATTCGGCGATCATGCGCTCGACCGCGGCATCGTCATTCAGCGCGACGAGCACCCCGGCACACAGAGCTGCGACACACGCACTCGGCGTCGGGGGTTCACCGCCAAACGCACAGACTTGAGCCATGAAGTGATTGCGCGTCACACCATTGAACGCCACCGTTTTGTCGTACGCATCGGATAAGAGCTTCACGGCACCCCCGCCCACAAATCGAGCAGCGAGCGCGGCACGCTCCTGCAAGTTGACCGGCAACGACTTCATCGAGTCGGTCATATCGGCCACGAGCAGCCGGTGCGCAACAGCCAGCTCGAACAGCGCCGATCCGGCCGGGGAGGTGCGCTCTGCCCATATGCCATAGTTTGCAGCCTGCAACGCTGCTGCCCACGCTCCGAGCCTGCGGGCGACGTTCTCTATCCATACCCCCGATAGCAGTGCGCCATCCGGCGCCGTGATCTCCCAATCGACAATCATCAGCGGAGCGTCGGGCAGCCGACACTTGGCGAAGTACACGGCGACCACCGCAGCACCGTCAGCAGTCGCATCTGGTGGGGTGCCGATCACACAGAACACAAGCGTGGGCGGCTTGGTCAGGCTGGCAGGCTTGCCGCCCACAAGGAAGTGTTTCTCCCGAAATAACTTGCCGACCGGAGCATTGAGCATCAGCTCATGGACAGCCCAGCAGAGCGCATCGAGACGGTCGGGGCTCGATGAACCGCGGGAGCCGTCATAGGTGGTGAGCTGATCCTCGAGCGGGCCAAATACCCCAACGTGATGCACGCGCCCTTGTTCGTAGAGTGCGCTCACGGGCTCGGCGCGAGTGATCTTGCCACGCGCGGCATGAACGCCACGGTACGGAATCGACGGGTCAACCGACCGCAGGGTTTTCTCGACCAAATCGCCGCCTTGGTTTGTTTCCGCCACGATGCGGTCAGCGCAGTACCGTCGATAGAGCTGTATGGCCTTGCGCGCCCATTCCTCGGGAGGGTAGCGGCCACTCGCATCGTCGAGCAGGTAGCACATGTCATCGGCACCGAGGGCGGCAACGATCAGGCCGGTTTCGTCACTGTCAGGGCCAAAGGTGACGGCGGGATCGACTGCAACGACAACGCGCTCAAGGCGCTCCGGCGCACGGGACACGCGCAGTTCCTCGATGCGCTCGAGGTGCCAGAGCGCACCCGGCACGTCGGTCAGCAGCTCGGCGTCGATTTCCTGCCGGCCGAGGCGAGTGCCGGCGTACTTCGAGAGAATCTGCTGGAAAAACTGCGGCGCCAGGTTGTCGCGATTGGCGTAGCTGCTCGACCGGGTAACGACGACATCTTGCCCCTCGCGGGCGAGGAGCGCCTTGAACGGCTTGATCGGCCGCGGGGTCGTCGTTATGAGCGCTCGCGGGTCTTTGCCGAGGCGCAAGCCCATGTAGGCCATGTCGAGCACGTCCTGCGCCGTTCGCATGGCGCACAGCTCGTCGATCCAAAGCGTGTCGCACTGCGGACCTCTCAGTCGGTCCGGTTCATCACTCGAGAACAACAGCGCCTGAGCGCCGGATGGCCACATCACCTTGCGGAGCGATGGCTGATAGACCGGCCGCATGTGCGATGGCGCAATCGTCAGGATGCCGGCCGGCCCCTCGAGCAACACGTCCCGGGCATCGCCGGCCGTCGGTGCGACCAGGTGGATGTATCGGCCAGCGCCGGACTCAACGCGCTCCTGAATCCATTCCGCGCCTGAGCGAGTCTTGCCGGCGCCTCGGCCGCCGCAGAATATCCAGGTAGTCCAATTTCCCGCGGGGGCGAGCTGCTCAGGCCGAGCGGTGAGGCGCCAGGCCCCCTTGAGCGCTTCGGCGAATGAGGCATGGATATCAGGTTGATCGGTCACGGCATGTGCTCCAGGACGTGGCGCGCCGGTGCGCTTGGGGCATCGATGCGCTGGAATTCTGCAATGACGGCGGCGGCGGCCTCGGGGAACCGTGAGAGAACCCGCAGCAGGTTCGACCTGAATCGCTCGAATTCGGGATTGGCGATCAGGTTGATCTGCACGTTGTTCTGCACCAGCGGGCTCGAGGCCAGCTCGCCGGTCAGGCGCGCGGTGGCGCTGATCGAGTCGGTCAGGCGGCCGGAAATGCGGTCCAGCGTCACGGCATCGCCAGCCTCGGCGGCGGCGGCATAGGTCGCCCAGAGCGGCGCACGCACGGCTTTGTGCAGGTCGAGCACGCTCTCGGCTTCCTCGCCGATCTTGGCACCGAGCGACTGCAGGGCAGCCGGGCCGGCAACGAGGGCGGCCTTGCGCTCGGCCGATACGTGGCCAGACCAGTGCCGGCCGACGGAATCCTTGCTCAGATTGAACTTGCGAGCGGTGGCGTTCTGCCCGGCGCCCGAGGCGAGCAGCAGCTCGATCCGCGCCACTTCAGGGTGTGTGCAGACTTTGCAGGGGCCTCGGCGTCCTTTGACTGCGGGCAAGCGGGATACTCCAAGGGTGCGCCAAATCGGCGCACCTATCACGGTCATCATAGTGCCCTGGTTGTGTCAGATAAATTGGAAGGATTCCGACCTTTCAACTCAACATCCAACGCCTCGATGTCGGCCTGCAGCCTGACATACGTCATGTGCCACGCAACGGCGCTTTTCTGGAGATTAATGCCACGCTGGCGCAATAGCTCTTGGATAGCCTTGATCGTCAGCGGCCGGGCGAGCGGGCAGCGCTCGGCGTGTTCGAGCAGTAACTGCCGGATCAGCTCGCGGGTCCGAGCGGCGCGGGCGACTGCGTGGCGGTTTCGAGGGCGGTCAGAAGGGGATGGTGTCATCGAAAGGTACCTCCGGTTGCTGGTGGTTCCCGGCCTTGACTGGCAGATCATCATCGGGTGATCGCTCGGTGGGTCGTTCAACACGTTCGCCGGCCACGGCTTTGCGCTTGCGGGCGATGTGGTACGGGCTCAAGACCGCATGCGCGAGCAGGTCGAGCGACGGCCTCGGTTCGCCGCCGTCCCGCGGCTGGTAAACCTTCGGGGTGAGCTCGCCGGCCAAGGCCACGGCATCGCCATCGGCGAGCGCCAGGAGCGCGGTGACGGCCGACTCGGCGAAGGCGATCACCGACACGAATATTGCGGTGCCGTCCTTCGTCTGGGTGCGCACCGTGCAGGTGACGAATGGCGAGCCGTTTTTGCTCGTGCGTTGCTGTGCGGTGCGGTGCATGCGACCTTGAATCAAGCAATCAATCGACATGGTGCGTTACCTCCAGTTGGGTGAAAAGAAGCCGCAAAGCGCGGCACAAGCAGTCGTAGGCAGCGGCAGTCCAGCCTTCCCGCAGGTCGAATGCAGCGCGCTCGAGCAGGCCGAGCGCGTCGGCATGGTCATGGCGTCCTGCGGCGGCAGGCGCGGTGTCGAGCAGCTCGGCGGCGGTGGCGAGCTCGTCGAGCGCACGGTCTGGGGTGCCTCGGTCGAATGCGAGCGCGGCGCGGCGCAGTGTGTCTGCAAGGTCGAGCAGCCGATCAGCCGGCAGCCGGCGCAGCTGGCGCTCGAAGGTCGCGGCGGTAGGCGATAGCGGGGGTGCGGGGAGTGTCACGGCGCCACCTCGAGCAGGTCGCGCGCAGCGGCATCTGTGAGCCTCAGAGCGGCGGCAATGTCCCTCGAGGTCAGGCCACGGGCCTGCAGCTCGACAGCCGCAGCGCGCAACGTGGCGCGGTCGGCGGGCCGATGGCGGGTCGAGCCGAGGTCGAGGGCCTCGAGGTCGATGGCGGCGGCGGTCGAGGCGCTCATGAGGCGCCTCGAGACGTGGCGAGGATCAGGTCAGGAGCGGCGCCAGCGGTCAGCGCCGGGGCGGAATCAGCCTTGCGCGGCTTCCCGCAGGACGCGCTGCACGACGGACACCCCGCAATCGAGGGTGCGCGCGATCTTGAGCTTACCCATGCCACCTTTAGCGAGCTGCCGAATGCGTTGCTCGATATCGGCGGCAACACGCTTGCGGCCGAGCCGCTTGCCCTTGGCGCGAGCTCGTGCGAGGCCCGAGTGGATGCGCTCGCGGATGATCTCGCGCTCGAGCTCGGCGAACACGCCGCACATACCGAGCATGGCGCGGCCGGTCGGCGTTTCCGAGTCGAGGCCCTGCTTGAGCAGGAACAGCCCGACGCCAGCGCCTCGCATGTCCTCGACGAACTGCGCCAAGTGCAGCACCGAGCGGCCGAGCCGGTCGACGGACCATGCTGCGATGACATCGAACTTGCCGGCCACCGCGTCCTTGCAAAGGCGCCCGAAGGCGGGCCGCTGGTCGCGGCCCTTGGCACCCGATACCCCGTTGTCGGCGTAGATCTCGACCACGGTCCAACCGCGCTGCTCAGCGGCGGCAGCCAGCTCCCGGCGCTGGTTCTCGACGGTCTGCGAGCCGGTCGACACCCGCAGGTAGAAAGCCACTCGTTTGCCCTTGCCCATGTCGGAAACCTCGGTAATTCCAGGCTCAGAGCATATCTCATGGGCATACGGATTACAACTGTCTGCGGTATGCATGATATGGCCTCTGCAAGTGACTGAATCGCAAGGGTCGGACCGTGCAAAATACAGCCACGATTACCGTATAGGGGTCTGCCGGTTCGTGCCAGCAGGCCGAGCTCGGGCGCGCTGCGGTGGTCGTGGGGCAGCCAGGCGCGAATCGGCCAGCGAGCCGGCGCGGCCGAGGCGGGAGGGCGCGCTGCCTGTTCGGTCCACTTTGCGACGTTTGCGCCGTTTGCGACGCCAAAACCTGAAACCGTGTACGCGCGTGTGAGGCCAATCAGTAATGACGTCGCAAGTGTCGCAAGTGTCGCAAACTCAGTCGCCATAGGTCCCCCAGGTGCTGGTCGGGATCACACGCAGGCCGAGAAACCCACGGCCACGGATGCCGGCGGAGTCTTTGATGCGCTGGAAGCCACGACGGGCCAGCTCGTCGCTCAGGGTGGCGGCCTTGCCGGGGTGCGAGCCGTTGGCGTCCGCGAAGGCGGCGAACGACTCGAATAGGCGCTTTATGGTCTCGGAATGCCTGGGGTCCTGCTCGCACGATTCCTCGAGCCAGCTCCCGACGAGGTCCTGCGATTCGAGGTAGACGGACGTGGCGCGCTTCACGGCCTCGGGCCTGATCAGTCCGTTGCGCTGCCAATCGAGACATCCCTCGACGGCCCAGCGCAGAATATCGGGCCACTCCGCGCGCAGCCGCTCCTCGAGCTGCAGGTCCGGCGCGGCCGGTTTGAAGGTGAACGGCACGACGTTGAAGCGGCGGATCAGCGCATCGTCCACGTGGCGCAGTAGCGGCTGATGGTTCCCGACAAGGAGGAGCTTCCAGGTCGGCTCGAAGGTGAAGAAGTCCTGCCGCATGTAGCGGGCGGTCACGGCATCGCCGCCGGTGAGGGTCTTCACGCGGGCGCTGTTCCAGCACCTGCCGGCCTCGGTCTCCTCGGACACCACGAGCCGCGCGCCGCGCAGCATGGCGAGCTCCGTCGGGTGGCGCTCGCCGCGGGCCTCGGTGAAGCTTTCCATCGGCGCCACGGTGGCGTAGTCACCGAGGATGCCCTTGAGGGTGCGCACGAAGACGCCCTTGCCGTTGCCGCCGCTGCCGTACACGAAGACCAGCGCATGCTCGCGCACGTCGCCGGTGAGGCTGTAGCCGGCGATCTGCTGCAAGAAGCGGATGAGACTGTGATCGCTCCTCGTCGCCTCCTCGAGGAATCGCAGCCACCCCTGCGGCTCGGCGCTTGTTCCCGGTGCAACGGCCGCCTCCTTGGTGATGTAGTCCTCGGATCGCGCGGCCCGGAGTTCACCCGTCCGCAGGTCCACCACGCCGCCGGGGGTACCGAGCAGCATCGGATCGCGGTCCCAAACTTCTGCCGTCACCGCAAGGCGCCGATCAGCGCGGGCCGCACGTTCCACGGCGGCCGCCGTCGCGGTTTTCTTCAGGGTCGCAAGGCCCGCACGGTTTGCCTCTCGGCACAAGTCGCGCGCCCATGCGAACGCGAGAAGCGAATCATCGCGGCGCCAGCGTGTTTCGGTCCGCGTGAACCATGCGCCGGTCGTATGGCAGTAGCGCGCCGTCTGCGCATAGCGTGCTGCGAACGCCAGCGCGATGCCGTCCTCCGAAAGATCGACATGCTCGGGGTTCGGCGCCTCGATCTGCTGTGCCGGCGCGAGCGGTGGGATCTCCGGTAGAGCGTTGGCGTTCACTTCGTTTCCCTCCGGCCGCTCCTCGGTGCGTACCGCATCGCGCTTGCGGCGATCTGCCGCAGCTCCTCGTCTTCTATCTGAGGATCACAGTGATCGGCATTTGCCGCGCGCAACGATTCCAGAATCGCGTTGAACTCGAGTCCAAAGCGCCGCAGCAGGCACGCGAGTGCAAACAGCGTCGCGTTGCGCTGGCCGGCGGCGATGATCATATGGCCTTGAGCGTCGAGTGTCGGTCGCGGTCTATTGCGCTTGGCGAGGATGCGCTCGAGCAGCGATTCCGGCGCTCGCGCAATCGGGAGGTTCTTGGCGATCTCGTATGTTGAGCCGTTTACGACGCTGCCAGGCGCGACGACATAACCGCCGTTGCCGCGCCAGTCGATGCCGGGCAACAGGTCGGTGCCGATGCTGATGCGCTCATCTCCTGAGAATTTCAGATAGAGATGCCAGCCGCCCGAGCAGGTCTTGACTGTGAAGGTTTCAGGCAGTTCGAGCGAATGCAAAGAATTGAGCCACGCGGTTGTTTTGCGCGGATCAACGTCCACCACGAGCAGGCCAGAGCGCCGCCCGGTGGCAACGCCGATGTTGGCGTTTGGAAATTCCCGCCACCATTCCTCGATGTGAGTTAGGTCGAGCGTCGCGTCGAGGCAGCCGCGGCCGCCGCGCTCGCGCGGAATTGCAGGTATCTTGCTGTTAGCTGCGAGCGGGAAGATCGGCCAGCCTTGGCGCGCGTAGTGCAAAGCAAAGTCAATCATGGGCACCGCTCCAGCAGCGCCGCAGTCGATTGCAGGTGTTCGATAGCCGAGCGCCAGGTGGCGCAGGCGCAGGGCATGCGGGCGCCGCATACGCGGCAAGGATGGAACTGCGCCTGCTTCTCGCGCGGCGCAGAGGATGCGATGTTGCGGTCGGCGTGTTGATGGGGTATCGTGCGCATGTCAGAGATCCTCGCGCCTCGGACCGTTTGCACCGGCCGGGGCGCTTTCGTTTTTGGGGGTTAGGCAGCGCTTGCGCTCGCGGTGGCGCGGCGGCGAGCGGCCGGATCGACTCGACGCGCGGCGAGCCACTCATCGAGGTCCGTACGCGCGTACTGGACTCGCCGACCAGTTTTGAAGTGCGGTGGCGTTGGAGTCCGGTTTCCGATTACGCCACGGCAACGGCCAGAGCGCAGGAACGCAACAGACATTCCGATGTATTCGGCCGCCTGCCATTCGTTAAGTAATTCGGGTTTTGTGACCATTTGGTTCTCGCGTCGCTCGGTTTCGACGGAGTAATAATTCCACCCGTATTGGCGCATTCCTCGGCCAAAAATGTCCGGTTAGCTGTTTTTTTTGGTTAGCCGAAAGCCTCCGGCAGGCTACCGGCGCAAATCAGGCGAAGAAATGTCGGGTTAGCGGGGGCGGCGGGTCCGGGGTCGCAGCCGCTTGCCACGCAGCGCACGCTCGATGGTCTTGACAGCGACGCGAGCAGCATCGGCAATCTGTTGATCTGAAAGTCCCGCAGCGTGCATCTGCACGATGGCGCTGTCGCGTGCCGCACCATGCGGCTCGACCAGCCTAGGCGCGTTGTGGCTGAACTGGCCGAGCCACGCGCCGGGATCGCCGAAGTAGCGGGTCACTTCTCGGCCGGTGCTGTCCCGTTCGGTGTGCTCGATGAGCTTCGGTACTGTCTGGGTCTTGCCGGGTTTTGCCTTCGGTGACTTTCGCAGGATTCGCAACATGTTTTTGCGGTTCAGGCCGCGAGGCACCGGGAGCGGTTCCTTGTGCAGCTCGGCGCGCATCTTTTGATTCAGTTCGCGCAGTTTTTTGCCGAGCCTAACAATTTCGCCGGCGGTGTCTTGTTTGCGCTTCACGGCCGCACCAGCCGCGCCACGGCCTCGGCCTTCTGGTCGGGCGCGAGATGTGCATATTTGATAGTCATTACCATACTTCCGTGCCCGAGCAGCTCACGCACGGTATTGAGCGGCACGCCTGCCTGCACAAGCCGGCTCGCGAAATGATGGCGCAGGTCGTGCCATCGGAACGCGGTGATATGTGCGCGCGCAAGCAGCTTCGCCCACGCGGTCTTGAACCCGGTGTCAATCGGGAACAGCCGCTCGCCGGCAGGCGCTTGCTCGCGCCAGCGTTTCAGCACGTCGAGCGCTTCATCGTTGAGTGGAATATGTCGGGTCTGTCCGGCTTTCGCGGTCGATCCCTCGATGGTGATCTGACGGCCCTTAATGTCCACGTTCGCCCAGCGCAGCGCCAGGAGCTCGCCACGGCGCATGCCGGTGTTCATCGAGAGCAGGACGGCCGGGGTCAGGCGATCGCCGAAAAAGGGCAGCGGCGGCAGCGGGTCATGCTTGCGCTCGATGCGCCAGCGGTTCGCGGACTCCCGTGCGCCGCGCATCTCGGCGTCGCGCTCGCTGAGCGCCTCCCTGAGCCGCTTTTCCTCGGCGGCATCCAAGTACCGTACCTTGGGCGAGCGGTCGATACGGGGCCGCTCGATGCGTCGGACGGGGTTTGCCGCGAGGTGCCCGAGTTTCATGGCACGGGTCAGGACCGACGCCAGATAGTTGAGGTCGCGCTGTACGGTCGCCGGTGCGATCCCTTCAGCAATGCGCCTTGTCTGCCACTGATCTATATCCGCGACCGTGATGCTCGTGAGCGGACGGCTGTACCAGTGCCCGAACAGCCGCTTGAGCTGCGCCATGTATGTACCGGCCCACTTCGGGCGCCGCGCGCGCGTCCAGGGGTCATAAACCTCGGCGATGAACTCGCCGAGCGTCGGTCCCTCGGTGCTCTCGATGCCGTCGAGCGGGGTGCGGCCAGCGGCGACGTTGCCGAGCACGCGCATGCAGCGCTCGCGCGCTTCGTCGGCCGTGAGTTGACCCTCGCGGCCGAGACGGGTGCGTCGGCCCCT
>JAEHJW020009343.1_pt1 | contig 13441 bp, 4 predicted proteins | sample 9271431 | NCBI WGS metagenome assembly JAEHJW02
GACCCGACCTACCTCGGGGACGCCGCCCCCATCAACAGTGGGATTGGCGAAGGCATCGTGGACGTTATCCAGTGGCTTGTCCCCGGTCCGCTGTTCCTCATGGGCGCGCAAGGCTCCGAGTTCGTCATCAAGTCGGACGCCCTAGGCTCACCCATCGTTCCGGCGAATGTCAACTTGGTCAGCGTCACGACGCACGGCTCGGCAGGCGTTCCGGCCATCAAGATCGACCAAAGCACTTTCTTTGTCGCCCGGTCAGGGTCCAAAGTGTACGAGGTGGTGAGCGACATATACGCCACTGTTTACAGTTTATACAACGCGACAGAGGTTTCACTCATCGCGCCCGAGGTCATCTACTCCCCGATTCTGCGCGCCGCCGTCCAGCGCAACATCGACACGCGCATCCATTTTGTAAAAACGGACGGGACCGTCGCGCTCTTCGTCTACTCGAAGGGTGAGGACGTGAAGTCGTGGATACAAATCACGACAGATGGCATTATCGAGGACGTGGTGGTTATGCCTACCGGCTCGGGGGAACTGGAGGACTGGGTGTACTACGTGGTCAACCGGACCATCAACGGCGTGGCAACGCGCTCGCTGGAACGCTGGGCGTTTGAGGAAGAGTGCATCGGCGGCATTCTCAACAAGAACGTGGACAGCGCCATCATCGGCACCAACACCCCGGCGGCCAATGTTATCACCGGGCTCGACCGCCTGGACGGGGCCTCTGTGGTTTGCTGGGCGGATGGGGTATCGCAAGGCACCTACACGGTAGTCGGCGGGAGCATCACGCTTGGCGTGCCGGTCAGTTCATGGATTGTGGGGTTGCCGTATCAGGCAGTTTTCCAAAGCACTAAACTGGCCTACGCCGCACGGGATGGGACCGCGCTCACGCAACGCGGACGCGTGGACCAACTTGGTTTCATACTGGCCAACACCCACTACCAAGGGCTCCAGTATGGGCCCGACCTGAACAACCTCGACAACTTGCCGTTGAACGAAATGGAAGAGACAACCCCGGCCAACACGATATGGACGGCCTACGACTTCGACGCCATGGAATTCAACGACACGTACAACACGGATTCCCGTATTTGTCTTGTGGCGAATGCTCCGCTCCCCGTCACCGTGCTGGCGGCCATAGTGAGCGTTTCCAAGTATGACAAAAAATAACCTCACCTTCCGCCGAGCCACACAGGCGGACGTGCACGCGATGGGCGGGGCAGCCTTGCGCGGACTGCGAGCATGGGCCGCTGAACTTGATGGGCGGCTTATGGGCGTGGGAGGCACTTTTTGGGGGCCTGCCTACCTGACCGGATTCATGGACCTGTCCCCCGAACTACTCGCCCGGCCTCGCTGGGTTGTCCAGTGCGTGAAGCACGGCATGGCGGAGGTGCGCGAACGCGGCTTACCCGTCGTCGTCATCGCCCAACCCGGCACGCCGACGGCTCCGACGCTGCTGCGGCATTTTGGATTCAAGCACGCCGGGCACACGCCGAACGGCGAATCGTATATACTACTGGAATCTTAGACGGGGGCATCATGGCGACTTTTCCGGGGGCAACTTATGTGGGGATGGGGGCCACCGCTGCCGCGTCCCTCTTTGGCGCGGGGGCGCAACTGGCTGCCGGTCAGAACGCCATGCAGAATGCCCAGTACCAAGCCGCGCAAAGTATGCAGAACGCACAAGCCGCGTTTGCTTCCGGTTCTTCCGAGGTCAACAACATATACACGCAGATGCAACTTACGCAATCGCGTGGGTTGGCCGTCGCTGCGGCCTCTGGCGCGAATGCCCTATCCCCGAGCGTCGTCAACCTCGCGGCCCTGAATGCTGGCTACGGCGTATTCAACCAGAACATGGCGCAGTACAACGCGCAGACCAAGGCCAACGCCAGCACCAACCAAGCGAATGCCGACATCTACCAAGGCCAGCAACAACAACAGGCCGCGAACATGAAAGCCACGGGCACTATCCTCTCCGGGGCTCTTTCGTTGGCAGGTGTTGGGGGCGGTGCGACAGCCTTGGCAAGCGGATTTGGGCTTTAAGATGGGCGTCGCAATCCCCACCGTCCTCACCCCCAGTGGCGTATCCATGCTACAGGCCAGCCCTACCCCCAGTGGGGCATCGCTGGGGAACTCTGGCCAACTTGTACCAGATGCCTTGAGCAACGCCGCCGAGACTATCGGCAGGCAAGCGGACCAGTTTACCCAGCAGATCAATGGCACGCTGGCCCTCGACGCGACCAACAAACTCAAGGCGCGCGCCGCCCAACTTACCTATGGCCAACCGACAGACACCCGCGACCCTACGACGGGGGGGTTTATGAACGTCTCTGGCAGCGCGGCCCTCGGCAGCAACGGACGCCCGGCTATCCTCGACACCTACCCCCAACAACTACAGGAGTACGCGAACAACCTAGCCGCCGGTTTGCACGGAGGCGCAGCCGCCATGTTCCAGCAGCAGGCGCAGAGCACGCAAGACGAGTTTGGTGCGCAGTTGCTCCAACACGTCCAGAACCAAGCAGAGGTAGCCCACAGGGAGGCCATGCAGAACGCCTACCAGACAGCCCTCGCAAACGCCGCCGCAAGCCCTAACTCCGCCTCCACCATCGCGGGGGGAATGAACACGCTCGACATGCTGTACGGAGACGTGCTAAACCGTGCGGGTGTCGAAGCCGCTGACGCCGCCATCACCCCCTTGAAGTCTAAGTATCTCTCAACGATAATCCAAGCCCGTATTCAGGCAGGCGACATCGGGAATGCCCAAGCCTTTTTCAGCAACAACGTTCACGATATGCAGGCCAGTGACATCATGACCATTGGCGGCCAACTCCAGAATGAAGGCGCACGGCAAACAGGCATCGCTGCGGCACAGACCGGCACACAACCGCTGCAAGCCCAGTGGGACCCTCCACCTAACCAGACCCTCCAAAACGTTGTGCGGAGCATTGAGAGTGGCGGCAAAGGGGACACGAATCCTGACGGCACCCAGTTGCTCGGACAACCTACACCCGACGGTCAGCGCGCCATGTACGCGATGCAGGTCCTCCCGACAACCGCCCACGATGCGAATTACCTTGGGCCGCTCGGGGTCACTCCCGCGAAGGACGACAGCGCGGCAGAGTACGACCGGGTGGGGAGCCAGATGCTTGATGGCCTGCTGACCCGCTACCACGGCAACGCCCAGCAAGCCATGGCCGCGTATACGGCTGGGTATGGGGCCGTGGACAAGGCCATCGCCGACAATGGCGCAAATTGGTTGCAAGCACTGGGGCCGAATACGCAAGCCTATGTCGCCAAGGGGACCGCCGCATTGCAAGCCGGGAACACCGCGCCGCAAATGCTGACACAAAACCAGTACATAAACGCCGCCGTGGCAGCCCTCCCGGCCAACCCGACGCCACAGATGGTGGAAGCAGCCCGGAGCCACGCGGTAGAACTCTACAACTCGGACCTTCAAGCGTTCAACGTCCGCAAAGAGAACGCTATCTCCAGTTGGCAATCAGCCATAGTCGCGGCCAACGGTGACACGAGCCGGATACTTCCGGCCACGGTACAGGCGGTAAACCGCTACGCACCGGGGGAGGCAGCACACATGAACGCGTTCGCCGCCGCCGTGAACGGGACCACGAACCCGACCACAGATAACGCGACATTCTCGCGCATGATAACGGACCCGACGTGGCTCGGCTCGCTCACACCGTCCCAGTATGAGCAGATCAAGATGACGAAGATCGCTCCGGCAGATCGGGGTAAAGCAGACGACATGCGAAATACTGCGGCCCCACAAACCGCTGCGGTTCCTCAGCAACAAGTCATCGACACGGCCTCCATCAACAACGCCATCAACCCTCGATTGGCCAGCATGGGGCTGACGGGCGATACCTTGACGGGAAGCAGCAAACTGGCCGCAGACGAACAGGCCGCGCGCATCCGCGTGAACTTCCTCAACCATGTCGTGGACCTGCAAACCTCCCTCGGGCGCAAACTAAGCCCGGCGGAAACACAGCAAGCCGCCGACCAGTTCCTTTCACAAACTGCTGCGCCTCCGCCTGCACACTGGTACAATTGGGGCACCCAACCTGCGAAGCCGTTAGCCGCCTTCAAACCTGACGAACTCCCCAACAATCTCGGGGCACGCGCACGCGCCGCCCTTGTAAAGAACGGCGTGACGAATCCTACCGATGAACAGGTAATGAACCTCGTACTCAAGGCGCACCCATGACCACAGTCGATTTGTCGCAAATCTCGGATGACGCGCTCAACAATGCGGCTTCCGCAACAGGCCCTACCCCGCCTCCTGTTCCTTCTGGCAGCGCGGGGGCCCCAACCACGCAGGGTGTGGACCTGACCAAAGTATCCGACGACGCGCTAGACAGCGCAGCAGCACAGATGGCCACACAGGCGCGCGTCGCGCAGAGTGCGGCCATACGGAATAACATCTACAACGCCCAAGGCGTCAACCCTATACAGGCAGGGCAGCAAGCCGCCCTCGCGCAAAAAACAGGATTGCCCATCCAGACGGTACAGGCACACCCGAACGCAGCCAACGCCGCCGCCACTCTTTCGACGCTGGACCCGGACGCCCTCGCGACAAACGCCCCGGCCACGGCATCCTTGCTGGCAGACCCCGCGACAGCCCCCACCATCTATCAGCAGATAGGCCCCATGGCGGCTTTTGAGGGCGGCCTCAAGCAACTGGTTTCCTCCATGACGCAGGCCGCGAATGCCCTCCCTACCGAAGCCGGTAACGAGTTGGGCGCCGTCGTGCACAACTTGGGCTCACAAGCGGCTGGCCCATTTGAAATGGCCGCTCGCGCAATCGGGGGCCTGCTGAATATGCTCCCGAACATCCCGGCAGGTTTCGGAACAGATCAGACCTTGCAAGGCCAATGGGCGCAGGGCGTGTCGGATATCGCCGCTATGCGCAAGGCCGACGAGTTACCGGCTGACGCGTCCTTTGGAACGAAAGTGGCAGGGGGCCTTGGCAACTTGGCAGGCATGATCGCCCAGTCTGCGTTGGGGGGAGGGGCCCTCGAAGGCTTGGCGCAAACCGGAGCTGCTGGCCACATCCTCGCCGCGTCTGCGCTGCCGTCTGCCCAAGCGGGCTACGACACATGGCAATCCGTCTACGACCAGACTAAAGACCCGGCAGCCGCCACCAAGGCCGCTATCGCGTCCTACATGCTGGGCACCGCGCAGATGGCTTTCCCTATCTCCATTCCCGGAGGAATCGTCGCACGGGCCGTGAGTGGGGCGGCAGCCGCCGTGCCGATGACGTTCCTAAGTAACGAGGCGATGAATGCTGTGCTCCCGCAGAGTATGCGGTCGAACGACCCCTACGCCGGACTGACCCAGCAAGCCGTCATCCAAGCCGGTTTGGCCGCCGCGTTGGGCGAGCCTGCGGCCCCACATACTTTGAACGCCGTCCGTCAAACCTACACGGACGCCGCCAAGGCGCAAGCCGCGCAGGCCGACTACGGACGCCTCACCGTGCTGGACAGTCTAAGCCAAGGTTTGCACCTGCGCGAATCCAACCCGGAGGCTTTCCAACAATTCGCACAAGACGCGTCGGAAGGCGGAGCGACAGATTTTTACATCAACGCCCAAAAACTGACAGACGCCCTCCAACAGAACCCGGCGCAGGCGGTCGAGTTGCAAGAGAAGATGCCCGAGGTGATGACGCAACTGGCCGACGCCGGGACGCGTGGAGGGGATGTCAACATCCCGATTGCCCAGTACGCCACACACTTGATGGGCACTCCGCTGGGCGACACTCTGCGTCCCGACGTGCGCGTGTCACCAGACGGGATGACCTACTCGGAAGGGCAGACGTACTTCCAGAACTACGTGCAAGACCTCGGGGAACAAGCCTCCGCACTCGCCGCCCAGCATCTTGTCACGGCCAAGCAAAAGACCGACTTCGAGGATATGGTCAACAACGTCGCCCAGCAACTCGACACGGTGGGCGCGCATTCGCCGGAAGTGAACCGCTCCCTCGCCACTCTCGCTGCATCGGGCTACCTGTCGAGAGCGGAGAGCGAAGGGCTGACCCTCCCGGAAATGCTGAAACAAGTCCCGCTGAATATCCGGGGCGAAGGCGTCGCCGGGGAAACGGAAGGACTGGATGCGTTGCAGCAAGCCGGGCCGCTCCCTCGGGACGTGCAGGCGCGCGCAGAGGAACGCGTGCGAACGAGCCTCGAAGGTTTGAAAGAGCAGTACCGGACGCAGAACACGGACGCAGGAGGCACGCTGCACATCAGCCCGGATAACGCGCGCGAACTTTTCCCCGAGTATGCCGCCTCACCAGAGGCGCGCACGCGCTTGGCCGCAGCCGTCCAGAAGAGCGCGTCTACTATCGCACGGGGGGCGTACTCGGACGCACTGGCGCGCCCTGTGGCAGCAGGGCACGAGCCCCGAGTAGTTTTCGTGGGGGGAGGCGCAGGCTCGGGAAAAGGCTCGGCGCGGAATCTTTTCGGAGATTTGTTCAAGGACGCCGACATCGTGCACGACACGACTATGAAAGACTTTGGGCGCGCCAAGAACGACATCGACGCAGCACTCGCCAGTGGGCGCAAGGTAACAGTCCTATTCGTCGCGCGCCACCCGATAGACGCCTTCCATGGGGTACTGGCGCGCGCAGTCGAAACAGGGCGCACGGTGCCACTAGAGGCTTTCCTTGCAGGCCACAATGGCGCGCCTGTGGCGCTCCGCAAACTTGCCGAACACTATCGGGGCAATCCGAACGTGGACATCCGCCTTGTTGACAACACAGGGGGAGCAGGTGCGGAACAACTCGGCAATCTTGACACGTTGGGCAAGTTGGCTCATACTGGACTTGAGCAACACTTGATAGACGTACTTGACAAGGAGCATCAAAATGGACAAATCTCGCGAGCAATCTACGACGCTACACGGCCAGTGGGGAGCGCCGCTCAACTGGGTGGGCACGCCACTGGAAAAGAATCCGCCACCGGGGTACGACCCGACCGTGGCGGACAGGCTTTGGAACGCAGTGCAGCAGGGCCTTCGGAGCGGGGGGCACTTCCCGGAGTTTCCGAACTACGCACCGGGGACGGCACCCGCGATTCAAGCCCCGGCAGTAGCGGCTCCGACCGTGCAGCCCAACGCGCCACCGCCTCCGATTTTACCCGCGCCGGGCTCAACGGGCTCTTAGGCAAAACCCACTGGGCCATCCTCACTGCCGAGAACCCCCACGGCCAACCTGCATCCCCGGAGGATAACGCGCGCAATCAGGCCGCGCTGGAAGCCCAACTGAAAGAACGCGGCTATGACGTGGAGCACGCCGTAGGGAACTACGGAGGCGTCGAGAACTCCCTCATTGTGCGCGGCATCACAGAGGCCGAAGCCCATGACCTCGGCAACCAGTACGGACAGGATTCTGTTCTGACCCCTCGGGGACTGGTCTACCACAATGGCGACGTGTCCCCGGCCACAGGCATCACCGCGCACGACACGGCACCCGACGACTTTTATACACGCACAGCAGGGGGCGATACGTTCACAGTGGACCTCGGGGACAGACGCCCCGGCGTCGCAGGGGAACTTGACACGCCCATCGCAGGCGCGCATACTGAAACCATCGCTACACCCCAAGAGGTGAACCATGCCAAACAATCTATTACCGGGTCCGTTGCCTTGGTACGAAACGCCCTCCGGCGTGGCGTATCTCCAGACGGTAGCCAACGACAATCCAACGCTTACATCCGCGCAGATTCTGGCGCAGGTGAAGGACAGCCGGGCGCACGAGTTCCAGCACGACTTCTTGAAGTAGCCCGTTGGCAAGTCGCCCCTGACATCGCCCGGCTTTTTCATGAGGCCGGAGTATCCACGCCTGACCTGATCGAAACCTCCGACGCGGAGCACTTCGCCAAGCAACTTGAGGACGCACGCAGCGCCAATAAAAACGGCTTCATGGTGCTGGGCAAGAGTGCCGAGGACTTGAAAGGCCATCGCATGTTTGTTACCGAAGATGGCTCCGTAGGATTCGCCATCAAACCCGACGGCGAACTGACGGCGGTATTCAAACACCCGAACTCCCCACACGCTCGGGCCATGGAAAGTGCTCTGTTCCTTGCCACGCAGTCCGGGGCAACCAAGACCGCAGCCTTTGACGCCTTGGGCGTCTTGCCCAACCTGTACGCCCGTGCAGGCTTCCGCCCCGTCATGCGCGCCCACTTCGAGGCCGACAAGTTCCCGGCATGGCCTGCGGACGTGCCCGGTCTGGACGTGGTGTACTCGGTGCTGGACCACGGCTACCAAGGTAAGTATTCTCCTGACACAACCCCGCTGGTGGGCAGTTTTGCCGAAGCCCGGAGCGCGCCAGTATGGACGCAGCCCGTGGCTGGACTGGTGGGGGTTCACTACTCCCGCGCGCCACGCGAAACGCTGGACGGCACCCACTACGGCGAAGGCGTCCGAGGGGCGGAAAAGAAGCGGCTGGACCAATCCCCCGACGACAGGCTTCGCCAGCGTCTACACTTTTACGTTGACGAAGGCACCGGCGCGCACCCCGAGGTAGGGGTTGGAACCTATCGCCACGAGGTCCCGCTTTCGGACATGTACGATGCCAAGGCCAACCCCCTGCGCCTCCCCACGCACGACTACAATGCTTTTGAGAGCGCGGTACTGGATGCCGGGTACAAAGGGTACTACGTCCGCAAGGGCTTCGGCGACCAAGGAACGGCTGTCATGCTGGGCGAGCATTCGCTCGGAGTGCGTCCCCGCTCCGTGGTTGAGGAACGCCTGCGCCAAGAGGAACCCGCCGATAGGGCCAACGCCAAGACTACGGTAGAGGTGCCGGGGCTCGACCACACCGGCGGCAACGTAAATAATCGTGGCAGTGTCATCGCCACAACCAAGACCGGGCTCAAGAACTTCTGGAACTGGTTTGGCGCTTCCGAAGCCAAGACTGGTTCAGGCAAGCCGATTCTCATGTACCATGCGACGGACAGGAGTTTCGATTCCTTCCGCCCCGAGCGTCAGGGGGACGACAACCCCATCTACCGCCCCCTGCAACGCACCGGCATCTTCATGACGCCTGAATTGCACTTTGCGGAACTGTACCGGGGCGGCAAGCCGGGGCATAACGTGATGCCTCTTTACCTGAAAATTGAAAACCCTTTTGACATGCGAGAAGGGCTGACGGACGACCACATCAACCAACTCGCCAAGACGGGCGCATCTAAGCCGTGGCTCACTAAATTCCGGGACAGCACCATCCACGATTGGGAAATGTTTGACGGGGAGGACGGGGCCGCGTTTGTGGACCGTTTGCGGCAAGCGGGGTATGACGGGGCCATCATCCATGAAGAGGACGTGGTTTTCGGCGGCAATGACGATTTTGTTGAGCCGCGAATGGTCCCCGTCTATATTGCCTTCGACCCCGAGCAGATCAAGTCCGCCATTGGGAACGCTGGCACCTACGACGGCAGCGCCAATATCGTACACCAGAAAGGCCAAGGAACCGTAAAGGGTTACTACCAACCACAGAGCCACACGCTTACCCTCACCCAGCACGCGGACCTGTCAACCTTCGTACACGAACTGGGCCACCACTTTCTTGAAATGACGGCGGACCTCGCCGGGCGTGAAGGCGCGTCGGACCTTGTGCGTCAGGACATGGGGGCTTTGCTCAAGTGGTTTGGGGTCCCTGACATGGACGCTTGGCGTGCGCTGTCTCCAGACGCCAGACGCGAGGCACACGAGAAGTTTGCCCGGACATTCGAGCACTACCTCTTCGACGGCAAAGCCCCGAGCGTGGACTTGCAGCCGGTATTCGCGCGCGTGCGTTCGTGGATGATGACGGTCTACGGAAACCTGAAAAGGATGATCGGACTACACCCCGAAGCCGGGGACTTGTCTCCTGAAATACGGGGCGTGTTCGACCGTCTGCTGGCTTCCGAGAACGCTATCAAAGAGGCCGAGGGGCTCGCGCACTACTCAAGCCTGTGGGGCACGCCAGAACTCGCCGGGATATCCAAAGAGGCTTTTGCCGAGTACCGCGCTTTGGGCGAAGATGCCACCGCGCAGGCTGTAGACGCGATGCAGCAACGCTCCTTGAGAGATATGAAGTGGGCCTCGCGTGCACGCGCCAAGGTCCTACGGGCGCTCCAGAAAGAGGCAGCCGCAGCCCGGCGCAACGTGAGGGACGCCGTGAGCAAAGAGGTAGCCCAGTGGCCCATCCACCAAGCGCGCGACTTGCTGAAAGGCCGGGAGAGCCCGACCATAAAATTAGACAAGGCGACGCTCAACCGCATGTACCCGGAGGGCACGCTTGACCTGTCCAAACTGTCGGGCATGACGAAAGAGAAGGGCGTCCACCCGGACATGGTAGCCGAACGCCTCGGCTTCCCGTCTGGCGATGCTTTGGTCCGGCAACTCGCCGCCGGGGACACGCGCCAAGCGGACATCGACGGGCTTACCGACCAGCGTATGTTAGAACAGCACGGCGACCTGTCCTCCGTGGGGGATATCAGCGCCGCTGCTGACGCGGCCATCCACAACACGGCGCGCGGAAAGTTCATGGCCACTGGGCTGAAAATCCTCACCAAGTCCCCGCTGTCTGCGCGCTTGTTGCTCAAAGGCGCGAAGGACGCGGCCACCAAGACCATCAACGCGACGAAGGTCGATGCGTTGAACGTCATCCAGTACACGCGGCAAGAGGCCCGGTCGAACAGGGAAGCACTCAAGCAGGCCCCCAAAGACCCGATAGCCGCCGCACAGGCGCAGCGCGAGGCATTGCTGAATAACCAGTTGGCCGAGAGCGCACGCACGGCCAAGCAGCAAGTCACCGCTGCGCTGGCGTACTTCAAGCGGTTCGACAAAGGCACCATCCGGGATGGGCTCGACGGGCAATTCCTCGAGCAGATCGACGCATTGCTGTCGCGCGTGGACCTGCGTAAGAACCCCACGGATGTCAACAGACCGAAGGAACGCCTTGAGGACTGGGCCGCTGGCCTGCAAGCGAACGGGTACGAGCCGCAGATCGCGCCATGGTTGACGGCCATGGAGATACCGCCGTCCTACAAAGACCTGACCGTCGAGCAACTCATGGGCCTGCATGACACGGTGAAGTCGCTCGCCTATATCGGACGCCAAGCCAACCTGATAAGGACGAAAGCCGGGGAGCAAACGGTCAAGGAGGCCGTGCAGGAGATCGTGACGCGCTTGCAGGAGCGCCCCGACAAGTTCACCAAGGCTGACATTCTGACGCCCCCACGCGCAGGGGATGGGGTGTGGTCCCGCTTCACGCACTGGGCTGGCGTCTGGATGCGCGCCGGAGTGAATGACCTCGACATCCCCGAGGTGAAGTTCAACAAATACGACAGGCACGACCTCGACGGCCCTATGCGGAAGTACATTCTCGAGCCCCTGTTCTCGCGCACCTACTGGAAAGCCGACACGTTGAAAGCCATCACGGCGCACTTCGGGGAACTGGGCGACAAACTGGGGAGCGAGTGGCAGGACAGCATGACGGATGCCGTCACCAACGACCTGCTGAAAGACCCGGACTTGTCCGAAGAGGGACAGCCTCCCGTGATGATGCGCCTGAAACGCGGGGACCTGCTGGGCATCGCGCGCCATGTCGGCAACGAAGATAACTTCGCGAAGTTGGTGAAGGGCTACGACTGGGCACCGGCGGACGTATGGAAGTTGCTGGACCGTGAACTGACAGAGAAGGACTGGCAAGCCGTGCAGGCGGGGTGGGACGTGTACGACCCACTGTGGGCGCAGACTGAGGAAATGACCAAACGGCTTGGGGGCGTCATGCCCAAAAAGATCGAAGCGCGGGCTTTCCCCACCAAGTTCGGCATGATGCGCGGAGGCTACGCCCCCATCAGTTACGACCCGCTTCGGTCCGCACTGGCCGCTCGCAAAGGGGAATTTTCGCTCGACGCGAAGAGCGATATCGGGGCTAACGACTTCATGCCGGGAAGCCCAACCACGGTCAACCGCTCGCTTAACAAACGGGTGGAAAACTATACGGACCGCGTGGACTTCGGCCTCCACACCTTCGAGGCCAACCTGCGCGCCACCGTGCATGACTTGGCCTACCACGAGGTACTGCTGGACGCGCGCAAGATCGTCAACAAGCGCGCCTTCCGGGAGCAGTTCCAACTGTCCAACGGACGCGAAGAGTACGCCAGTCTGGTGCGGTGGTTGGAAGGGGTGAAGGACATCAACCGTAAAGACACCGCGAACACTCGGTTCGAGCGTGCACTGGCCTACGGGCGCAAAGGTCTGGTAATGACGGGCATCGGATACCGCTTGTCCACCGTGTTGAAGCACGGGTCTGCTGCGGCACTCAAGACCTTGGGGTACATGGGGACTGGGGCCGGGCGCGCCTACTTCACGCAACGGCTGGCGCGGATGGTCTACGATGGTCCCGCGCAGATCGAAGAGGCGAAGGCCAAGTTCGATGAGATTCGTTTCCGCGCCCGGCAACAAGACCGGGACTATAGCGAAGGCACCCGGAGCATGTTCTCCCCGGAAAGCATCATGGCGAAGAACGAGCGGTTCGGCCATGCGTTCGTGGCGTGGAGTGACTTGGCAACGGCGGTGCCGACAGCGTGGGCGGCCTATGACTTGGCGCGCCTCAAGGGCGTTCCAAAGAGCATGGGCGGTAAAGGTGTGCCCATGAGCGAAGAGGACGCCGTGGCGTATGCCAACAGCGTCGTTAGGCAGGCCCACGGGACCGCCTTGGAATCTGCCCGCTCCACCTTCATGCAAGGCGGCCCACTCAAGGGGCTGTTCGGGATGCTGTACGGGTTTATGAACAACTCGTTCGGCCAGCAACGCGACATGTGGGACAAGGTTTTCAAAGAGGGCCACTTCAACAACAAGCCGGAAGTCGCCGCCCGTTTGCTGGCGAGCGTCATCTTGCCGGGCTTGATGACTTCGTGGATTGTGAACGGCACGCCAGACATCAACAATGAGAATCCGGTATGGTGGGCCGCGAAAGCCATGCTTGCGGAAGTGGCGGCCACGGTTCCTTTCCTGCGCGACGCCGTGCAATACGCCGAGTACGGGCGCGAAGATGCTGCTGCGCCTCTGCAAGTGCTGATGGCCCCCGTCAAGGTGGGTAAGGACGCGTACCAGAGTTTGATAGACGACAAGCACACGGCACTTTGGCAGGATGCCGGAAACGCGGTGGGGGAGTGGGGCCATGTCGCCGGGCTTGGCGAGGCGGGGCATATCGTCCAATACTACAGCGACGTGGCCGCTGGGACCAAGCCTCAACCGGATTCCGGCCTCGAGGCGATAAAGAACGCCACTGTTGGCGGTGCTCCGAAAAACAAGTGACAATGCCGGGTGTGGGGTGTTAAGATGCTGCAATCTAAGTGAGGGGCTGACGCATGGCACAGATCGACCGGAATAGTGGCTTTGTAGGCGAACTGGGAATGAAAGCCCCGTGTAACTG